>PPYF01469167.1_pt1 | contig 101707 bp, 74 predicted proteins | sample 1559871 | NCBI WGS metagenome assembly PPYF01 (sample SAMN08240021, study PRJNA423297) | Human gut metagenome, whole genome shotgun sequencing project.
TAAACGTACATTCATACGAAAGTATGGGAACATTCGACGGGCCGGGCTTACGGCTCGTCGTTTTTCTTCAAGGATGCAACTTCCGCTGCCTCTATTGCGCCAATCCGGATACGATAGCAGGAAAGGGAGGCACGCCTACCCCACCGGAAGAAATCGTCCGCATGGCAATGAGCCAGCGCCCCTTCTTCGGGAAACGAGGAGGAATCACTTTCTCCGGAGGCGAACCGACGTTTCAGGCGAAAGCACTCGTCCCGCTGGTCCGCGAACTGAAAGAAAAAGGCATCCATGTCTGTCTGGACAGCAACGGAGGACTTTGGAACGAAGACGTAGAAGAATTATTCAGACTGACCGATCTTGTGTTATTGGATATAAAGGAATTCAACCCCAACCGCCATCAGACGCTGACCGGAAGAAGCAACGAGCAAACCATCCGCACGGCCGCCTGGCTGGAAGAACAGGAGAAACCTTTCTGGCTGCGCTACGTGCTAGTACCCGGATACAGCGATTTTGAAGAAGACATACGCGCACTGGGAGAAGCACTCGGAAAATATAAGATGATCCAACGGGTGGAAATACTGCCTTACCATACACTGGGCGTACATAAGTACGAAGCGATGGGACAGGAATACAAGATGAAAGGGGTAAAAGAAAATACCCCCGAACAGCTTGAAAAAGCTGCGGAGGTATTCAAAGAGTATTTCACTACGGTGGTAGTTAATTAATGGAGAATTCTCCAATGACCTCAAAGCAAGGGCATTCTTTAATCCGTTCCCAAGGATCTACGATCCCATTATAGTTGGTGTCGGGACTTAAATCCCGATGCCCTACTACTTTAGCTTCCGGATAACGCTGCAACAATTCGTGTACCAAGCGATGTAGCGCCTCCTTCTGACGGGGTGTACGCGTATCCGCCGCTTTTCCATTCTCATCCAGACCGCCCTCATAGCATACACCTAAGCTGATCGCATTATAGCCACGTGCATGAGCTCCGACCGTATCTTCATCCCGCATCGGCTCAATCTCGCCCGACTTGCGTATATAATAATGATACCCCCAGCACGAAAAGCCACGATAACGGTGAGCCGTATCCACATCCTTTGCCGTAAAGTCGCAATCGACACGGGTGGCGGAACAATGGATCACAATCAGACTAATCTTTCTCATGTTCCTTTTCCCTTTCCGTCGTTTTCACTTTGCACACCTCCTTACAAGTAGTATGATAGCGCACTTCTCTCACCACCTTGTCCCGCTTTCTCTTTCCGAAGAAAGGAATCAGATACATGATCACATCTAAAATCCGGTTTACTATTTCTTTCATCTTATCAAAATATTAAGTGGTAGTTATTTTAATTCGTTATTACCTTGACCCGTCTGCCAATTATACCGTAGGGTCCGGAGCCTCTTCATCACCGGAGCCATCACCACCGGAATCCGGATTCTTGTCAGGGTCTTCTCCCCCGCCATCGCCTGCACCCGCCTGCGCCACCGCACGGGTCAGCACTTGCTGATAACTCAGAATCTTCATCAACTCCGCCAGCGTCTTTCCGGGACGGAAAATAAGATGCGCCCCCTTAATCATCGAACCGGAAAATTCCTTGACCGATGCCGCACCTTCACTGTTCAGTCCTATCTGCAAACTGCCCAAATCGCCCAGCCTCGCAATTCTTCCTGCCTTCAACGCACGCTTCACTTCGTAAAGAATACCCGAAATAGCCGCACGTACATCCGTTTCCGTACAAGTAGAACGACTGGTGATCGCTTCGCACAACTCTTCAAAGTCCAACTCTCCCGACGCCTGCGCCTGTGCATAATACTTTGCCGGTTCGCTCTTTTTTGCAGGATTCTTGCGCGGCACCACTGAATAAGATACTGTCATTGCCATAATAAAATAATTTTAAAGTTTATAATACATAGGATGCATCCCTTTCTTGTTAACAGCACAAAGATAAGGATAGCCGGACAAGCCATATTCCCCAACGAAGTTTCTTGATTCCCAACGAATAAAAACGAAGTCAAACCTTTGAAAAGCAAGGAATTTTATGTAACTTTATAGCATAAAACAAGAAGAAAACATCATGAATTACAAAGAAGATTCTTTCCTTATCCGCACCTATACCAAAGCGGAACTGGCTCACCTTTACAATCCCCATGTCTGCCTTAAAGTTGCTTTACAAATACTTCGTCGTTGGATTATTTACAACCTCCCTCTCCTGCACGAACTCGAGCAGGAAGGTTACCGCGCACGCAACCGTCTCCTTTCGCCGAAACAAGTGGCAACTATCATACACTTTTTGGGCGAACCGTAGTAACTTATTGCCATTTTACACAAAGTTCCTTTACACATTTCCGCAAAGAAGTTCCTTTGCATCGACAAACAATAATCAAAATAAAAATGAAACATTTCACCATATTTCAAGGTTTCTACTACGCAATAGCAGAAATGACCGAAGAAGAAATAGTGTCCACTATCGGCAGTTTTACCTACCGGGAAAAAGTCGAAGAAATACGCCGCATCTTTGCAGAGCAAGGAGAAAAGGCTGCCAATGAGAAGAAAAAAGAATTGCCGGCAATCGCCTTCTCCGCCAGCTACCGAGGAAGGCGTACCAAAGTGAACCTCGTTAAATATCTGGGACACATCGTGATAGACATCGACCACCTCAGCAAAGAAGAATTGGCACGCATCCTCCCTATCATCAAGAGATGCGATTACACCCGCATCGCCTTTATCAGTCCCAAAGGGATGGGCGTGAAAATCATAGTACGCGCATGCCATCCGGATGAGACATTGCCCGAAACCCTTCAGGAAATAGAAGACTTCCATCATGCAGCTTACACCAGACTCGTTTCTTTTTACACCGAACTCTGTCAGATAGAAATCGACACCTCCGGCCAGGATGTGGCACGCACTTGTCTGTTCTCTTACGATCCGGAGATCTATTTCAATCCGAACGCTGACGCTTTTCTTGTAGATCAACCTCATGCATCCTACAAGGTTTCCAATCGTAAAAGTCTCTCCGGCAGTAAACAACAGACTCCTCCGGACGGCACCCCGACGAATGAGGACACAGCGCTCAACGCCCATTCCGCCAACGCTTCTTTGGTGCTGACTTTAACCTACTATCACAACAAGTCCGAAAAATACATAGCAGGCAACCGGAACAATTATCTGCACCATCTCTCATGTACCTTCAATCGCTACGGCATTCCGCAGGAGGAAGCATCCGCCTTTATCAAAAGCCAGTTTACAGACTTTCCGGCGGACGAGACAGTCTCTTTGATCAATAGCGCCTACGCTCATACCGACGAATTTAATACCTGTAAACTGAATGGCACGCAGAAACGAATATTACGGATAGAACAATATATCAGCGAGCACTACGAAACACGCTACAATGAAGTGCTGCATATCATGGAATATCGCAGAAGGCGTCCCGACACCGAGAAACCGGAGCCTTTCCGCATCTTGGATGAGATGATGGAAAACAGTATCTGGATAGAAATCAACGAGTTGGGATATCCCTGTACTGTCAAAACAATCGAAAATCTGATTTACTCCGATTTCAGCCAGTCGTATCATCCTATTCGCGAGTATTTTGAATTACTGCCCGAATGGGACGGAACCGACTATATCCGTACCCTGGCGGATAGTGTCCAGACGAGTCATCAGGAGTTTTGGGCGGAATGCCTGGAACGTTATCTGGTGGCGATGTGCGCAGCGGCTACTCAGGAGAATATTGTCAATCACACGGTACTTCTGCTATGCAGCGAGATACAGAACATAGGAAAGACTACCTTTATCAATAATCTCCTGCCTCCCGAACTGCGTGCTTATCTTTCTACCGGACTAATCAATTCGAACAATAAAGATGATTTAGCCAAAATAACGCAGGCCATGCTGATCAATCTCGACGAGTTTGAAGGGATGAGCGGTCGGGAACTGAATGCATTCAAAGATTTGGTAACGCGCAAAGTGATCAGTTTCCGTCTGCCTTATGCACGCCGTTCGCAAAACTTCCCTCATACGGCCTCTTTTGCAGGAACCTGCAACTATCAGGAAGTGCTTCACGACACGACAGGCAACCGGCGTTTCCTTTGTTTTCATCCTTATTCCATCCAATTTATTACCATCAATTATGCGCAGCTCTATGCTCAGATCAAATATCTGCTGAATAAGCCGGGGTACCAATACTGGTTCACGCAAGCGGACAATGAACGGCTTGAAGAGAATAACGAGGCTTTCATCTTTCATTCACCGGAAGAAGAAATGGTTCTTACGCATATCCGCAAGCCGGAACGTTTTGAGAAGGTTTATTATCTGACTGTCAGTGAGATTGCGGAACTAATACGTGAGCGTACCGGTTATCAGTATTCCATCGGATCAAAAATACAGTTGGGGAAGGTGATGACTAAGCACCATTTTGAATCCAAAAAAGGAAATAACGGGCGCCGATATGCCGTATTTATTATAGATATCGAGCAGGTAAAATCAAACAGGCTGTATGAATAGAAGCAGGAAAGCCTTGTGAATATAGCAAAATGCAGAGTCATCTTGACAGATACTCTGCATTTATTGTTTTTACAAAATCATTGAAAATTCGATTTTACATCCTAACGCATTCATGATACGATAGAAAGTAGATACTTTAGGCTCTGTCTGACCACTTTCTACTCTTGAAATATAAGAACGGTCAGAACCGATACGCCGGGCTAATTCAGCCTGAGTGATTTTAGCCTTTTTTCTTGCGTCCTCGATAATCTGTCCTGTATAAAAGGCGTAGGCCTTTTCTTCTGCCTCTGCACGAGAAGCTGTTCCTTCCTTACCAAAACGCTCATCTATTAATGCACTGACATTAAAGAATTCCTCATTTGTTTTTGCTTCCATAATACTCCTTTCTTAATATCTTTGCTTTATCAATTTCTTTCTTTGGTGTTATTTCGGTTTTCAGCACATACAATATCTTATCTTGGGTGCCAGCATCTAAATTTTCAAAGAATTCTTTGAAGTATCCTTTATATGCTATTATTTCTCTTTTCATAACGTAAATATAAGAAATGTTGTTCAACTATACAACACATTTCCTCGTTTTATATTATTTTTCATCATCTTCCCCCCAAAAAGTGAGAGGAGTGAGAGAGGAATTGAAACTTTTTCTATTTTATTTCTTTATTTCTACTTTCTATATTTCTCTAAAAAAAATACGAATGTTAGAAATCCTCTCTCACTCCTCTCACTTTTTACCTTTTCTTTCTCCAAAAAGACGGCGGAAAATCGGAAAAACACAACCGTCTTTTTTCAATTTCCCACCGCATTTTCAAATCAACCCACCAATTGAAGCAGACTTCAGGAAATATTTGTTATCTTTGATGTGCAAAAGATCAAAAGAATCAGATATGGACAACTTGATGCGTAAACTTCCTATTGGAATACAAACCTTTGAAGATATACGAAGGAAGAATTATCTTTATGTAGATAAGACTGCATTGGTATGGCGAATGGCTAATTTAGGAAAACCATACTTCCTGAGCAGACCGCGCCGATTTGGCAAAAGCCTGCTGTTATCTACCTTCGAATCCTATTTTCTAGGCAAAAAAGAACTATTCGAAGGTCTTGCTATCGAACAAATGGAAACAGAATGGACAGAACATCCGGTACTCCATCTTGACCTGAATGCAGAAAAGTATGATAAGCCTGAGAAACTAAATGATATTCTCAGTAATCATCTCACCCAATGGGAACTTCAATATGGAAAAGGTCTTGACGAAAAGACTCCTTCCGCGCGTTTCGGAGGTGTCATTCGCAGGGCATGCGAACAGACAGGCCGTCAAGTGGTCGTACTGGTTGATGAATACGATAAGCCACTACTGCAAGCCATCACCAATCTCGAACTGCTTGAAGAATATCGTCAATCGCTGAAAGCTTTTTACGGAGTACTAAAAAGTACGGACCGCTATCTTAGATTTGTATTCCTGACCGGAGTTACAAAGTTCTCGCAAGTCAGCGTATTCAGCGATCTGAATCAACTGAATGATATTAGCCTGGACTACTCTTATGCAACACTTTGCGGCATCACCCGTGAGGAACTGATTGCAACTTTTGAACCCGAAATAGAAACTTTCGGCCGGAAAAATCTTCAGACTCCGGAAGAAGTAGTAACTGCGATGGAACGCAATTATGACGGTTACCATTTTCACCCGGATGGCGATGGGGTATTCAACCCTTTTAGTGTATTGAATGCTTTCAGCAAACTGGAATTGGGAAATTACTGGTTTCAAACGGGTACACCTACTTTCTTGATCGAACTTTTGCAAAAAAGTGACTATGATCTGCGTACTTTGCTTAATGGCATCGAAGCTCCTGTTTCTTCTTTTGCAGAATATAGGGTAGACGCGAATAACCCTATTCCATTGATTTACCAAAGCGGATATTTAACAATAAAAGAATACGACAGAGAATTCCAAAACTATCTACTTGCCTTCCCTAATGATGAAGTGCGCTATGGATTCATCAATTTTCTTGTGCCATTCTATACCCCCATGAAGAACAATGACCAAGGATTTTATATAGGCAAATTTGTTCAGGATTTACGGATAGGTGACTACGACTCTTTCCTTACCCGCCTTAAAGCTTTCTTTGGAGACATTCCATACGAATTAAATGACCAGACTGAACGACATTATCAAGTGATCTTCTACTTGGTATTTAAATTAATGGGACAATTTACCGAAGCCGAAGTACGCAGCGCCCGTGGACGTGCCGACGCTATAGTAAAAACACCGAAATATATCTATGTATTTGAGTTCAAGCTGAATGGAACAGCCGAAGAAGCACTAAAACAGATTGATGAAAAAGGATATTTGATTCCTTATCAGGCAGATCATAGAGAGATTATAAAGATCGGAGTGGAATTTAGTGCAGAAAGCCGGAACTTAAATCGTTGGTTAATTGAGACTATTGAGTAATAGAAACCCAAGTGGCGGCAATCTGCAACAAGTTTCCATCCAGATTTCCGCCACTTTTTTAATTCAACCGTTCAGCGATGGAAACAGATTATTTGAAATCTCCTTCCGAATAATCTGAAAACTCCCCGGCACGTTCTTTCTTCTCATACGAGACCAACGTTTCGATACTGAGCGCTTTCCCGTTCTTAGGGCTTATGACATCTATCACACTTGACAAGGACCGGAACGTCTGTTCGCAATTCGCGTCTCCATTATACGTCAACCTCCCCCGGTCAATGGCACCTAGAATAACAGAAACATACCGTTTCGGATCTCCCCGATATTCGATAACAGTGGGCGTCATTTGTTCTTCTTCCCGAATCAGTTGGACGACAATTCTTTTTTTTGGTCAATCAGCTCCAACAGTTTTTCACTATGCACACTGATTTGTGCATCTACTTCACGAAGTTCATTCTTCAATGAACAAAACAATTCATCACTCAATGAATTTTCCATAAAAACGATTTTTATAAATTATAAATAAAAAAGCCATTCCGGAAAGCACAGCTATTGCCTGCTTCCCGAAATGGTGACTAATACCTTCAAAAACACTACGCTGTATTGTCCTCAACAGAACAATACGATATTTAAAATCTAAGGTTAGTTATCTTTTTGTTCTTTCAACCATCTTTCCACTTTTTCTACCATCGGCATTTCATACAGAAATATCCAGTCACTGTTGTTACTTAAAGCAGACAAATGATGATGGTGATTCTGGTCGGCAATATACCCCTCCGGACTCTCCATAAAACGAGTTTGCGAATAAGTCTTTTCAAATTCAGCACGCATACTTTTGAAGGAGTTACAAACGTCACCTATCCTTACTAATGCTTGAAGACGTTCTTCATCGTTTTTTGTACTGTCATAAACCTCTAAAACTTCCAACAATTTCACCGGATAGTGAAACAGTTCGTTCGTCTGCTTATAAATATCCAACGTGTAGCGATTGCGTAAAGCTGCCTGTTCAGCTACTTTCAAGCCTTTACAAATCTTCTCATAACGCGCCGATTCAATGCGGACGGTATCCAGTCTTCCCTGATATTTCCGCTTCCATTCTCCCGGTTTCTCCGGATCCGGCAAATCCAGCAACCGGAATGTTTCCGATACTCCCCAAGCAGGATTTCGCGTGCCGGAAACGACTAATGCCTGATCAAAGAAGAAAGCAGCTTTCTCCATTTCCGTCAGAAACTCCATTTGCTGACCGGACAATCCGAACTCCCTTCGGGCGTGCGCCTGAATAAACTCGTCTACAGTACGCCCGTCCGGATGCCAACTATATTCGCCCTGTGCTATAAGTCCGCGCATCACCGTTTCCCAATGGGCAGAGGCATCATCCCAAGCCGTGGCAAGGATGCCCTTCAACTGATTCTGAGAAACAAGTTTGCAGAAATCTTTAATATATTGTGCTCTGGAGTTGTTTCTGGGCATGAACGGAGTCTCACCGGTCGCTGCGGCGGTAGCTCCCATTACATTCAGTCCATTCTTATGATACCATTCCAGAAGCATCTGATGGGACAAGACGGTAGGGTCTTCGTAATGCCAACGCATATAGATGCAATTCTTCGGGAACATCTTGATAGCTTCGTCCAGCCGGGAGGTATTCCAGTTCTTACGAATTTCGTCATCGGTGAGCGGGCGATGCAACAACCACCAAAGGTCGGCATATTTCAAAGGCATATCATCCCAGAAGATGGGAGTTCTGCCATGTTCCACAGCAAAGTCGCAAACCTTTTTGAGCCAGATCATCTGCAATTCAAAAGCTGTTTTTCCGGTCGTTTTACAACGTTCGTCTATGCCGATAGCCGTTATTTCATCTCCACCGATATGAAGATACTTGCCATCAGGCATGGCTTCCATCGCATCCCGATAAAGATCAAACTGCAACTCATAGGTACGCGGGTCGGAAGGACAGAACTCCCAGTCGCTATGCGGATTTTCCCGCAGTTCCCAATGGCGCTTCAGGATAAAGCCGGCGTGTCCCAATCCTTGTACCAAGGGACTGATTTCGATATTACGCTCCTTGGCATAGCGACTGATAGCCTGCATCTCTTGTTTGCTGATGGCATTGGGGGCGCCCACTTCGGGACGGCGGGTATAACGCAGCTTGTCTTCCACTTCCCAAATGATGGCATTTACCTTATAGCGGGCCAGTTTATCAATAGTCCGGTAGTAGTATTCCGTCCGGTCCAGATGATGCTTCGTATCAAAGTGAACGGCACGGTAAGAGATTTCGGGATAATCCGTCATTCGGAGACATGGAATAGGGATACGAAGGTCACGACTATCCTCCATCAGTTGTTCCAAGGTCTGACAACCGTAGAACAATCCTGCTTGTCCGCGCGATTGGATCGTTACTCCCCGGGAGGTGATCTCCAGCGTATATCCTTCCGGAGATTCGGGTGTGTTCTGTTCCGACAGGGAAAGTGTAATACCTGCTCCTTGTTTTTCAATGCGGGGTAAAGCGTCCAGCAATGTTCCTAAAACGGGGATTTTACTTTCGCCTTTCGATACGATATATGCTAGTTCACTACCTGCTATCCCCTGCCCTTTCAGTATCTTTATGTTCTGGGGTAAAGGGAGTATCTGAAAACGTGGGTCCAGTCCCTTTGCCTGCGACATGGCGGAGACAAGTATAAACAGCAGTACGAAAGCTATTTTATTCTTTAATTTCTTCATTATCTATTTCTGTTTAATCATTTGCAGATAGTTCTTTCAATGTTCCTTCGGCTATTCCTACCCACTTGGCGGCTTCACGCCCCGAAGCAGAGGTGAAATTGCGGATAGCTGCGTCCAGTTGTCCGTTGTTCAGTATACGTGCCTTTTCATAATCCTGAATGCCTTCCCGCAGCAGTTCCAGACGGATGCTGGAGATGGGAACAGCGGCGGCGGTATTTTCGCTGCGATAAATCATATGGAAGTCGCCGGACGCATTACTTCCATCCTGTGCACTGGCAGGGTCAGACTGTGTCCAGTAATCGTATGCCCAGCGCAGATATCCGTCAAATCCTTTTGCCAGCGCATACCACGCCATCCACGACATTTCTGCCGGATTGGTTTGCGCCGTAACGTAGTTGTTCGGGTATTGCTGCGAGCAACTGGTGTAGAAGGTAGAAACGGCATTGTCCGACTGGCGCTCGTAACCTAAAATGGTTGAATAATCATACAGGCTGTTCTCTATCCCGCTGTCGACATTTCCTCCCGACAGTCCTATTTTCCAGTTCGCATCGTTCTCTTTGATTAAAGCTATGATTGACTTCATACCGTCTTCTTTAATCTCATCCATATAAAGCACGGTTTTGTCAAACCAGCCTTTTGCTTGCAGATGCGTCTTGAAAGAAGTCAGGAAAGCAGACCACACTGTGTTGTATTCTTCCGTACCGATGGTGAGTTCCAACGTCCGGTCCGTGCCCGACGCGTCTTTATATCCGACAGACGTCTTCCATCCGGCCAAAGAAAAACAGCTGATCTGTTTATTGATTCCCCATTCCATCATTTTCCCGACATATTTATCAAAATCGGTATAGTCGAATATCCACTCGTCGGAACTGTTTTTCGACCACTTCACCATCGTTTGTCCGCTATTGAAAGCACCGTCCTTGATATACGTGGTGATTACCTTCTGCCCGGCATCTGCCAACAGTTGATAAAACGGCTTCATCATCGCAAAATATTCGTCGGAGAAAGGAACGACATTTTCTCCGTTGTCCCGACACAGAGTTGTCAATTGGAAAGGGAACTGCCATAAATCAAGATGGAAACTCCAATCGGCTACCGCAGGCAACTGATGATCTACGACAAGCAATTCCAGATTAAACTTCTGCTTCACTTCATTGGCTGATTTCACCTGAATGGTTCCGGTATATATGCCCGGTACGGCATCTGCCGGCGTGTTTATGGTCACCCATATTTTAACGGGATCTTGAGTAGTGAGCGTTGTGACGGGTACTTCGGAAAGGGCATCGGCAATCAAGGTAGTGGTACGGCTCTCATAATTTCCACAATCGAGTGCCTGATCATCTCCCTTTATATAGGAAGGGAAACGAAGTCGGATATTGGAAGCAGAGATGCTGTTCGCGTCGCTCACCAGATCCGAGACTTCATAAGTGAGGTCGTCATATTTTTTATCTCCTGACCATAACACAATCTGTTTGTGCGTACGGTCGTTCTGCCAAAGGGTGTCTTTCCAAAGGGTGACGATCTTCGCTTCTTCCATCTGAGCTTCGTGTTGCTGACCTTTGGAGTATCTCACAAACTTACTTTCGAACGAACCCCGCAGGGTAGTAACGGCAGGATCTACGGGAGCGACAGGTTCTTCCCAGTTGTCGGTCGGCAAACCGTCGGTACAGGCTATTACTCCATAAGCCAGTGAAAACAAAAATATACTGCTTAATAAGAATTTCTTCATAATTGTTGATTTATCTCGTTATAGTATAATCATAAAAAGGTGTACTCAAGTCTAATTCTATCCGGTACGTGCCAGCTTCGTCGATAGTAATATCCGTCCCTGTCTCCGACAGTCTGACAATACCATCGGACGCCCCATACGTTACAGTCGGATCACCGGCAGAGACCGGAATAGTGGTAAATTTCAATTTTCCGGCTGTAAGTTCTGTCGTCAAAGACCACTTGCGGGTGTCAGAATTGTAGACCATTGCTTTCACCGTTCCTGCGGCTGTCCCCGTAACAGCCCATTGTGTCTCCAGTAAAACGATCTGACGGGTAGTGAGGTCAAAATTAACTTTCCAAATGCCAGGAGAGACAATTGAGGTATTGCCTCCAGTAGTTGTCCAGTCTCCCCAAGGACCGTCACACGGATAATAGCCGGTTCCCGGAGAGGTTTTCTCCACCATCGCTAAAGTTCCATAAGATTGTCCGCCGCCCAATCCGGCGCTAACATCAAAATAGGCGGACTGGTCGGATTGCACCAAGCCGATGTTGTTCCAGCTCGTATTTGTCAAGTCTATATATCCTTCAAACAGATTATTATAGGTAATGGAAGCAATGGTCTGTGCCGTTTCTGTATTCAGGCCATAGTAATCTCCTTTCTCACCCGACATTACCAAATACATTACCGGAGGAGGATTATAACTCATCTCCAGTAGAAAAGTCTCAGTTTGTGTCCCCTTCGTCCATTCCAATGCAAATTGGTTATTCCTGAAAGTAATCACATCTCCCACATTTATATTGATCGTAGCCGAAGGGTCGGAAACGTCTATCTGTTTCACTATGGCAGTAGTGGAAGGCTGATTGACTGCCACCAACAATGTTTTACTCAACAAACCATCTTCCTGCAACAGAGGGGTAGCCACATAGTCCGTTCCGTTCACTTCCAAGACTAATCCCGAAATAGGCGAAACAAGGGTAGGATTCTCCGGATAAGAATCTTCACTGCAAGAAACGACTCCTATCGCCAGACACAAAGTGATTAAAATCAAAGTTATATTTCTTTCCATATCATTCTTTCTTTTCGATTATGTTATTGACGTTTAATTGTATCCGGGGTTCTGAACAATACCGGTCATGATGGTCATCTGGTCGCTCGGTTTCGGTAGAAGATAATTGTGATCGTCAATCTTTGCCTCCGGATAATAAGCTTCCAAAGTCTCCTTCAGAATATGACGACGGCACAAATCGAACCAACGATTACATTCAAAAGCCAATTCCCAGTTACGTTCGTCCAATACCGCCTTGTCAAACTGTGCCGGAGTCAGTCCCGATAGTTTAGTCAGTCCTGCCCGTTCGCGGACTTCATTGATAGCATCGTATGCCGCCTTTGAAGGGCTGCCCTCTGCCAGATTAGCGGCTTCCGCGTAGATCAGCAACACATCGGCATAGCGTAACATACAGAAAAATCCGTCCGCTTTATTAGCTGTAGCTATCCCTGAATATCCTCCGCTCTTTGGACCTGCATCCCGGTACTTTCCCACATAAGGTTGTGCCACATTGGTATCTTCCCACGAAGCACCGTCCCTCATCCGAGTATAAAAAGTTCCGCTCAAACGGCTGCCATCCCCTACGGGAAAAGTTTCCAGAAAGCGTTTGTCACTGGTCCAATCTGCCCAGCCGTTTTCTCCGTGATCCGTAGGACGCACGGCCTGATGGATATAACTGCCTGTTGCATTGTCCGAACTGGCATAAAGCACAAAGATAAATTCGGAGTTTATTTTACGGTTGCTCCATAACCACAATTGGGAATATACTTTTTCTAAGGTATAGACCTTTTCACTAATTACTTCATTTGCCTTATCACGTGCCAGCGCATAACAGGAAGTCTCATTCAACGGAAATCCCGCCATTGTCAAATAGACTTTTGCCAGCAACGCTTTTGCCGCCCAACGGCTGGGACGACTCGGATCATCCTGTGAAAGAGGCAATGTCAACTCTGCATTCTTCAAATCAGAAACTATCTGCTCGTAAATCCGAGCAACACTCGCCTGAGGCTCTTTTGCCGCATTATCCTGATTTTCCTCCGTCAACAATGGCACTTCGCCAAACCAACGCACCAACTGGAAGTAATTAAAAGCACGCAAGAAATGGGCTTCTCCTCCAATCGGGGACAATTCGTCGGGAGATAATTTCGTGTTCTCACCGATAATCTTTATCAATGTATTGCACGCGCTAATACTTGTGTAATATGAGTTCCATAACTCATCCGTCACTTCGTCCGGATTTCCTACTGTGTTAATGTTAACCTGTTCGAATCCTTTCCATCTGATGACGGGGGTATTTACATCTTCGGCACCTGCACTGGCCGCATAGGGCATATCGGTACCATATAAAAGGATTAAGGGGGTATAGGCTCCTGTGATATAACTATTGAAGTCGGTCAGTGTCTGGAAGAACTTATCGACAGTTGGCTGTCCGGTAAGATTCTCTGTCAAATCGGCACAACTCGTACTTAATATTATCGCCAATAATCCGACGCAGCTCTTTTTTATAAGTGTACAATTCATAGTCTGTTATTATTAAATGATCATTAAAACGAAATATCCAATCCTACAAGGAAACTCTTTGACGAAGGATACACACCACGGTCCACGCCTGCCGCATCCGAGTCTGCTCCCATACTTGCTTCCGGATCAAATCCCGAATAATTGGTTATTGTCCATAGATTATTGGCACTGACATAGATACGGGCGGACGAACATCCTATTTTTGACAGTATCTTGTGCGGAATACGATAGCCCAATGTGATATTTTTCAAGCGCAAATAGTCTCCCTTCTCCACCCAACGGGAAGAATTAACATACTCTGCTCCCGAAAAAGCAGGAATATTTGTCGGATTTTCCGGTGTCCAATGATTTTTCATAACCGTACTGGTCGGGAATGCATCTGACGAATAAGTCTCACGCCGGATACGATTCTGATTATAAATGTCATTACCGGATACTCCCTGCCAGAAAATATTCAGGTCGAAATCAAAAATCGTAAATGTATTGTTGAATCCGAAGCTCAACTTCGGCTGGGCATTACCGATAATACCTATATCATCCTTATCTATTTTTCCGTCGCGGTTGATATCTACATACTTAGCGTCTCCGGGCTTAGCTCCGTAAAGCGCAGCCGTCGAAACTTCCGATTTCTGCCAGACACCGGCAAAGGTATATCCGAGGAATGTGCCCATCGGTTGCCCTACCATCTGGACATAAGAACCCACCAATCCCGGATAATCGGCACCGGTTGTAATAAGCGTATTGGAGAGTCCGTCCAGTTCGAGAATCTTATTTTTATTGATATTCAATGTATAATTTATGTCCCATTTAAAATGTTTGGTAGAGACAGGAATGCCACCCAACATGATATCAAATCCTTTATTGGACACGGAACCGACATTGGTAAGGATGGAACTGACACCCAATACTGAAGGCACTTTCTGCCACATCAACAGGTCTGTGGTTTTCTTGTTATAATATTCGGCTGAGAAACTCAAACGCCCTCCCCACCATCGACTGTCTATACCGATGTTCAACTCACGGGTACGTTCCCATTTCAGATTTTCATTGCCTAAATCTGATATGGCCAAAGTCGGGTTTCCGCTATCGTCCATGCCCGGATAAAACTTTAAATGAGAAGAGTAAGCGGGCACTGCCGCATTGCCTACCGTACCGTAACTCCCGCGAATTTTAAACTCCGGTACCATATCTTTCAGCCTTTTCATAAACTTCTCTTCCATAAGATTCCATCCTAATGAAAATGCTGTAAAATTGTCGTATTTGTTTCCTTCTGCCAACTGGCTGGCTCCATCATAACGAACCGATCCGGAAAACATGTATTTATTCTTATAACTATAATTCACGCGACCCATAAAAGACTGCATCACCGTAGTAGAATATTCCACCCAAGGGGCCTGCAAAATAGAACCGAACTGCACTCCATTATATCCCATTCCCACCGGGATTCCTCTGGAAGAAGCAGATGTGCTCTGATAATTATCCTTCAACACTTCGTATACCCCGGTAGCCTGAATGGTATGATCACCAAAAACCTTATCAAAAGTCAGAATACTGGTACTTTGCAAAGCAATATAGCGTGATTGGGCCTTACTTCCGTTAATATCTCTAATATCGCCATTATTGACACGCTGATTATCAAAATACCCGTTGGTATCGCTATGAGTCTTATATGAAAACAAAGAAGATAATTTGAGGAAATCCCAGAATTTATATTCTCCCATCAAAGAAGCATTAAAAGAAGCAACGGATTTATCGTCCACTATCTCCAAAGCATACCCCACCGGATTGTACAATGAAACCGGTCCTATTCCTCCACCCGGCTGCGTATATCCTCCTTCGCTATCGGGGTCATAGATGCGTTTCGTCGGCGACCATTGAAGTGCTGCATTAATAGCCTGTTCATAATCTCCATTGTGCGTCTCGTCATAAGAGGCAAACGTATTCAGCGACAAATTCAAACGGGATGTAGCCTGAACTTTAAAGTTTGCACGAAAAGTATATTGTTTAAAATTGGTATTCTGCACAATGCCATCTTTATTGGTATATCCTCCAGCTATGAAATAAGAAATGCTTTCTTTCGCTCCGCTGATACTGATGTTATGTGATTGGGAAACCGCATTCCGAAAAATCTTATCCTGCCAGTCCGTACTGTTTCCTTCCAACGGAATCTCATCCGGCCCAAAAACAGGATTGAGCCCATTCTCTTCCTGAGCCTCATTCATCAGCAGGGCATATTCTTTTGCATTCAATGCAGGCAAGGTTTTCCGTACTTCATCAAATGAAACAAAACCGTTGTAAGACACCTGTGGCTTTCCGGTTTTCCCATTTTTAGTTGTCACCAGAATAACACCGTTCGCACCTTTCGAACCATAGACAGAAAGGGCTGCGGCATCTTTCAATACTTCTATGGATTCTATCTGATTAGGATTCAAGCTCCCGATATTCCCATCTTGAACACCATCGATGATGATCAAAGGATCATTTCCATAAGTCAGCGAGTTGGCTCCACGGATGCGGATCGTTGCCGATCCCGAAGGAGCACCACTGGAATTCTGCACAACAACACCTGCCACACGTCCTTGCAATGCCTGTGCAGTACTGGCATTAGGAGCTGACAATAACTCTGCTGATTTTACGGAAGAAACGGAACCGGTGATATCACTTTTCTTTTGTACACCATACCCCACGACAACTACTTCATCCAATACTTTAGTGTCTTCCTTCAGGACAATCCGAAGCAGATTCTTACTATCGGCAGCTCGAAGTTCCACACTCTGATAACCGATATAGGAGACTGAAATCCAGGCATCTTCCGATACTTCATTTATAGTGTAGTTTCCGTCAAGGTCCGTAATTATTCCGGTTGAAGTTCCTTTCACTACCACACTGGCCCCAATGATCGGTTCGCCCTTATCATCCACGACTGTCCCTTTGATATTCTTCTTTGCACTGCCGTCATGAGGTTTCTGAGTCTTTTTCAAAATGACTATCATCTTGTTTTGCAACTTATAAGTCAAATCCTTATCCAAGACTTTATTCAGAACTTCGTCCAATGATGCATTTTTGAAAGTTGCCGTAATTCTTTTATTCTCATTCACTTCATCTGTCTTATAGATGACAGATAAACCTGTTTGTTGCTCAACTTCTTTCAATACTGTCTTCAATGTTTCATTCTTGAATGTCTTGTTGATGACTTGGGCGTGCAAAGTCACTGTCGCCAGACAGAATGAAACTAAAAGAAGCAGCCGTAATAAGCTCTTTCGGTTGTTCATAGTTTTTCTCGATTTAATTTAATAATAGTTGTTACGAAATGGAAATTATTCTCTGATATATATATCCTTGCCTTTACGTTCGACAGTTATCGGGATAATCTCTTGCAAAGCCGTCATCACCTCTCCGATTGTTTCTCTGTTGCGCAGAGAAATACGGAATGTCTTGTCTCCTACAGCTTCCGATTCCAGCCGAATATTCACATCATATTGTCGGGATAGTTTTGCAACCAGTTCCTTCAATGTAATGTGATCAAATTCTATACGGTTCTCCGCCCACGCTTTTGATTGTGAAGCGTTTACTTGGGTACGGATGAATTTTCCCGTTTCTACGTTCAATCTCATGGACTCTCCCGGAGACATCCTTATCGGACTGCCTTTATAATTCAACTCGACCGAACCTTCGAGTAAAGTGGTGGAAATGAACGGATCGTCATCATAGGCGGATACGTCGAACTTTGTTCCTTTCACAACGACGTCATATCCATGTGTCTGCACGATGAAAGTAGCTCCCGCTTTCTTGGTGACTTCAAAATATCCTTCACCGTTCAGTTCGACTCTGCGATTGGCGGTATTAAACTTGTTCGAATACTTCAGTGTGGAACCTGCATTAAGCCAAACGACTGTACCGTCAGACAGAACGACTTTACTCTTCTCGCCATAAGGAGTTTCGCATACGAAGTACGTTTCCGGTTGCAATAAGGAAAAGAGTTGCCGGACACCGAGGGTTCCTCCTATAGTCAGAAGTACGATGGCTGCGACAGCGGCCACTTTCCGCCAGACGGAGAATCTCGTTTTCGAAATACCCAGCATCGGGATAATGGCTTCCTGCGTGCGGATTTTGCGTTGTAATGTCTCCCACTCCTTCGTGGTATTGGAATCGGTAATGCCCGAGGCAATCCACTCCTTTTCCCACTGTCTGAATGCCGTGCGATTTGCTTCACTTTGTCCGACATACTCAAACAATAGTTTTTCGTCTTTTCGCCGGATTCTTTCTTCGAAATACTGAACGGCCAACTCACGAATGTTTTTCTTTTCTTCCATAATTTCACTTTCTATAAGATGTAACAACTATTATTTCTTTTACCCAACCACCCATACAAAGAAAAAAGCAGGAATTTTTCAGTTCCTGCTCTTCCAAGCTAATTATCAATGGTTTATATTTTCTTCTTTATTTATTATTCATAATCACCCAGGCAACAATCATAATATAAATGTCTACCGGATACTTGTCTTTGAAGTGTTTGGAGAAGCTTTTCAATGCTTTCGCAATGTGCTTCTCGACTGCCGTAGTCGATATCTGAAGTTTGTCTGCAATTTCACGATTCTTCAGTCCTTTGAAACGGCTCATCAGAAAGATTTCCCGCGAACGCTCGGGCAGCTGCCCGATGACAAGGTTGATTTGTTCCTGCAACTCATCATACAGTAGTTTGTGCTCTGCATCTAGCGTGAAGTCGGCATAATAGAGCCTTTCTTCACCATCAATGGATGCAAGATATTCTATCTGATGTTTCTCGACAATGGAAAGATGCTTCAAATAATTCAGGCATCCATTGCGTACCATTGCAAAAAGTAAGGAGGTGACCGATACAGCGGACAACAACTCCCGCTTCTCCCAAAAACGCAGAAAACACTCCTGAATAATATCACGAGCCGTCTCTTCATCTTCCACGAAGCGAATAGCATAGCCGCGCAAACGGGGATAATAAGCCTTAAAAAGATATTCAAATGCCTGATTATTACCTTTTCTGATCTCGTCTAATAAGAACTTTTCATCTGAAAAATCAACCATAGTGTCGTATTTTGAAACAAAGGTATAAAGTTACAGATGACAATGATATTAATATTTTCTCAGATTTCCGATTTTTCAGCAAAGTTTCTGCACATAAAACTTTAAAAGCGATATTTTAACCGTCATTGGTAAAATATCGCTTTTAAAATATATAGCTCAACTATATTGACTAATAAGTAAGTCGGATACCCGCCTGAATATTGAAGTTGAACGGATTCTCCTTACGGATGGTCTGTACATCGGAACCGTCATCAAAGAAATAAGCAACACCGGGTTCTACGTATATACCTACCCGTTTGGTGGCATTAAACTGTGCGCCGACTGCACCGGAGACGGAGAATTGCAAAGGTTTCACAGTTTCCTTCTCTGTGCCCAGCTTGCCATAAACACATTTCTCAATCATACCTCCACCGGATACATAAAGAGTAAACAGTTTCTTATCAAGGAAGTTCCAGTTCGCTTTTAACGGGATACCCAGATAATGCAGTTTCTGCTCGGTCTTCTGGTCGCTGTCCGCAAACTTTGCATCCGAAGAAAGCAAGGTGTAAGTCAATCCTGTTTCGACAGAGAACCCTTTCGCCAGACTCTTGCGGACAGATAATCCGAAGGAGATAGGTTGATGGTGTTCCATATCGACCACCTGATTGGCCTGACGCAAATAAGGTACTCCATCTTCAAAGACCAATTGCTGATCATTGGGTATGCTCAGCAGACCGTTTGATACCGATACCATGCTCACGCGGGACATATAAGAAGGAATGCCCGATCCCAACTCTGTAGAAGCACCACCGGAGTTACCTACCGAAAGTCCCATCGACCATGTGCCTTTCTGTGAAGATGCCTTTTCTGCCGGAATATGCAGTTTGTCTCTGCTGGAAGGGCGGCGTGGCTTATTTCTCGGTTGTTCCGTATCTGCGGGCTTATGCTGGGCGGCCTTCGTTTCTTCCACCGGTTCCACTTCTTCTTTTTCTTTCCGGTCGCCGGTCTGAGCGTTCAGCTCCGAAGGTTGCTCTTCTTTCTTCACCGGTTCGTCGATATTTGCCGTTGGTTGGGGAATGTTCCGTTCCGCTTTCGCGATGCGGTTCTTCACTACCGGACGCACTACCGGTTCTATCGTTGTTCCTGTCATATCCGGTTGCTGCGCATCCGGCAAAACATCCGGAACAGAGGCTAACGCCGGAGTCTTGGCATGACGAATTTCATCAGCAGCAGGAGTCCCGAGGAAATACAGGCTGACCGATGACACCAAAGCCAATAAAATGACAGCCGCAGCGGCTACCGTCCATTTACGATAAGGATATATCTTCCTCTCCACAGGAGGCATAAGTTCTTTTTCCAGTTGTTCCCAACCGGAAGCAGGAAGCGGCTCCGAGTAATCCCCGAGCTTCTCCTTCAACTTATTCATCCATAATTCTTTCTCTTCCATATCTCTACCTATCCGTTATTCATTATCCATTCTTTTACTCTCTTAGCCAACACGCTCTTCGCCCGAAATAATTGCGAAGCCGATGACTTCTCATTAATACCTAACAACTGTGCTATTTCCTTATGCGATTTTTCCTCGAAGGTGTAAAGGTTGAACACGGTACGGTATCCTGCCGGCAACTCTTCGATAAATCGCATCAATACCGCTTGCGGAATCATCTCTACAGCCGAAGCGTCGGGTTCCTCGTAATCTTCGGGCACTTCTTCCAAAGGCGTAGACTGACTGATTACATCACTCTTGCGAAGATACTGTAAAGCGGTATTGACCATCACCCGTTCCATCCAGGCCCGAAGTGAGCCTTCACCCCGCCAGGTGAACTTGTCGAAAGAACTGAATATCTTTATAAAACCATCGTGAAGCAGATCCTGAGCTGTATCACGGTCGCCGGTATAGCGCAGACAGACGCCTAGCAAACGCCCTCCATAATGCTCATACAATTCTTTGCGGGCTCGATTATTTCCCAGCCTGCATTGTTCCGACAACTCAAATTCTTCCATTTGCTTATACACGTGTTTACCTTATAAATGCAGCAAAGATAGAAATACTGCACAGAGAGAACAACTCTTTTGCAACTTTTGTTTCTTTAACAGATCCAAATGCAATATTTTCTCCCCCCTTGCATTTTCAGAGTACAAAGCAAGTAAATAGTACTCATTAAAAAACATTTTTATAGTATATGAAGAAATTTAAATTCATTGCATTTTTTATTGCTGTTATGACCACAATGCCGATACTTCAGTCGTGTCTGGATGATGACTCCTCATCCGATTCACTGGTCATCGGCACCATCAATCTGATCAGCCCGGATAGCAAGGATTTCTATTTCACTCTGGATGATGGAAAAACAATGTTCCCGAGCAATGGAAACGGATGGATCAGTGACAAGAATAAAGACGGGCAACGCGCCTTTGTGATATTCAAAGAACTGGAAGAACCGGTGAAGGGATATGACTATAATATTCAGGTAAGAGAAATAAAAGAGATCCTGACCAAAGAAATCGTGACTATGGGGGAAGGAGAAAATACGGAAGAGAAGATCGGAGACGATAAAATCAATTCTACTTATATGTGGATTACCCAAGACAAGAAATATCTGACAATCGAATTCCAATATTACGGCACGCATAGCGAGGACAAGAAACATTTCCTGAATCTGGTCATCAACAACAAGGAAGCTGAACCTGCTGCCGATGATGCCAACGACGAGTATATCAATCTTGAATTCCGGCATAACGACGAAGGCGACACCGCCGACCGTCTGGGCGAAGGGTATATATCTTTCAAACTGGATAAGATTCAAGATCAGATGAAAGGCAAGAAAGGACTCAGAATACGTGTCAATACCTTATATAACAGGGAAAAATTCTATGAAGTGGAATTCCCCGCATCTAATTAAATCTAGTAATTATAGAAACACTCTTTTTATTATAATATATAATTACGCAAAAGAGGGCGACAGTTGTGAAACTCTCGCCCTTAATTTTATCATAAAGTGATCCGTTTATTTCTTCTCATTCTTATTATTTCTTTTCATTCTTGTCACCGAAATAATTCCAGACGAGCGCACTGACAGCCGCTCCTACAAACGGCGCCACAATAAACAGCCATAACTGCGACAACGCTTCTCCACCCTGGAACAATGCCGGACCGATGCTACGTGCCGGATTGACGGAAGTACCTGTAATAGGGATACATACGATATGCACCAATACCAGAGAAAGACCAATGGCAAGACCTGCGAAAGCTCCCGCCCCTTTCTTCGGATCGGTAGACCCCAGCACCACCAATACAAAAATGAAAGTAAAGACCACTTCTGCGATGAATGCCTGTAGCATCTCGCCGTCACCAAAGCCGTTGGAACCGGTAGCCGTCGGTCCGTCGTGCCCGCCGGTGGTCACCAGGGCATAAAGAATAGCCGAACCGATAATCGCTCCTATAACCTGGAAAAGCATATACATACCCGCATCTTTTCCATTCATACGACCCGAGAGGAATACTCCTAACGTAATAGCAGGATTGATGTGACATCCCGAAATACCTCCGATAGCATACGCCATCGCCACTACTGAAAGTCCAAATGCCAAAGCAACGCCGACCGTTCCCACGCCGGCTCCTACAGTACCAGCCATACTGCCGGCAAAAACAGCACTTCCACATCCCATCAGGACGAGCACCATCGTCCCAATCATTTCTGCAATGTATTTTTTCATATTACTAAATAAAAAATGGTTGATTCTCCAAATATAAGGAATTAATACCTAGATTCAAAATGTATGTGCCTAATTATTACTATCTTTGCAGCATTTTTGAATAAAACCACCAAACCATAAAATGAAAAAAGGACTTTTTTATGCTATACTGGCCTCTGTATTATGGGCTATCGTCAATCCGTTTATCAAGCAGGGGCTGAGTTACGACTTTTCGCCGATGAACTTTGCAGGAATCCGCTTTACCACTGTAGGTATCATTCTTTTTGCTTATACCTGGCATAAGGGAATGTGGAAAGAAATACGCCAACACAGCAAACTGTTTCTGAATCTGATCCTGATCAATATGTTTATGGGGTACACGGCTTTCTATTTCGGAGTCGATTTCGTCAGCGGGGCTATCTCTTCTATCATTATGGGAATGACACCTCTGATCAATGTACTGCTAGCCCATCTGCTGGCCAGCAATGACCGGCTGAATGTGCACAAGATTATCAGCCTTATTGTCAGCCTCATCGGTTTGCTGCTTATCGTAGGCATGGGCAGCAATGGCGCTCCGCTGGACTGGAAAGGGATCACGGGAATTATACTCTTGCTGCTCAGTATCATCTTTCAGGGGTATTCCGCGATTTCGGTATCGGAAGATAAAGGCAAGGTAAACCCTATTTTCCTGAATGCCGTGCAGATGTTCTTCGGGGGACTGCTCATCTATATGATAGGATTAGGTACGGAAGGGTATCATTCATTTATCGGAAAACCTGCCGGATTCTATATCAGTCTTTCTATTCTGGTATTTATCTCGGTCTTTGCTTTCAGCTTCTGGTTTATCGCCTTGCAGAGTAAAGGAGCCAAAGTGAGTGATATCAATATGTGCAGACTAATCAACCCGATATTGGGCGCCGTACTTAGCTGGATCATGCTCCCGGGAGAGTATCCGACATTCAGTACCGTTGCAGGAATGATTATCATAGTCAGCTCCCTCATTATCTATTTTAAGGGAGCTGAAATAGGTCGATGGTTGAAACGCCATACAGCCGGAAGCAGTACGCAGGGATAAGCAAATATTACAGCAAGTATTGAATGGATTGCAGGGATTGCATATCCTTGGGTACTGCCGCCAGTATCTCTTCTTTGAGTACGTTGAGCAGGCTATGACGGATAAAATCCCTGCTGGTCGCAAGCACTATCTGCCGTGTAGGGCGGGGAATGGCAAACGGACGTACCAGTTTCTTCTGTTCTTCGTTCAGTTGCGAAACAGCCAGTTCGGGAATAAAGGTGATTCCTTTTCCGCTTTCTACCATACGCATGAAGGTTTCCATACTTCCCAGATGGTAGGCCATCTGATTGACTTTGACCGTTTCCATCTGACAGAAACGTACAAGCTGGTCACGGAAGCAATGCCCTTCGTCCAATAGCCAGAGACGTTCGCCCGTTATATCGGAAGTGCGTATCACGTCGTGCTTGAACAGAGGTTCTTTGCAGGATACATATCCGAAGAATGTTTCATAGAAAAGTGTTTCTTCTTTCAGGAAAGTGTCTTCCAGTTTGCTGGCTATAATTGCGGCATCGATATCTCCGGCATGCAATGCCTGTTGGATATCCTGTGTTTTCATTTCCGTGACGCGTATATCCAGTTCCGGATACTTTTCCATCAGTTGAGGGAAGAAACGGGGAAGTAAATAAGGTGCTATGGTAGGCAATACCCCCAAACGGAACACGCCTGCCAATGACTGTTTCTCTTCACTGATTATTTCTTTCACCTGCGCTGTCTGTGCCAGAATGACACGTGCCTGATCAATGATCTTTTCTCCAATCACCGTGGGACAGACCGGCTGCACTGTACGGTCAAACAACTTCACCCCTAACTCCTCTTCCAGTTTCTGAATCATAGCACTCAGCGTAGGCTGCGTCACGCGGCAATATTCCGCCGCTCTGGCAAAATGACGGAACTGATCAACCGCCAATATATATTCTAATTGTTGTATCGTCATCTATTAAATATGATTAAGTTATAGATTTCTTCTATGCAAAGATAGAAATTATCAGTTTGACAACAAGCATTTTCCGCCTTATCTTTGCAGTACAGAAAAAAAGAAAACGAATATAAATCATTAAAAACAAATAGAATATGAAAACTTTAGAATTTATCAAATTGAACGAATCGGGAGCAAACAACGTAGTAGCATCTTTGCAACAATTACTGGCAGACTTCCAAGTGTATTACACCAACCTCCGCGGTTTCCACTGGAATATCAAAGGGCATGACTTCTTCGTACTTCACAGCCAATTCGAAAAGATGTATGATGACACTGCCGAAAAAGTGGACGAAATCGCAGAACGTATCCTGATGCTGGGCGGTACTCCTGCCAACAAATTCAGTGATTATCTGAAAGTAGCCAATATTAACGAAGTGGATAAGGTAAGCAACGGAGAACAGGCACTGGATAACATACTACAGTCTATCAGTTATCTGATCGGTGAAGAACGCAAGATTCTGTCTATCGCTTCACAAGCCGGAGATGAAGTAACCGTTTCGATGATGAGCGATTATCTGAAAGAACAGGAAAAGATGGTTTGGATGTTGACGGCTTATAACAGCAAGTAAATACAAGGTTTAGGTTTTAAGTGAAAAACAGGCTGACTCGTGATTATTCAGAATCAGCCTGTTCCATGTTTATAAACTCAGATTAGAAATAAGTCTCTTCGTCACTCACAGACTCTCTACAGAAATATCTTTTGTTAGTCTTATGTCATCCGAAGAGGCACCAATCATTATCCGGAAATCTCCTGTTTCCACAACACGTTTCATATTCCGGTCGATAATGGACAGATCTTTTTCGGTCAAAGTGAAAAAGATTTCCTTCTCCTCTCCTCTTTTCAGGAAGAAGCGTTCAAAACACTTTAATTGTCTGAGAGGCTGAACTACTGAAGCATATTCATCCCTCAGATAAAGTTGTGCCACTTCTTCACCGTCATAGCTTCCTGTATTTTTCACTTTGAATGAAACTTCAAAATGGCAGAGAGATTTACGTATTACCTGTAAATCCGAATATTCGAAAGTGGTATAACTCAACCCATAGCCAAAAGTGTATAATGGAGAAGCAGCTTGTTCGACATAATCATGATTGCGGGGAGCCTTTTTATTATAATAGACAGGTATCTGTCCGACAGAACGGGGGATGGAAACCGGCAATCGTCCGGCAGGATTATAATCTCCAAACAAAACATCAGCTATTGCATACCCTCCTTCCTGGCCCGGATAAGAAGCGGTCAGCAATGCGTCGGCATACTTGGATGACCAAACTTTATCCAGCGGACGACCTTCAATATAGACAACGATCAGTGGCTTCCCGGTAGCCTTCAATGCAATCAATAAATCTTGTTGTTTTCCCAGTAAAGTCAAGGTAGCCCTGTCAAACCCCTCGCCACATTCCATGTCACTGATACTCTTTTCGTCAGCAATTGCTGCACCCGTCTCCTGATAGCTCGTCTTGAAATCACGTGCGCTGGATCCTCCCACCACCGCTATTATGACTTCCGAACGGCTAGCTGCCTCCACCGCTTCCGCTATTTCGTTCACTGTCGTATCACGAATAGCGCATCCACGCACATACTCCACCTTAGAAGGAGACAGTTTGGAGATCACTCCATCTAACACGGTTTTTATGTTTTCATCTTCTTGCGGAGCTGTATAGTCTCCCAGCATATTATAACGATTATCCGCATTAGGTCCGACAACTGCTACTTTTTTTATCTTCTTATTCAAAGGAAGAATCGAATTCTCGTTCTTCAGTAATACAATAGATGATTGCGCCACTTTGCGTGCCAATTTGATGTGGTCCTTGCTACGCACCATCTTCGTTGCTGTTTTCGGATTTACATAAGGATGTTCAAACAATCCTATTTCAAATTTCATCCGTAATACCCGGCATACGGCAGTATCAATCACTGCTTCACTGATTTTTCCGGATTGAACGGCGTGAGTAAGATTCATAAACGCATCGCCACCTAAATCAATATCTGCTCCGGCAGAAACGGCCTGCATAGCTGCCTCTTCTATAGTAGGGGCAACAAAGTGACTTTCATGGACTCCTTCAATACTATATAAATCCGAAACAACAAAGCCACGGAATCTCCACTCGTTACGCAGTAATTGTGTCAGCAGATAATGATTGGCCGTACAGGGTACACCATCTATTGAATTGTAGGAGGTCATCACAGACAGTGCTCCCGCATCGATCACTTCCCGAAAAGGAGGAAGAAAGTTTTCGTGCAGATCTCTGGTCCCTACCGATGCGTAGTTACCGTTTTGTCCACCTTCCGGTACTGCATAAGCCAGAAAATGCTTCAATGTAGCGATGGTAGCATATTCACGGGACAGGTCTCCGCTACCTAGCCCTAGGATCATCGCCGCTCCCAGTCGTCCGCTCAATACGGGATCTTCACCAAAGGTTTCTTCTACACGTGACCAGCGAGGATCACGAGATAAATCCAGTACAGGACCATAACTGATATGTGCACCCTGTGAACGAATCTCTTTAGCAATCACATTTCCTACTTCTTCAATCAGTGTCGGTGACCAAGTTGCCGCCATCCCTATGCCGGTTGGAAAAACGGTCGTTCCAATCGCCATATGTCCGTGAGGTGCTTCTTCAGCCAAAAATAAAGGAATACCCAGACGGGTATTTTCAATCACATATTTCTGCAATGCGTTGCCGGCTTTGGCAGCCAGCTCGGGATTGAGGCCATTTTCCAATGTCTTCTTAGTCCAAGGGTCTGCACGATAAGTTGCCCACAGCATACCTGCGTTCTTTTCTTTCATTAGTCTTTTAAACATTTCAGAAGGATGTACTTCATCGTCCTTTATTTCGTACATTTCCCAGCCAAGAGGACATAATAGTTGCCCGACCTTTTCTTCCAATGTCATACGTGAAAGCAAGTCTTTCACCCGTTCATCAACAGACAAGACCGGATTTTTATAAGGTAACAGAGAAGATTGGGCAAAAGCCACGACATTCATCGCCAATCCTACAATCAAAATATATAATCGCTTTGTCAACATACAATATGATATAATATAAAAATTACTTTCCGCTAGTTTCGCAGAAGTTTTCATGCGGTGAAACTTTAGTTTCAAACAGGAGAAACTCTAGTTTCAAGCCTCAGAAACTAAATGTTCTGCCAATTGAAACAAACCAAAGATACTATCAATTCAAAGAATCCATCAAGAGATCACACAAAGATATAATAATCACTGTGTTGCAGATAAATTATCTGCAACACATCTGCAACAGGTATCTGCAACACTATAAGCCACTATAAATCACCGAATAAACAAGCAGGTGGCAGATATTGCAGATAAAATCAAAAAATATTCTAGAGAGAGGCTATCGACACCCAATTTCCGCTATTCCCAAAGAATCACTTTCATCTACCATACGAGTCGCTTTTAACTTAAGATAGCGAGCCTCAACCGGACTAAAGTACACATTCTGAAGAATCGGATTATTACGGATGTTCGAGAATTCTCCCTGTGCTACGACTTGCATCGCCTCTTCGGTAATACCGGTAGACAGTTCGTATGATGAGATCAATCCTTTACTATATTCACTTTGATCAGGTAAATAATAGAACGAATGGATTGTACGATTTTCACCAAGATCAATCATGAATTCCTTGCCTGAGATTAAAGCAGCAGTCTGATCGTCCTTGTCACTACATTTCTTTGCTTCTTCCGTATCCACTCCCAAAATTGTAAAAGGGAAACTTTTCAGTTCTGAGGTTGCCGGTGTATAATTTTCCGTTGCATCGGGAGCATAATAAGCCCCGACCTCATTGATACACAAACATGCACGAGCATCCGTAAACCGTATACGCAATTCTTCTGTTTCGATCATTTCAAAGCGTAACAAACGTTTGTATCCTACGGTTGTAGTTTCTTCGTTGCATTTAACCGACAGCCACTGATCGCCCTCCTTATATTCTACAACAAAGGATTTAACCCTTTGTCCCAAAGGTATATACTCCTGAATCATTACCCGATTCATCTTCGTCGGCTGACTAAAAGTGAAAGTCAGATCGGCGGTAGTCACTCCGTCATTGGTTGCCCAATAAGTGTCGTACTTTCCGTCCGTTACGCCACGAACCTTGAATTGTCCTCCACGCTCGTCGGAAGCTGATACTTTTGCACTGCTCAATAAATTATCTGCCAACTCTTTCTGAACTCTCTGATGGAATGAAACAGCATTCAATGAATCGGTCGGATGAATCAAACCGTTGCGGTCTACAGGAAAGTTTAATAATAAAGTCGCATTATGACCTACACTACGATAATACAAGTCCGTCAGTTGATCGACTGTTTTTACCTTGTCGTCTTCCTCTGGGTGATAGAACCATCCCGGACGGATAGAAACGTCACACTCGGCAGCGACCCATTGATTTCCATCGGCATGCCCGTACTGTAATTCCCGATACTTGGGATATCCCGGATATACCTCGCCTGCCCGAAGGAAAGACCAGTTAGTAGCTCCGGCAAATCCATTCTCATTTCCTACCCAACGGCAGCCCGGCCCTCCGTCTGAGAAAATCACAGCCTGCGGTTGCAGTTCATCGATCATCTTATAAGCCCGCGGGTAATCATAGTATGTTTTGCGGTCGATCGTACGTGCGTCTTTCGCTCCTCCGTACCAACCGTCTCCTCCGTTGGCTCCGTCAAACCAGATTTCAAAAACATCACCATAATTAGTGAGCAATTCATGCAACTGCTTATAGAAATAATCTACATACTCCGGCGTTCCATAATTGGCTTGATGCCTGTCCCACGGAGAGAGATAAACGGCAAATTTGATTCCATACTTCTTACAGGCATCGGAAAGTTCGCGTACAATATCACCTTTACCGTCTTTGTAAGGGGTATTTCTAATACAGTATTCGGTAAGCTGTGTAGGCCACAGACAAAAGCCGTCATGATGTTTGGCAGTCAGGATTACTCCTTTCATACCGGAATTGACAAATGTCTGCACCCATTGTTCGCAGTCCAGACGAGCAGGATTGAATGTTTTCGGATCAGAGTCGCCATAACCCCATTCACGGTCATTGAAGGTATTGAGACCGAAGTGTACAAAGGCATATGTTTCCATCTTCTGCCAATTTACTTGCTTTTCCTGAGGAACGGGTAAAATAGCTTCCGGTGCCGAAACACTCTGACATCCTGTTAAAAGTAGACTGAATACTACTGTAGAAATACTGGTTGCGATTGGTTTTCTCTTCATGGTGTTCGATTCATTTATAGTTTTATCTTTTCAGGTTATTTTATTTGCCGGTGCTAAGATAGGAAATATTATATTACTAATCAACCGGATTGGTACATGTTATCTTCAGCGGTTTCATTAATGCCCGCCCGTTGATCACAGGATAGACACGTGTTTCGGTCGGAAAGCTGCCGGAATATTGATATTCAACAGGCATCACACCTTCTTCACGGGCTTTCACCTGACGGGGACTGGTAAACTTAAGATCTGTATTACCACCTATAACGACAAACATAAGCTGTATATCATTATCGGTATCGTTTACGTATTTCAGTTTCATTGTTTTCGTACCGCCTTTGCCTATGGTACCGAATGCCATTACTTCGAAATTCATCCAAAGTCCGCTACCGTACTCATACGGATAATTCTCTGATACCGGATGTTTGCAGGGAATGACGGTGCCTTTTACCCAAATGCGGTTGTAATTAGCATTGTTATTGCTCAAAACAACTACTTCTTTACTAAAGAAGCCCGGTCGGTAGGCCGGATTGTAAGTCACTTTCACTTTACCTGTAGTATTCGGTCGGAGCGGTTCTTTAGGAAATTCAAACTGTACACAACCACAGCCGCTTGTTACTCCATTGATAGAAATAACTTTTTGACTGACATTCTTAAACTCAAATTCATGTGAAACCAGTCCATCTTCTTCCTTTATTTCTCCAAAATCAAAGACACGTTCTTCGAACACCAGTTCGTCAGAATGCTGAAGTTCTTGCGCCATTGCAGGAAGGAGCATCAGGAATAAAAAGGAAATAGATAGAATCAGTGTTTTCATAATCTACAAGTATTATACAAACATTACATTTTTCAAAGATAAGAGGGGGCAACGTTTCTCTTATCACCAATCAACTTTATCCCCCTCTTCTATCAGATACGAAAGCCGTTTATTCGACGTAAACGTCCAATTCGTTAAAAGTACGATAGTAATATCCCCATGAGCCACCACCGTTGCTCCATTGCAGAGACAATCTTACATATCGTGCCGGAACCGCACCATAAAGTATGATATATTGATCTGTATTGTTTTCCACTACGGGAGCGGCAGTTCCTGCATCTGTCCAGTTGTTGCCATCAGTACTCAACTCTACTCCGATTCTGCTAAAGTTATAGTATGAGCCCCAACTTGAAGACGAGTTCTTAAAATAAAGAGCAGTTACCTTATTCGTCGCATGCATATCGAGCGTAAAAATAGGATTCTCTTCATTGGAGAAGGATGCACCGGAACCGGTATTTCCATCAAAGATACGGGCAATGGAGTTCTCATCTACTGAAGCGTCTGTAGTCGTAGCCGTCCATACAGAGCGGTCACTCACTTTTGTTCCTGTTATATCGCCAGAACCTGCATCTTCCTTGATCAATTTTTCTTCTAAATTCACCACTACATAAGCCAAATTCTTAGTGACGGTAACCTTTCCTCTGGTTGTCGATTCTAACCGTACAGGTATCAGATAGGTTCCCTTTTCGGACAATCCGGAATATTTATCTTCCGGAATTACGACTTCAATAGAATCAGATGATATATAAGCACCGCTGCCCACACTGACAGATGCTTTCTGCAAAACAGCTGCAGAGGTCGTTTTATACTCAGTACCATTCTCTGTATTGAAAGTCTCAACCAGACTATTATCAATAGTAGCCGTCACCGTTGCAGTTCCATCCATTGGGCGAGTGGCAGATACTCCAAACTTAGCGTAAATTTCATCACCAAAATATCCGACGGGTGTAGAAACCACCGTAAAAGTCTCAACAGCCGCAGACACATTATCGAGCTGGCCTTTCGAAGGGAAATAAATTAAATTATCAGGATTACCCACAACGTCGTAACTCTCATCATCGCATGACTGAAAGCTGAATAGGCCGGCTACCGTCAATAATCCTAAGAAATATGTATTTATTTTCATAGCTATCATTTATTTTATTACTCGTTACACCTATTATTATCATCACTATCCCATGCTATAGCACTGCTATAATTTAAGTTATAAGTCAATCCAGCTCCTTCATTTATCTCACGAGCTGTATTTGTCCAGTCCATATCATAGCCATTTTTGGTTGCATCTTTAAAAATGTGTCCTTCGCCCTCATTCATTTTCCAGTAAGCAACCAGTCCTTCCGACTGCGGGTCAACGCCACAAAGATTCATCTGTAGTTCGCCTGTACTCAACGCACGGTTCCATACACGTACTTCGGCAATACGACCACGGAAATACTGAGATCCCCGATAGCCTGTCCTAGACATACCCAACTCAAAACGTTGGAAATCTACCGGTTTACCATCACCATCGCCCTGAGCATCTTTCACTCCGTCTACATACATAGTCAATTTACTACCATCATAAGTCAGAGAAATCATATACCAACGGTCGGTACTGAAACGAGTGCCGGACACAATACTACCACTGGGACTTACCCATTGCAATGCATTTATATCCAATCCGTTTTCTCCAAAACGAAGCATGCTCGAACGTTGTTCGTCTGCTGAGGTGAAGCTACACAGACGGGCAATCCGATGCCATTCCTGAGAATAACACTTAATCTCATAGGTGAAGTTGGACAATTCCTGCTTCTTGTCATCCGGGAAAATAAAGTTACTATAAAGATTGGTGTTACTAATATTCAATGACGTAAAATGAATAACACGGGATATCTGCAAGAATATCGTTTTCGAAGGTTTCAATATTTCCAGCCCGTCCACTTGCAGCATAGTGACAGGAATGACATATACACGTCCTTCGGCAAAATCTTCCGTCGAGGTTACCTTGACAGTAACCGGCGTTGAGAAAGCTTTGCCTTCCTGAATGACAGCATCAGCATTTTCGAGGACTACAGCACCCTCCGGAATTGGATAATATTTAGTATTATGCTCATTATTGTAGGACTCTACCAACGATCTGTCAATCGCAAACTTCACATTCACATCTTTATCCACTTTATTGGTAGTAGAAGCGGTGACTGCATACGAAGAAGGAGTATCCTCTACTACAAACTTTGTTACAGGTGTCGTTTCTGTTCCTGTAATAAAAGCCACATTTTTATTATAATCGAATTTATCACCCTCCGTACAACTCAAGATGGATAAACCCACTATTACTCCCAATAAGGAATGTTTAAATATATATGTTTTCATCATGATTCTTATTTATTCATTATTTATTCACTTATTGCAGGATTCATTATCTGAATAGCTTCCCTGAACTCATTGTAAGGTATACCTGACGATGAGTAATAGTTTCTTCCCAAGAAGAATACTCCACATCCGCCTTTACGGCCTTTCGACGGTTCCCAACGTGCATAGTTCATCAGTTGCCCCCCATCAGCATAGAATACTCCGAACGATTCGCAATAAATCATCTTTTCGGGTGGAAAGTTACTGGGTTGAGTCAAGAACCCCACTTGATCACTATAAGCCTGTTGAACGATATAATCACAATAAGGTATGATGTCTGTCGGTGGTGTTCCACTGAAGTAGTCAACGATAAGCAACTTATCCGGCTGTTCGCCTTCGGGACCAAAATACTTGCCAAGTTCCTTTATCAATCTGACCAAATCGGAACCACTCCAACCTTCCCAGTCAACGTCTACTCCATCAAGTCCCGGTTCCAACACTTGATTCACAATCCATTTTGCATATGCAGCCATCGCTTCATCGTCCTTATTCTGGCTAAGATCATAATCAACCCCATCAACGGTGAACTGGTGTCTGTAATGAGAAGCATCGGCATGCATGACAAAACGTGTACCCAGTTTCCGCTGGCAGTATTGCATATCCGCATATGCTATCGGATGTGTCTCTGCTGTCGGTATTCCCATCCAAAGGTTTACAATATCTATACTGTCAGGCAGTCCTACCATACGTTCACCCCACGACGCGGGATCTTTATAGCCTGTCACACCTTCGATCGGTGACCACGCTTCGTAATAAGCATAACTTATCTCATGATCGCTTTTCTTGAAAGCACGCAGATTCTCAAAATACTGCTCGTCATATGTTTTCAGTTTCTGAATTTCTAACGCTTCCACATCGGTATCACAACTATAGAAAAAGAATGTTCCGATAAGGAAAGTCAGTAAACCTGTTATTTTTGTTTTCATCGTAATTAGTGTTTTTAGAATTAAACAATGTCCATTCTCCTGTTATCGGGATTTTTTGTCCCACCAGAGTTTAGTTCCACCCGTATCCTGACCACCCAAAGCCGATATACCACTGGCAACGCCGCTAGCATTGTTGATCTTCTCGTCGCGTGTATAAGGCAGACGGCGGACTTGCAACTGGGTATCAATCGTACCATTACTACTGTTTCTTACTACAGGAATAACTTCCGGATAGCCTGTACGACGATATTCACTCCAGCCTTCGGGACCGTCGGGATAAATGGCAATCCACTTCTGTGTAATGATGCGTTCCAACTGAGCTTCAAATCCGGCATTATCATCCCATGCAGGAGTAACCCTGCTGCTAAAGGTATAATTATCACTACCCACATTATCTGCAAAAGCACCCGGAGTCGAGGTATGATCAGCCAAATAATCATCTACACCAGCGGCATTATTCTCCTCAAACGACATGCGTACACCTTGCTCATAGAATGATTTGGCCGTTCCACCCATATCCCAGCCGCGTAATGCACCTTCGGCACGCAGGAAGAACGATTCGGCAGCCGTCATCCATACTACCGGAGTAGAAGCACGGTTAATATTCAGATTAGAGATTTTATTGCCTTGATAATTGCTCATATTGCTTGTTGTGATACCAATACGTACGCCATGATATTCACCGTCATCGGCGGCTGTAAAATAAGAGCTGATTCGCGAATCATTCAGTCCGTTCAAATAGGCTACGATGGTAGCACCCGGACGACAGTCACCCGAATTGAAGTTATAGGCTATCTCGTGCAACGGATGATGATATTCCAATGAATTATGCGAAAGTTCGGCACGTTCCGCTTTACTTTCGATAAAGCCGAACATGTTTTCCATTGACTTCTTTGCCTGTGCTTCTGCCAGTGTGGGATTCGCATAAGAAACACGTATAGCAAGACGCAAACGCAATGTGTTGGCAAACTTCACCCACTTCTCTACGTCCCCCCCATATACACAGTCATAGTCACTCATCAGCTTAGCATCCACATTTCCATTCACATAATTGCTCAATACTTCGATAGCATTATCCAGTTCTTCAAAAAACTTATTATAAACCAAATCCAATGCGTCATATAAGCTGGAAGAGCCATAGTTTACATATGGAATAGGCCCAAATGTGTCAGCAATACGGTGCATGCCTTCTACCTTTACGATGGTAGCCAATGCGTCAACTTCCGGCAGTTCCTGTTCAGTGGCTATTTTGTGAATACTTTGCCATGGTGCCATAATGCCGGTATAGGCATAATCAAAAGTGGCATTCACCCATTGTTCCTGAAAGTTATACTGCCCGTTATGATTGGTAGATCCTAAGGTAGCGGCAATATAGCCCGAATAGAGGTCATGCGATAAGTTCTGGGCAATCTGATAGTCAGAGTCGAGCTTGTCGCCATCATTTATGATTACAACCCGACGCAGCATTTGCGAAAAGAAAGCACCCGTCTTCAAGTTGTCTACTTCCATCATTTCCTCGGTGACTTCATTCGGATTTACGTTATCCTCATAGTCGATACACGAAATGTTATTTAATAGCATCAAAGATATCCCGAGAATGGAAAGTTTGTTCCATGATAGTATTTTATTTAATATCATATCTTCTACAATTTATAAGTTTGATTAGAAATTAACTTTCACAGAGAATCCCAAATTACGCAGACTTGGCGACATAAACATGTCGATACCTTGAAAGTAAGTGCCTGTACTTGCTGTCAGTTCCGGATCGAACGGAGCTTTTCTATAAAGGAAAAAGAGATTCTTACCGATGAAAGATACGTTCAATCCCTTAATCCAGTCCACATACTTGTTGATAGGAATATCATAGCCTAACGATAACTCAGCCAAACGGACATTAGTCGCACTGTAGGTGTACATAGAACCAATACCACCCTGAGCACCGGCACCTCCAATTTTCGTATAGTAATCTTCCGCACCGATAGGACGACCGTTAACAATGGCTCCACCATTATCACGGGCAATGGCTGTAGCCTTTGAAGAGCCGTATGCATCCATCGTCGCCTGTGTCTGTGATACAACTACACCACCGACACGTGCCGTGAACAGGAATCCCAATGAAAGCCCTTTGTAACTGAATGTGTTTCCCCAACCGAAGTTATACTTAGGAGCACTATTACCGGCCTTTACAAATTCATCAGGCTGAGTGACTACAACCTGGTCCGAAGGATGGACATAGATAGCTCCATGTTCGTCCGTGCGAAGCGTATTCACATAAATATCGCCGATAGATCCGCCTTCTGTCAGTATCATTTTATACATACTTGTCCCGCCCATATCAATTCTATCCAAAGAAGTAAGTTCGTGCGTATAAGGATCTTCATAGTTGCGCAGCAATTCCACCACTTTATTTCGGTTCAATGAATAGGTCAGATACGAACTCCAGCCAAAATTTCCCCATTTGTCCTCAAAACGCAAAGACAATTCGATACCTTTATTATCTACACGACCGCCATTGACTACTTCCGATTTATAGCCGGTAGTAGAAGAAAGGGTACGTTCAAAGAACTGATTGTAGGTACGTGACTGATAGATAGATCCATCCAATCTCAAACGGTTCTTGAAGAAGACAAAGTTAAATCCGGCTTCCCATGATTTGGTACGTTCCGGCTTCAGATTGGGGTTAGGACGTCGGGACTGAGTAACAGGAACGCCATCAACCAACGCATAAGTCGGAATAGCCAGAAATACATCCGGTGAATTACCTACTTCCGAATAAGAAATACGTACTTTCATGTATGGCATAATATCCGTACTGCAACGGAATATATCTGTGATAATCCCCGAAAGACCGATAGACGGATAGAAGAAAGAACCGGTATTCGTCCCTTTGAAGGTAGATGACCAGTCGTTACGAGCCGTCACATCCAGATAAGCCATAGACTTGTAACCGATCTGAGCACTACCGAATATGGCGCGTTTTTTCAAATGATAGCCATATTGGTTGGCCAGATTCTTCTCTGAAGTATCCACGTTGCCAAAAGTAAAGAGGTTGGCTACCGACTTCAGTTTGCCTCCGAAATAATCAGACTGATAATCATTGTTTTCAAAGTTCCCACCCACATTAGCTGTTACATTTAGGGTATTATCGACAAAGTACTTATTAATATTCAGCAATAATTCACCGTATATCTGTTGATTCTCGATGTTACTCTTGGAGTAATAACCGTATTTAGAAGCAAACAAAGTATTTGTTCCGGCATCATACATGCGCTCACGGCGTTCGTTGTTGCGGTCCATTTTGGCACGGGCTGTTACATTAATCCAGTCAGCAAATTCATATTTTGCCGATGCAGTTGCCATATAACGGTTCTTATGATTAGGTATTTTAATATGCTCGGTAATCCAGTATGGATTCTGTAAAACCAGACTTGTGCTGTAAGGCCAGTACTGAGTCAGTAAATTTCGTTCCGAATCATACCGCTGATATGCCTGTACTTTGGAGAAATCATCTCCCGCAGGAAATAGATAAAGAGGTACTAACGGGTTATAATAAAGTCCCTGAGAGGTCATATTTTGTTCTTTTACAGAGCTAAGCATAAAACTCAGGTCAAGAGTCAGCTTATCTTTCAGCATCTTGGCAACATTACGGACAGTGACATTGTAACGTTCGTAGTCATTATTATGGATAATACCTTTGGCATTGGTAGTACCTAAAGATAAGTAAGTCTGATTCTTGTCAGTACCTGTAGAAAGACTGGCAGCATTTGTTACATTCACACCTGTCTGAAAGAAGTCTTTAGGATCATAGCTGCTCGGCGTATTCAATTTACTGCCCCAGCTGTAGTAACTACCCACTTCTGTCTGCCCATAAGTATTTTGAAATTCGGGCAAGACAAGAGGAGCGGAGAAAGTCGTATTATTGGATATGCTGACTGAAGTACGTCCTTCCCTACCTTTTTTAGTAGTAATCATCACAACACCATTGGCAGCGGCACTACCGTAAAGAGCTGCAGCTGACGGTCCACTCAAAACAGAGATACTCTCTATATCCTCGGGATTCAGACCGGAAATAGGATCACCGGACTGACCGGCACCTTCGTATGAGTCCGTAGGCTGTGTAGAAGCAGCACTCATATCACTCATCGGGATACCATCAACCACATAAAGAGCATTGTTATTACCATTCAATGATTTGGTTCCACGCATCACTACACGTGAAGAGCCACCGACACCAGCTGAAGATGAGTTAATTGTAACACCCGCAACTTTACCGTTCAGATTATTGACGAAGTTGGCATCTGCAATGCGTGTAATCTCGGCATTGCTTACTTGCTGTACATTGTATGACAAAGATTTAGCTTCCTTCTTGATACCCAATGCAGTAACAACGACTTCATTCAGTACTTCTGTATCTTCTGTCAGCACAATATTCAGAACTTGGGCATTCTGTACCTTTACTGTTTTCGTGGCATATCCCACATAAGAAATTTCCAGAATATCTCCTTTCCTGGTCTGTAGCGTAAAGTTTCCGTTTATATCGGTGATAGTACCGACCGTAGAATCTTTCACTTTCACATTCACACCGATCAAGGGATCTCCGCCAGCATCTTTCACAACTCCTTTTATTTGGATTTGTCCTTCCTGCTGAACAAGTTGCATTTTATTAGTCGATAAAATAATCTGCTTGTCAACTACGGTATACGTAATATCGGTCCCCTTAAAAATATCATCTAGAATATCCAGAATCTTACCTGATTTATTTCTCACAGAAACAATACGATTCTTCTGAATCGTTTTGTCATTGTAAAGGAAAACATAATCGGAAGCTTCTTCTATTTTATTCAGTACCTGTTCTACAGATACATTGTTCATAGAAATGGCAACATGCGTCCGTTGAGCATAGCCATTCTCTGCAGATAGTTGTAAAACGACTGCAAAAAGTAGTGCCAGACTAATCCTCATAACTAAAGGTAGTTTTAGATTTAAAGCATATTTAGGATATAATGCAATAAATGAATGATTTTTTTTCATACATTTGCGGTTAACTAAAGTTTATTACTATAATGAACTGTGGTTTGATTCCGGTTAGCGTTTGCAAGACTCCTTACCGCGAATCTGAAAAATTGGGGGAAGACAGCTGTTGGTAGCAGCTTTCTTCCTTTTTTTACGATCTTTGTGTTATCTCATAGGCTATTCTCATTTTTATGGTTACTAATATAAATCTACTATTATCTTTTTCTTTGTGAATGTATCATCTGCCTGTTGTACCGCCTCCTCAGTTCTCCACTTCAAGGCAGCAGACTTAGCCAGATAATCCAATATCTGTGGCAGTGTTTCATTACGGAAGGTCGCACGATATTTATATTCTTTTCCCGATATATTATTAAACTGAATATCTACATTAAAATGCCGTGCCAGCCGTTTGAATATTTCACCCAACTCGGCATTGCGGAATATCAACTTACCGTCTTTCCATGCCACCTTTTCATAAACATCCACTTTTCCCTTCAACAATTTCTGATCTACCTTATTATAAAGGAATCGTTCTCCTGGAGCTAACTGAACTGTTGTTTTTCCGTCCGGTGAAATAACGTTTACTTTACCCTTTTCTAATACCGTTTCTATACTATTATCATCTTCGTAAGCATTCACATTAAATTTGGTTCCGTACACATAGACACTTAACCCGGCAGGAGTATTGACGTAAAAAGGCCGTTTCCTGTCCGCTTCTACTTCAAAATAGGCTTCACCTTTTAATTCAACATTACGATTATCTTTCTTAAAAACGGTAGGATAACGTAAAGTACTACCGGAGTTTAACCAGACAACCGAATGGTCAGGAAGTTCGTAACGAATGACTGAACCTGTAGCCGCCATGACTTCTGCATACTTCTCTTCAGTATCCGTTGCTCCCCAATATAAATATCCCAAAATCAAAGAAGAAAGTAATAAAAGTATAGTCAAGAATGCAGCATAACGCATCAACTGATTATACATACTCCTTCTTCTGTTTGTCTTTATTTGGGTCTGTGCTTGTTGATAGGCACCCATTACATCAATAGACTCCATTTCCTTAATATCCTCTCCTAATGCCTGCGCTTTTCGGAGCAATGATTCCGGATTCATATTTTCCATATTCTCTTTCAAAATCTTATCTTTTAATTGCAATTACACTAATAGTACAACTGAGGTAATCGAAAAGGGACAGGTATAACATACTTTTTTTTATTTTATTTTTTAAGCTATCTTATTTTCCACAGCTTCATACCAAAAACAAAAAAAGAAAGAAAATTTTAGGAAATGCTGATTTTCTTATTATATATTTGCAGTAAAATGAAAAACTACAGAATCTCAAAATAATGAAAATATCTTTTTCCAGACAGACTAAAGAAAGAGCTTTCAAACAACTTTACGAGGATTATTATGCCCCTTTCTGCCTGTATGCAAAAAGATTTGTAGATGATAAAGAAGTCCGCGAGGACATTGTTTCGGATGTATTCACCTCCCTATGGGACAAGTTGGATACCGACTCTTTCGATTTGCAATCAGAGACAGCATTGGGATATATAAAAATGTGTGTAAAAAACAGCTGTTTGAACTTTCTGAAACATCAGGAGTATGAATGGAGTTATGCCGAAAATATCCAAAAGAAAGCTCCTCTATATGAAACAGAAACAGATAGTGTATATACACTTGATGAGTTATACCGAATGCTATACGAAACATTAAATAAGCTTCCGGAAAACTATCGCACCGTATTTATGAAGAGTTTCTTTGAAGGCAAAACACATGCGGAAATTGCCGAAGAAATGAATCTCAGCGTAAAATCCATTAATCGGTATAAACAAAAAACAATGGAACTCCTGCGGAACGAGTTGAAAGATTACCTCCCGCTATTTTTATTATTCCTGTCTCCCGAGCAACTGTAAGCTCTCTGCTAAAACACGGCACTCTTTACGATTAATCTTCCCATTTCCCGTTTGAGGAATATGATTTACCTGATAAATATATTTAGGACGATAATAAGGTGCTAAGACTGATTCCAATTTAGTCTCTAGCGCACTTATTTCCATCTGCCCTTCTATCAATAAAGTAACAGCCTGCCCCAAACGTTGATCCGGAACGGAAGTGATTACAAACGGGACAGGAATAAACGACTGAAGTAACTTTTCGATCTCTTCTGCCTGCACTTTAATTCCTCCGCTATTGATTACATTATCCTTTCTTCCCAGAATCGTAAAACTACCGTCCGGATAAATGCGGGCAATATCATTTGTCTGCAGAGTATCATCGCAGACAAGCGGAGCATTAATCATCAAAGTATTTTCTGAAGACAAAAACAACTCTACGGATGAAAAAGGATAATAACGATCGGATGCTGCTGCGCCATTCAGACGGCGAAGAGCGATGTGAGAAAGGGTTTCCGTCATCCCGTAAGTTGAATAAACAGCATTGGACAGATTTCTGATTTTTTCCTCTAAAGCCTTGTCAACTGCTCCGCCTCCTATAATTAAAATCTCCGTTTGCTTTAATTTCTCTTTCTCTTCGGGTATCTGAAATGTATTATACACCTGCAAAGGCACCATAGCCGCAAACCTTAAAGGAGTGTCCACATCTGCCAATGGATGACCGGAAGCCCGACGTACTATAAGATTCAACCCGGCAATCAAAGAACGGACGACTACCATCATCGCCCCGATATAGCGAAGGTTCATACACAATAATGCCGTTTCACCCTGCTTTAAATCCAGAAACTCACAAGTCAGGCGTGCACTCTGTATCATCTGATCTTTGCGAACAAGCAATTCTTTAGGTGCCCCCGTAGAACCGGAAGTATGTACAGTGATCACAGGATCATCATTAAACCATTCGTTTAGAAAAAGATACAAGTCCCATATAGCAGAAGGGTGGTTTCCCTCACCTTCTGCTACAAGGCTATGTATATCGCCCGGAGTATATTCCTTTCCCTCCAGCAACAAACGCTGTTTTTGTCGGTCGAATATCATCATTTACAAAACCACAAACAATCTTTTCTGATTTCAAGAGGCATCTCTACATTATCTGTAAAGAGTAACCCGGTGCCTAACCCTTGCGGCAATGGATTCTGAAAAGTAGCACACCATTGAGCGATAGCATTCAGACCGATATTAGACTCCAGAGCAGAAGTTATCCACCAACCGATATTCAGTTTCTCCGCTTCTGCAATCCACTCCTCGCCACCGGCTAATCCGCCATGAAGAGAAGGTTTGATAATAATATATTGCGGACGGATAGCCGAAAGTAATCTTTGCTTTTCTTCCCAGGTATTATAGCCTATCAGTTCCTCATCCAAAGCTATCGGCAAAGGAGATTCGGAAGTAAGACGTGCCATTTCTTCCCATTGTCCGGCACGAATGGGCTGTTCTATCGAATGTAAGTCCAGTTCGGACAAGCGTTTCAATTTCTCCATCGCATCTGTTGGTGAGAATGCTCCGTTGGCATCTACACGCAATTCTATTTCTTTAGAAGAATAGTGAGAGCGGATATGTTGGAGTAAAGCCAGTTCTTCTTCAAAGTTGATGGCACCGATCTTCAACTTTATACAGCGGAATCCCGCCTCCATCTTCTTCTCTATCTGAGCAAGCATTCTATTAAAGTCACCCATCCAGATAAGCCCGTTTATCGGAATACCTGCTTCCCCACGTGAGAAGGGTGTGTCCCACAAAGCCCAACTTCCTTCAAAAAAGTGACGAATGGCTGTCTCCAAGCCAAAAAGGATGGAAGGGTACTTGCATAGAGCTTCCATGTCCAGCTTGCCTCCCTGATTCTCTACCTGCCGGCAGATTTTAGCCAGCACTTCCTCGTAATCGGGAAGATCATCACAGCTAAGATTTGGCAGAGGAGCGCACTCCCCGATCCCTACCCGATTGGGAAATTCGGGAGCAGTAAAATGAAGATACCAGACTTTTCGCGTTGTGTATGTGCCTCGTGAAGTTCCGGCCGGCTGCTTGAAATGAAGCACCTGCGGAATAATGTCTATTTTACAATCCATCGTTTAAGGGAACTTCGGATATTTCTTAAAGTTTGGTTTACGTTTCTCCAGGAATGCATTCTTTCCTTCCTGAGCCTCATCCGTCAGATAGTAAAGCAAGGTCGCATCCCCTGCCAACTCCTGAATACCTGCCTGACCGTCCAGTTCGGCATTCAATCCGGCTTTAATCATCCGCAAGGCCAACGGACTGAGCAGCATCATTTCTTCCGCCCATTGCACATACTCATCCTCCAGTTGCTCCAATGGAACTACTTTATTCACCAATCCCATATCCAACGCTTCCTGCGCATTGTATTTCCGACAAAGGAACCATATCTCACGTGCCTTCTTCTGACCGACAACACGAGCCAGATAAGAGGCCCCGAAACCTGCATCAAAGCTACCTACGCGAGGACCGGTCTGTCCGAAGATCGCATTCTCCGAAGCAATCGATAAATCGCAAACCACATGAAGCACATGTCCGCCACCGATGGCAAATCCATTCACGGCAGCAATTACCGGTTTCGGAATGCTGCGAATTTGTTTCTGTACATCCAGAACACTCAGACGGGGAACGCCGTCCTTGCCGATATAACCGCCACGACCTTTCACATTCTGGTCGCCGCCCGAACAGAAAGCCTTGTCACCAGCTCCCGTAATCACGATCACATCAATATCCGCTTCTTCCCGGCAAATACGCAATGCGTCACTCATTTCAGCCGTTGTAGTCGGAGTAAATGCATTTCGATAGCGTTCACGGTTAATGGTGATGCGGGCAATCCCATTATAGTAATCAAAGAGAATATCTTCGTATTCTCTGATGGTTGTCCATTCTCTTTGTGCTGACATAATCTATTTTTGTTTTAGTTGATGATAATAATCTTTCAGTATACGTGCATCTTTATTCTTATTGGTGAATACTTCCATCAGAACCGGTTGTTCCATGGCTTCCGGTTGTGTGAAGGTTTTCATCGCTTCGGCAAGCTGTTCTTCATTCTCTACCCGTTGATAAAGGAATCCGCGTTCTTCCGCCCATCCTTTGGCAGATGTCTTGTGAACGGCTGTAATATACTTGTGCGATGTACCCGACATATCCAGTCCGGGTAATGTATGGAAAATCTCCCCTCCTCCGTTGTTCAGCAAAAGGATGCGTAGATTGGGACGGATATTGATGTTCCACAAGGCATTCATATCGTAAAAGAAACTAAGGTCACCTATAGCTATAAAATTCAGTTTATCCGAACCGGCGGCATATCCCACTGCCGTGGACAACGAGCCTTCGATGCCGCTTGTACCCCGGTTACAGCATACCTCAATCGTAGAAGGAACCGGGTATAACTGAGCATAGCGGATGACAGAACTATTTGCCAGATGCAATGCACATGATTCCGGCAATGCCTTTATCAAAGCACCAATAGCCGACATTTCCGAATATCCGAACTCCGGTTCGGGAATGGTCTTGCAATAATTCTCCCAGACACGGGGATATTCCGGCACACGGTTATCCAGCAACGGAGCTATTTTCTCCAGAAACTCAAACGGGTCCATTTCGATGACGGTAGTCAGAGAGCCGTAAAGATCAATCACTTCTCCGTCAGCAGACACATGCCAGTGTTCTTTAGGCGGATGCTGCCGAAGATATTTTTTCAACCGCTTGGAAACTACATGTCCGCCATAAGTAATCAGTAGTTCGGGAATCATCTGGCCGATTTTCTCTTCGGGCATCGCATAAAGCGCCGCATCAAAATTCTTCACCGGAATACCGGGTACAGTCTGATTACCGATATGCTCGGTCAGCCACACGAAATGTTTATATAACAATTTGGTATGCCGTTTCTCAAACAAGTAAATCAAGTTCATCTGTCCGACAATAACCATCCGCTTCTGATATCTGTTCAAGCGTTCGATCAGGTCATTGTAATCCCGGTCGTATACATTCAGCCCCTGATAGCGCGTGATGACACGTACTTCGGGAAGCGACTCCACCGTAAACTGGAACAAAGGTTCGGATATAGGAATATTAATATGTACCGGACCTTTTCCATGATGGTTGGTTTCCAGCAAGGCTTCATTCACCAAGCGGTTACAGTACCATTCATCCTCTTCTGTCTGAATCTCTGGAAGGTTTACCGATTTCTTGACCAATGTCTGAAAAACACCGGGCTGCGGCAATGTCTGTCCCGCCATCTGTCCAATCCAGGCAGCAGGCCGATCGGCAGAGATAACAACTAAAGGTATATTCTGATAATACGCTTCTGCCACAGCAGGATGAAGATTGAGCAACGCTGTACCGGAAGTACAGCAAACGGCAGCAGGATGCCCACCATTCAGTGCAAGGCCAATCGCAAAATAACCGGCACTCCGTTCATCCGTCATAGCATAACAAGTAAAACCCGGATGAGTAGACAGCGTATGCACAAGAGGTGCATTACGGCTACCGGGACATAACACTACTTTCGTAATTCCATGCGCCTCGAGCAGCGCGACCAACTGGAGTATATTTTTCTTGTCCGAATACATATTGATAGTGATTAGCTTGTTAGTGATTCATCATTATTGGAGCAGACACAAGAATACGCCTCATTGTCTGCAATTTCTTTTCCGTTTCCTGCCATTCATCATTCAACTCTGAAGAGGCTAACAATCCGCCACCGGCATATAGCGTCAATTGCTCGTCTTCAATGTGCATGCAACGCAGATTCACATACAAATCTGTGCGTCCCTCCGGATCGAGCCAGCCGATAAAACCGGAATAATACTTACGATCGTACCCTTCATTTTCCAGAATGAACCGATAGGCTTCTTCTTTAGGCAGTCCGCACACGGCAGGAGTCGGATGCAGGACTTTCAGAAGATCTCCCAGATTTTTATTATCTTTCAAAGAGAAATGGAAATCAGTTTTCAGATGTGACAGGGCGCCGGCATATGCCGGATAAGGTCCGCTCTCTGTGGAGCGAATGCCCAGCGAAAGAAGCTGCCGACGGATATAGGACGCCACATAATCCTGCTCCTGACGGTTTTTGTCATCCCATACTTGCGGAAGTTTACCATTCTGCAAAGGTTGAGTTCCTGCCAAGGCAACTGTATTCCATTCATTTTTTTCGCCCGACAATATAATTTCGGGGGTACTTCCCAGCCACACGCCCGTCTGAGGAGTATAACACAGATAGATATAAGAATGAATATAACGTTGACAAGCTGCACGAAAAACAGCTGAAGGGGAAAACTCCGGATTCTTTCCAATAGTGAGACTACGGGAAAGCACCAGTTTATCAAAGGTAGCATCACGCAAGGCTTCAATAAATGTATGAAAACAGGTCGCATACTTCCCTGTACAAAGGGTATGAAAAGATTCCTCCGGATAACTTTGCAAGACCTGCTCTTCGTCTGCCACAATTTCCATAGGCAACGGCTGTCCAGTCCTGTCGGACTGTATCAACACAATCGGGCATGACTTATCTACACGGAACGGAGCAATCACAAATCCTCTTTGTCCATTCAGTTCTTTCAAATCGTAAATCAGACGGACAGCTCCGACATCTTCAGTCAACAGACGAGGATACTTCTCCCCGGGAACACGATAAACAGCAAAGGGCTGTTTCCGCTGAATGAGTGCATCAATAGTTGTCAAGTTACTTTTTTCGTCAATCATCTTTTTTTCATCACACTGTTGACCACCCGTATAGAGGACACCAGTTTATTGGTTGAAGTAAAAACGTCCACATTCCATACATGAGAGGAACGTCCTTTGTGTACAATCGTCGCTACTGCACGTACTGTATCACCTTCGTGCGCAGAAGATATATGATTTCCGCTGACCTGCATTCCTACCACAATTTCATCCGGCTGACAGAGAATCATCGAGCCGAGTCCGGCAACTGTTTCTCCCAATGCAAGCGTAGCTCCACCGTGCAAAATACCGAACGGCTGACGCGTACGGTGATCTACCGGCATCGTCGCCTCTACACGGTCTTCGTCGGCATATGTATATTGGATACCCAGATTACCCATCAATGCGTGACGCGCCTGTGCATTCAACTGGTCCAAAGGAATCTCTGCAGCGCGGACTTCCGCTATTATCGCCTTTTCGACAGCCAGAGCCACTCCGTCTTCCTCGTTGGAAGCTGTCACATAATCCGCACAGACCTTTACCGAATCCTGCGAATGCCCCATCGCCACTCCCAGTCCTGCCAGCTGAATCATCGTCACATCGCACACACCGTCTCCAATAGCGATGACCTCTTCACGCTTCACATCCAGTTCTTCCAATAAAGCTCCCAGCGTGTTGGCTTTATCAATCGCACACGGCACTACTTCCAGAAAATAAGGTTCGGAACGGAAAACATCCAAAGCTCCGTTCAACCGTCTCTTCCAGTGTCCCTCCAGACTAACCAGCGCTTCTTCGTCATCGCTGACAAGCATACACTTACACGGAGCAAAGTCAATTGCTACAGAAAATTCCTCTTCCTTGATCACTTTCAAATTATTCAAGCGAGCTTCATTCTGGATATGTTCATTTTCCGGAGTGTCAGTAATGATCGTATCATCATGGTAAGTGAACAGTGCGAAATTATTTTTTCTTGCCTTCTTTTCCAGATAAGGCAACATTTCCGGATTAATCCTCCGCTCAAACAGTATTTCTCCGTTTTGAGCATTAATTATCTGGCAACCATTATAAGAAAGGATATAACCTCCGTAATTTCCGAGTTCAAGGGATTTGGCTAAGGGCATCAGACCGTAAGTAGGTCTGCCGGATGCCAACACGATACGCACTCCCATTTGCTGTACTTTCAGCAAAGCGGCCAATGTACGTTTACTAATTTCTTTTGCATCATTGAGAAGCGTTCCGTCTACATCAAGAACTAATAATTTATACTTCATGGACACACGATTTTGATTTAGATTACAAAGGTAGGAAATTGAGTGAACGACTGAAAGCGGAAAGAGATAAAAATTACTTTAATTTCACTCTTTCAGATGCATTTCCAAATAATCACGAAGGATTCGGGCATGATTATAAACCGGTTCTTTGGATGCATAAAGCAAAGTGATCACCGGATGGGGTTTGATAAGAGTCAGAAAATCGGCAACAGCCTGAGAAGCTTCCAGCTCCTTCTGATACATCACGACAAAATCATTCCAGTGACCCGGAATATCTTCATGAAACCATCTACGCAGTGTTGCGGAAGGCGTTATATCTTTTGCCCAGTAATCATATTTCAACCATTCTTTCTTGATTCCACGTGGCCAGAGTTTATCTACCAGCACCCGATATCCGTCTGTCTCTGAAAAGTCTTCGTACACTCGCTTTATCCTAACTTGCACCATTTCCGTTTATATTTAGTTATCATAAGAATAAACCGATAAAACGGAAAATTGTTTAACGAAAAAGCCAAAATCAACCTAAGGATTCCTGCGCTTTCTTAAATTCGTAAGGAGTCATTCCAGTCTTTTTCTTGAACATGCTGTACAGGATAGGCGTACTATTAAATCCAGCTTCATCAGCTATCGCACGAATGGTATAATTGGGATGTTGCTTCAATAACTGAATCGCATAGTTAATACGAAGTTCATTAATATACCCGTTGAAATTAGTTCCGGTGTTTTCCTTGATCATCCGGGCGAAACGGGCATTATTCAAATGTACAATCTGAGCCAGATCCTCTCTCGACAATTCCGGAGATAGATATAACTGATCCTGAACAACAATACGATTCAGTTCTTTGAAAATTTTCTTATTCTCATCCTCTTCCTCCCCACTCTCCACTACTTCATCCGGAGATAAATCGTCTTTTTCGGAAAAGCCTGTTTCCGGTTCCAAGTCCAATGGAACAGCTATCGGATCTTCCGCATCTCCATCTATGAATAATTGTTTGTTCTCTTCTTTTCCAGCCAGTTTCTCATTGATAAACTTTGCCAGCATTTTGTTTTTATATTTAACAATAATCGTATGACGCCATATCCGCCATAGCACAAATAAAATCAGACAAGTAACACATCCCAAAAAAGCAAGTGATATGTTTCTGATTCTTAACTGTAAAGTCTGTTCGGCAATATATTCTTCCTGCTCGTCAGCTTTATGAATAGCATTTAATTCCAAAGCTGCATTCTGCTTATCCTTGCTGTTAATACCATCGATAATAGAAATAATAGACTCACGTAATGCTGCTACTTTTTCAAAATCCTTCAAACCTTTATACGCTTTCACCTCTTTCTGAAGGATACCAATATACTGCAAGTTGACAGTATCCTGCTCTTGCATCAATTTCTTAAAATCCTGACATCGATCAATAACTTTCTGATATTGTTTTGACACTAGCAGATAAGGGATCGCATAGGTTTTTCCATCCGGTGTCTGTGAATTCTCTGTTGACAAATATTGTTGATAATATTTTTCCGCCTGATCATACTTTCCTTCCAAATAGCAGATATACGACATTTTTGCATACAAGTAAGTATATTGCAGATCAAGAAAGCCTTTTGTTTTTTCCGGTAATTTAGCTATATCTTTAAGTAGCTTCTCACGCTTCAATCCGACCTCCAATGCTTCTTTACTACGGGAATCATTGAGCAGATAATCCATTTTCATCCCATAAAAGTATGAAAGCATAGCCATTTCCAGTTTAGTACTTGTACCTTGAAGCAGTTTGATAGCTTTGTCAAAAAAGTCATATGCCTCCTCTTTGAAAGACAATTGCCATTTATTTTCACCGATGCAAAACAACAGCTTACTTTCAGCCCCTTTATCCTTTTCTTTTTGTGCCAGCTTGATACCATCAAGAGCATACCTCATACTCTCTTTATGGTCACTCATAAGTACTGCTAATTCTGCCAGGTCGACAGTCATGGTCAACATGTGCTTAGGATCTTTCTGAGAAACGGAATCCAGCAAATAAGACTTTTTGGCATACAAAAAAGCCAGTTTAGTCATATACATATTACGATAAACCCTACTGCGTAATTCATGTATAATACGCAGAGGGATAGCCCTTTTACTTTCAGCTCCATCCAACAAACTTAAAGCCCGTTCAGGTTCTGCCATATAAATTCGACTTATATACTCACTGGTATATAGCGAATCATTCTCTATAGTTTTGTCGGCGAAAAGGAGCTGGTTAAACACAAACAAAAACACACAAAAACAAATAACCGAGCGAATACTTTTCATTATAATCCCAATGATTTTACTCCCCAAAAGTAAAACATAGTTTCATAAAATGCAAGAATTGAACATATTTGAATGAACTAAAATAAGAAAAGTTAGTGATTGTAAAAGCCAGGAGTTATCAAGTTTTTCCCACCCATCGCATACAATAAAACACTAAAATTCAACCACATGCCACATATATAAAACAAAACATCTCAACATATAAATAAACAGCCGATTCCATTAATGAATTTGCATAAGATTATAGCAGTACATGAAAAATCGAACCGACCAGTCTAAATAAGCACCAGACAATTATTACCCCGCCCCACTCATCAGAGCAAAGCAGCACAAAGACAAAAAATCAAAAAAGGGAGACACATACCATCACAAGAAAGATTATAATCCCAACACCTTATCAAACCGTTGCTCCATACATGCACTCAAATCCGTCGTTACAAACTTTCCTTTATAGAAAAGAGAAAAGATAGTAGCAGGTGTAGGTGCATTCTGTGCTTGTTCCATCGTTTCCAATCTGACTATTTTCAATGGAATACCTTTGTTCTCAGTCACACTCACCAAAGAATTACGGACATGAAACTCTGCGAACGGACAGCGATGTGTATAGTAAACGACTACACCTTCTTTTTCCTCACATTCTCCACTTGATACCGTTCCATTGAATGACGGATCAGGAGCTGCCGAATTTATCTTCAAAACCAAAAGACTGAAACCATACGGAAGTTTTTCTATTGTCTCAAACCCCTGACGTAATAACCATTTCGCATCACTCATAAAATGAAATTTAGAGGTACCGACCACAGTCACCAAGCCATCCCTACCCTGTGCTTTGGCATCCTCAACAGCAGACTGCAACAGTGCTTTGCCATGCCCGCATCCTTTATATTTTCCTGAAACCCAAAAACAGTTTATCATTAAATAGTTGGGTGCATTAACCGGAACCCAAGCTTTTTCGGCAGGTCCATATTCAATAAAGACTTTCGCCCGCTCATCTATTCGTCTGAAAACATAACCGTTGTCAAACTCATTTTTCAGCCATGCCTTTTTCAACTCATAGCTATCCTTGCACTTCTTATCAGAGAATGCACAGCAGATGTGTTCTTTTTCGATATTTTCTTTCGTCAGAGTAATATACTTTGTTTCCATAGTAATCTATTTATCAGTGTATAAATCTTTATTGTTCGTTTTTATAATGGCAAAGATACACTAAACTTTCAAAAACTGACAAGTAAACAAATTTAAATCGATATATTTATCTTCTGTTTGTCCATTAAAGGAGCATCAGAATGCCTGCCGTTACATTTTCAGAAGTTTATATCCCATATTCCACAGGCTTTCTCCAGCTCTACCAAAGATGCGACATATCCTTTCATCGTTTCCAGATATTCCTGCCGTACCTCGTTATAAGTACGCTGTGCAACCAGTACATCCAGAATATTGGTTTCTCCCCGCTTGTATTTATACACCATCCCATCAAGCACTTTTTGAGAATCACCCAGTACACCTGTTTTATATTGAGCCACCTTCTTCTTTTCTGCTTCATATTTAAACCAAGCCTGACTAATATCCGCCTGTATCTGTAGTTCCATCTCTTTTTCCAGTATTTCCGATTGAACAATACGAAATCTTGCAGCCTTTATAGCTCCTTTATTTATATTCGAAAACGACAAAGGAATCGATATTCCGGCAGTAGCAGAGCGTGCCGAAGGAAGAAACTTATTCCAATCTTTTTCATAAGAAACGGAAAGACCAATATCCGGCCGCCGTTCGGACCTCGTTAGTTTGTACTCACGATAAGTGATATCTGTACCCTTCTGCGCAATATAAAGATCCATACGATTGTTCAAACCCAATTTTATCAAATCCCCCAATTCAAAGTCTCTGCTTAGCTTGTCCCAACTCCCTGCAGGAATATGAAGTGTATCGGTATTTACTCCCATACATTTGTTAAGCATAACTAAAGCAGACTGATACACTGCTTCCTGAGTATATACTGCATTCAGCAAAGTAACGGCTTCCAATTTTGACTGTCGGGCATCATTCTCCGTAATTTCTCCGGCTGCATAACGCAGACTGTCCGAACGGCTTAACTGCAACATATATTCGTAAGAGCTTTTTTGTACACCAAGCAGTTCACGTTGAAGAATTGCCTCCAGAAACAGTTCGGCCGCTTCGGCTCTCAAATTTTGAAATCCCTGTTCTAAAGACAGTTTTTCCAGTTCTGCCTGACTTCGTGCCAATTTGATACGTGCTCCCCGCTTGTTTCCGGACTCTAACGTATAAGAAAGACCTAATGAAAAAGTTTCATTACCGGCCTCAAAAACCAGTTCCGGATCAGGAAAGATTTTCTGAGCGATCACTTCCGCATCAGCTATACTGACATTTAACTTACCGGCTAAATAACTCAGATTATTCTTCCCTACCCGATTCAGATATTCTTCGAAAGATATAGGCTGATTCGATTTCATATCCGGGATTTGCGCAAAAGCCTGAACACAGATGACTTCTATCATCAACAACATGAACAGGAAATTATAACGTATATTCTTTTTCATCATTCTTCTTTTTATTTAAAACAGATTCTTCAACCAGATAATAAAACACCGGAAGCATAAACATAGAGATAAGTGTTGAGAACATCAGTCCATACACAATCACCGTCGCCAACGGACGTTGCACATCACTGCCGATTCCGGTAGCCATAGAAGCCGGAAAAAGTCCGAGTATTGTTGTGACCGAAGTCATCAAGACAGGTCGAAAACGCTGCCGCGCTCCTTCTATGACTGATTTTCTCAACTCCATTCCTCCTCTGCGCAAACTATTGATTTGAGACACCATAATAATGCCATTTTGTATCGATAATCCGAACATGGCTATAAATCCCACAGCAGAGGACACATTCAACGTCATGCCTCGTACATTCAAAGCAAGCATACCTCCGAAAAGTGCTAAAGGTACAATAGACAATACTAACCCTGCCTGCCGGAATTTTCCAAATGTAGCATAAAGCAGTATAAACATACATATCAGTGTCAATGGTATTATAATAGAAAGACGTGTGTAAGCACGATGCTGATTTTCGAAGGCTCCTCCCCATTGAACGGTATATTTATTCTTATCAAAGTGCACTTTCTCATTGATTGTATGCTGGGCTTCTTTCAAAAAAGACGTCAAGTCACGTCCACGTAAATTCAATTTTACAGTCAGATGACGCCTGTTCATTTCACGGGTAATGGTGCTTTCTCCGACACCCAGCCTGACATCTGCAACTTGAGAAAGAGGAATCTTTGCTCCGGTAGAAGAAGTCAGCATCAGTCCGGCTATCTTTTCAGGAGTATTCCGGACCTCTTCTTTATATTTACATGTGATATCATACTGGCGGTCCCCCTGATAAAGTTGCGCAATAGCCTTCCCCCCGACTGCTACTTCAATCAGGTCTGCTACCTCCGAAACATTCAATCCGTAACGGGCTATGGCATCACGATTCATTCCGATTTGCAGTTGAGGTAAAGGTGGTTCCTGATCAATATCCAAATCCACAGCACCTTTTACACCCGCCAATACTTTGGTGATTTCTTCCGCTATACGACGTGTTTCATGGAAATCTTCACCATATACTTTTACAACCAGTTCACTGTGCGCACCGGCTATTTTATCCATCACTCCATCAATCATAGGTTGGCTAAACCCTACCTTAAAACCGGGAAGAGACTTGTATTCTTTCTCCAAATCATCAATCAAATCTTTTTTTGTCTTTCCTTTCGGCCATTCATCATAAGGTTTTATGCCGACAGACACTTCAAAATGTGAAGGAGTAAACGGGTCGGTTCCATCGTCATTTCTGCCCGCCTGTACCATAATATAAGTTACTTCAGGGTGTTTCATTGTATGGGCACGCAATGTATCAGATAGCTCCCGCGACTTTTCCACAGAAATTCCGGGCGGAAGGTTTACTTGCAGCCAAATGGAACCCTCGTCCAGTTCCGGCAGAAAATCCTTTCCTACAGTCATGCTTAATATGATACCTGCTATCAGAATCAGGCCTGATGGTATGACAGCTTTCAAAGGCTTCTCCACCACTTTTATTATCATACGGGTATATTGTTCCTTCAGTTTATCCAGCCATTTATTCTTATATAGTTTATGAGGCTTACGGTAGATAGCATAAGCAAGTCCCGGAATTAACAAGAGTGCTACCAAAAGCGCTCCAATCATAGCATAACTCATCGTAAATGCCATTGGTGTGAAAAGTTTGCGTTCTACACGCTCAAAAGCAAATAGCGGAAGGTATGCCGTAATAATCACTATAGTCGAGAAAAGAATAGGACGCCCCACTTCTTTGGCCCGTTGTGCGATGCTTCTCTCTTCGATATATAGTTCGGGATTATCTTCACGTTTCTTGAGAATAGTTTCCAGCATAACGATAGCACCGTCCACTATAATACCGAAGTCAATGGCCCCAAGTGACAGTAGGTTGGCGGGCACATCCGTCAGATGCATCAGAATAAAGGCAATAAGTAAAGATACAGGAATCGTAACAGAGACCAATAACGCACCACGCCAATTACCCAAAAACAGAATGAGTACCAGAATGACCAGCCCCATTCCCATCAGAAGAGTATGGGATACAGTATTCAAAGTTGTATCCACCAGACTGGTACGATCTAAAAAAGTATGTATCCGCACTCCTTCAGGCAATGTCTCATGATTCAATTCATCAACTGCCGCATGAATACCCTCCAATACTTTAGACGGATTCTCATGCTTCAAAAGAAGGACGATCCCTTCCAGACTTTCGGAATAATCACGGGTACGGTCTGTATACCCTAACACTCCTTTTCTCTCCAGATTTCCATATTTTAAAGAGCCTATGTCATTCAGAAAAATAGGGACTCCGGAAGTAGTGCTCACTACGATATGCCCCAAATCCTCCAGATTCTCAATCAATCCGATCCCTCGTACCACGTACCCTAAGTCACCGCGGTTCAGCACACTTCCTCCTACATTGGCATTATTATTCTCAATAGCCTCAATGACTTGACTAAGGGATAAATTATATTGCTCCAGTTTAGACGGATCTATTTCAACCTGAAACTGCGTGGTGATACCTCCGAAATTAGTCACATCGGCTACCCCAGAAACTTCCTTGATACGTGGGATAATTACCCAATTCTGAAGATCAGTCAATTCTCGCAACGAATGCCGGTCGCTTTCTATAATATAACGATAAACCTCTCCTACAGGTGATGTCAGCGGGTCAAGTCCCGGAATGGCACCATAAGGTAATTCTACCTCATTTAATCGTTCCTGCACACGCTGGCGACTCCAATAGTCCTCCACTCCATCTTTAAATACAATAGTAATCATAGACAGTCCGAATGTACTTTTACTGCGCATGACATGCATACCGGGCAACCCATTGACAGCCCGTTCCAAAGGAATGGTTATCTGTTGTTCCACTTCTTCGACTGCCAATCCGGGTACTTGGGTAACGACCTGAGACGTGACATCTGCGATATCCGGATAAGCTTCTATTGAAAGTTGTTTCCATGAATAATATCCAAAGATGCACATCATCACAAACAGGCAAAGCATTACCCATCTTTTTTGTATAATTGAAAGCATTATTTCCTTCTTCATAATTTCCTATTTAAAATAGTATCCACCTTCACTGATTATCTTATCTCCGGGACGTAATCCATCACTAATCACAGCTATTCCATTTTTGGTCGTTTCTACTGTCACCGGCATCTTTACAAAAATAGCCGGAGCAATCTGCATAAATACATAACTATCCTTTTCACCTTGCAGCAAAGCTTTTTCCGGAATCTGAATTTGCTCTGCAGGTATGCTTAGAAAATGCATGGTCGTGTACATGCCTAGTTTCAGAAGTCCTTTTGTATTATCACAGACAGAAAGTACCTGTATCGACCGGGTTTCTTCACCTACCGCTTTTTCTATATGATATACGTTACCTTTAATTATCGTACCAGGCAATGCTGATATTTCTATATCCAAATGACTGCCCATATTTATAAACCGGATATCTTTCTCTTTTACCTGAGCCGTAATCCAGACTTTTGACAAATCGGCAACTATTGCTATCGGATCGGCATCATCCTTCAAATATTGTCCTGTGACAATATGATCCTCTATCACTTCACCGGAAATGGGAGAACGGACTATAAGCGGCTGCCCCAATATCATAGTTCCCGGATCGTCTATCTGATATACTCTCAATGCGGCAGATGCATTCTCAAATTCCTTATCCGCAACCAACAAAGTATTTTGAGCCTCTTCCAACTCCTTCTGCGAGCTAACACCATTTTTCATCAAATCCTCTTTACGTTTCAAGTCCTTTTTTGCCAATTCTCTGGACGAAAGGGCTTGGAAATAATCCTTTTGTGCTGAAGTAAAATCAGGAGAACTGATTTCAAACAAAGGAGTTCCTTGTTTTACTGGCTGTCCAATCCGTATATAAGATTTTACAACTCTCCCCGCAAATGGCGGAGCAACATAAGTATAGCGAGTGGGAATAGGACGCACCATACCGGGTGTTACCACTTCCTTGGAATAAGGTTTCAATTCAGCCTCTGATATTTTTATCTTTTCAAGCAAAAGGCGATCTGCGACATAGACTGTATCTCCCTCTATACGATAATCACTTTTCAATTCTGACTCTTGCTTATTTTTACATGCGGTAAGAAGTAATACACTGCAGGTTAAAAATAATTGTAACTCCCTCTTCATCATCATAATTAAACATCGTTTAAGTTAGTACTGGTTTCGGGCACAAAGATAGATGGCTTCTTTTCGGAAGTCTGTTAGAGAATTGTTAGAATCCTATTAGAATTTTATTAGAGAAAACAATGGCTTTCCTTCGAATACAGTTTATCCGATTACAGGGATAATATCTGCAAAAGCCTTCACAAAACAGATGTAATGGGCAGAGTTCAGACATTCGACAAAACGATCAAATGCCAGAATCCGCCATAGATAAGTAAACAGAAAAACAACTGCCAACCCCAATTTCCGAATGTACCTCTATACGCCCTGAAAGCCTTTCAACAATAACTTTACAAATAGGAAGCCCCAACCCACTTCCTTGTTCAAACTCATCGCCCTTGTAAAAACGGTCAAATATCATCATTAGTTCTTTTTCATTAATCCCTTTACCACTATCTTGTACATACACGCAAATTTCACGCTGCTTCTTGTCCACTTTACAGCCTAATACAATAGAACCATTTTGAGTAAACTTGTTCGCATTACTAAGGAAATTAACGATAACCTGAGTGAAACGGAGGCAATCCATATTCACAGGTAAGGCAGCTGTATCATCCAATTCCAGCCGGAATTCTAAAGAGGGCCGAACTAATGGCTGATAAGTTTTATATATCTCGCCAATCACTTCCGTCATATTCCATTCCTTTATTTCAAAATCCATATTACCGGAATCCAAACGGGATATTTCTACGATATCATTAATTAGTTTCAAAAGCAGTTCATTGTTATGATTAATAATCTTAAGCATATCTGCTTTCTCCTCCGCATCCAGTTCATTTGCATCTTCATTCATCAACAGATTAGTAAAGCCTACGATAGCATTAAGCGGAGTACGAATCTCATGACTCATATTATTAAGAAACGATTGCTTCAGTTCGGCTCTCTCAGCCATCTGTTTGGCCAACACAAGCTGATGTTCACGCTCTACCAATTCCTGAATGCTCTGCATAACACCTGCAAGCATCATTTCTCCCTGTACATCTTTTAAACTACGGCATCGAAGTTCATACCATTGATAATCTTTCTCTTCATCAAAACGGAAACGTACACGTTGCATCCGCACACCCGGAGATTGATAAAGGGCTTCAGTCAGCAAACGCAGAGTTTCCACATCATCAGGATATATATATTTATCAAAATCAACAATCTTAAATTTCCGCTGTTGCAGTTCCGTCAGACGTATAAAGTTTTCATCAAATTCAATATATTCAGCATGCATATTCCAAAGTGAAATCTGACCACCATCCGCCGAAAGGGTCAGCCGTTTATGTGCCTCTTCCAATATTCTCAGATTTTGACGTTCTATTTGTGAACGCCGGTATATCCGTAATAAAATGAACGAAACGAGTATAAAAGCAAAAATAAGAAGTCCCTCCAAAAAATATAATTCTTTACGATAATGATCATAAAAAGGATAATTGATCATACGTACATTCTTAGGTACATTATCCATATCATAACCACTGTAAGCAGAAAAATATTTCCAGTCAAGCACATATTCTTTCCCTAAATCTCTGATTTTAGGCATGCCTACTTTCTCTTTATTCAATAGCCGAGAAGCCAGATCAGTAACTGCTTTAGCCGAGATCTCATCTGTAGCCATATACCCGCCTACTATTTTAGTTTCTTCCCCGAATCCTTCACGGATACAGCTGAAAGAAGGCATATTCAAAGCATTCACTATCGGTAGAGCCACATAATCTGATTTATCCAGTAAGAAAGCTCTTTTCCTCTGCTCACTTTTTGATTTCTTCATCATAACAAGCAAAGAATTCCCTTTTATATATCGAAACGGGCAAAGACTGACAGTCAATTCTGTATTGTTGCTATTCCCATTTGCCATTGCAGGCATAAGAGAATAATACTCAACCATCTCTTTTATTTCTTTATATTCATACTCAACAGGAAATGCCGATTGTGAACTTAGAATCTGTACATTTCTACGGTCCACGACATGAGTCAGAAGGTTAAAGGACTTATACCCCAAAGGAGTTAAATCAATATTATAGATAACCTCCATATGTACATGAGGCTGCAGGGATTTTATAAATTCCAAATTACGTTTAAAGTCCGGGCTATCCCGCAGAACATACACCTTTTTTGATTCATATTCTTTGATAAGACTTTCATCCGGGAAATGTACATTACACGCCACTACCGGAATGGATGAAAGAAGCCGGTGTTTTGTTGACAGCAATGAATATGTAGCCTGATCCCCTACCGGCAGAATAAGATCCAACGGTTTGTTTTTGAGAATTTCAAGATAGTTTCTGGTATGTTCTAGACCTTTTTTTTGAGCAAAACAATCACAATCAAGATAAAACCTATCAAAAACAGGTTCCATTCCCTGCTTTCTGAATTCCTTTCTGACAAGCTCTTCAAATTTTACATTGCTGACTTCATCTTTTGAAAAAGAATATATAAGAGAAACATGCCTCACTATCCTGTGACTTGTAGCATACCATTGTTTAAGATTATATCCACATAAAAAAGCTGCCAATAAGCAGATGCATGCAATAATATATTTATATTTCAGATTAACCACTTCCTTGTTTTGTTTATATCACGCAAATATAACATAAATTCCATGGCTAGAAGCATTTTAGTTAAAAAAATCGCCAGGCTAATATCCTGCTGTTTTTCGTTCCCTGCTGCATTCGGACAATTTTGTATTCCGACGCATTAACAGATTTGAGCTTTGCATATAATTTATCCAGATTCTTTTCCTTAGAAACAAGGCTCGTAAACCATCCGCAATTCTTTCTGTATTTCCCGCTCTCGGCAATCATGTTGAGCAAAAAACGCACTTCTCCTCCCTCACACCAGAGTTCATTCGCATTTCCTCCGAAATTCAGTTTGACATTCCTGATCCTTTCCCCTTTCAGACTGCTCAATTTACGCAATGTTCCCTCTTCCGCTTCCTCTTTTGAGCTATGAAACGGAGGGTTACAAATAGTTACATCAAAGTAGTCACCGGGAGCAATGATACCGTCAAAAATCTTTCGATTGTCTTTTTGAAGTCGCAACTCAACCTTATGCGCCAATACCGGATTGCAAGTAACGATCTTTCTTGCATTTTCGATAGATACCGGGTCGATATCCGAACCGACAAATGTCCATCCATATTCCACATGTCCGATAATCGGATAAATACAATTCGCACCTACCCCAATATCCAGACACTTGATTTTCGGATTCCGAATATTTTCCGTTCCTTCCTTTGCCTTTTTATTTGTCGCTTCCGGATCAATCAAATCTGCAATATAGTGGATATAATCCGCTCTTCCGGGAATAGGCGGACACAGGTAATTTTTCGGTATATCCCAATAGCTGATACCGTAATAGCTTATCAGCAAAGCCTTATTCAAGGCTTTTACCGCCTGTGGATGAAAGAAATTGATTGTTTGCCCTCCGTGAGGGTTCAGTTGTACAAACTTCTTTAATGGTGGATAATTCTCCGTCAACAGCGAAAAATCATATTGCCCATTATGCTTATTTCTTGTATGTAATTCGTTTCTTCCTAACATGGCCGCAAAGATACAGAGAATCTTCTTGTCTGCAAATCCTTCTCTGTATCTTTGTCTTTCACCAGGCATGTTACCTATATTATGCTTTCTTCACCCAAACAGCAAGATTACGGGCATCCACAGAAAACTCACCACTTCCTTCCTCATCCAAGGTCACTTCCTTCTGAATGCTTCCAGTAATCTCATGCCATACCTCACCTTTATGTTCTTTACCCAAAGACATCGTCTTACTGCCTGCCTCATCATTAGATATAAGAAATATCAGACCAGACCCAACGTGTTCTTCATCGCCTGTGCGAATAAAACCAATCGTTGAAGGATGATCGAAATATTCAATCTGATCACCATAAGCATATTTTCGTCTTGCACTCAACAAAATATCAATAATTTGCGTATGAGGCGATTTTTCTCCTTTTATCCCATAATAATCTCCATAGAAAAGACATGGGTAACCATCTTTCATTAGCAAAATAAGGCCATATGCCAACGGTTTAAACCAATCTTCAATATATGATTCGAGAGAACTTCCACGCTGTGTATCATGATTATCAACAATGGTTACAGCCAAGTCACAATGATGTTCTACCAAAGTATTTTTCAATATATTACGCAAATCATACTCTTTTCCTTCCTTTGATGCCTGAAACATATTATAATGTAACGGGACATCAAATAAGTTTACCTTGTGACCTACAGCTTCTATATATGCATCTAGTGTTTCCAAATCACCGTTCCAGTATTCGCCGACCGCATAAAATTCATCTCCCCTTTCACTTCTTACCGCATCCAAAAATTGTTTGATAAATTGATCCTTCATATGCTTGATAGCATCCAAACGCACACCATCAAGATTGAGTTCATTAGAAACCCATTTACCCCAGCGGTTCAACTCTGCCACGACCTCCGGATGATCCAGATCAATATCATTACATAAAAGGAAATCATAGTTTCCATTCTCACCATCGACACCATCACTCCATGCTTTACCTTCTCCCTGAATCTGAAAAATTCCACTTCGCTTTTTAGAATCATCGAACCCTGTCCCGGAAAAATGATAATAATGCCACTTAAAGTCGGAGTATTTGTCCTTACGCCCATAAAAGCTATATCCAGTCCATCCTTGTATCTCGAACGGCTCTCCCAAAGCTTCATTTCTCTGTTCAGGATTAACCTCCACTACCATAAACTTTTCAGTAAAGTCACCGCCTGCCTTATGGTTCAACACCACATCCAAGTAAACTGCAATGTGATTTTTGTGCAACTCGTCAATCATTTCTTTCAATTCATCTTTTGTACCGTACTTCGTCCTTATGGTTCCTTTCTGTTCAAATTCTCCCAGGTCATACAAATCATAAGTTGCATACCCCTCATCCTGCTGCTCATCAGCTTTATATGCTGGTGGAATCCATACAGCCGTCACACCAATATCACGCAGATGTGACGCATCTTCTTTTAATTGTTTCCATAACTGCCCGTCATTCGGGAGATGCCATTCAAAATACTGCATCATTACGCCATTTTCCATATGCTTTTTTTATATTTAACATTGAATAAAAACAAAAGACATGTTGACAAAGTTCCCTCACCAAACATAAATTATCTGCTAACAAATCCAAAAAAGATTAAAGCATAAAAAGCTGATTTTCAATATTGTAAAATTATATTAATAATCCTTTTTATATTCATAATTATTGAAATAAGAGCAAGATATTTTAATTTTCAATTTGTTTTGAGTCATACCGGAACGGAATATATCAGTCCATTTATTCCACACAATATTAAATTATTTATAGAGTATTAATTTAAAATTAGCATGTATGAGAGAATTGAAAAATCATCCCACCGCAGATCAGCTGGATTCGTATGACAAATATCCAGTTTATCTCGGAAACGATCTGGAATTAGTCTATACACCCGAAAAGTCCGTTTTCACACTATGGGCACCTAGTGCTGGTCGAGTCCGTTTAAACCTGTATGCAACCGGTGAAGGAGGGGAACCGGATGAACAACTAGAAATGGAGATGGCCGACGATGGAACCTGGCGTATCAATATCGAACGTGATCTGAAAGGTTCTTTTTATACCTTCCAGATAGAAAAAGACGGAAAATGGCTGGACGAAACACCTGGTATTTGGGCTAAAGCAGTCGGCATCAATGGCAATCGTGCTGCCATAATCGACTGGAATGAAACAAATCCCGAAGACTGGGAAACGGACTATTCGCCAGAATTGAAAATGTACTCCGATATTATTCTTTATGAACTTCATCACCGTGATTTCAGCATTGATCCGAATTCAGGAATAGAACATAAAGGAAAGTTTCTCGCACTAACGGAAACGGGAACTAAAACTCCTGAAGGTGAAGCCTCCGGTTTAGATCATCTAAAAGAATTAGGAGTGACACATATTCACATCCTCCCTTCATTTGATTTCTCTACCATAGACGAAAAACAACTGGATAAAGAACAATACAACTGGGGATATGATCCGAAAAATTACAATGTGCCTGATGGAAGTTATTCTACAGATCCGGCCAATCCCGTCACTCGTATCCGGGAATTTAAAGAGATGGTAAAAAGCCTCCATAAAAATGGCTTTCGTATTGTTCTTGATGTAGTTTATAATCATACTGCCTCCACCGATCATTCAAATTTTGACTTGACTGTTCCTGGATATTTTTATCGCCAAAATGCTGACAAATCTTATTCAAATGCCTCTGGATGTGGTAATGAGACGGCTTCTGAGCGCGAGATGGTTCGCCATTATATCATTGAATCGGTAAAATATTGGGCGAAAGAATATCATATTGACGGTTTTCGTTTTGACCTCATGGGCATACATGACATTGAAACAATGAATCTATTACGAAGCGAACTGTTAAAGATCGACCCTACCATTTTTGTTTACGGGGAAGGTTGGATGGCAGCAGATTCTCCATTGCCTTTCGAGCAACGAGCTATAAAGGAAAACGTCGGTCAAATGGAAGGTATCGCCGTATTCAATGATGAATTTCGCGATGGTCTGAAAGGAAGCACTTTTGACGAACAAGAGCCAGGATATGCCTCCGGAAACATAAATGGACATTTTGAGCCTGTCAAATATGGAATTGTTGGTGGGACACAGCATCCGCAAGTAGATTACAACGGTTTACTTTATTGTGATGCTCCCTATGCCGGTGCTCCTTCACAAATGGTCAATTTCATCTCATGCCATGATGGGTATACACTAATAGACAAACTAAAATTATCTGTCCATGGCGAACATGCTGAAGACGAACTGGTTCCAATTGATAAATTAATACACACAGTATTGCTGACAGCACAGGGCATTCCTTTCATTCGCGGGGGCGAAGAAATCATGCAGGATAAACAGGGAGAGCCTAACAGCTATAAATCATCTGATTCTATCAATCAAATAGACTGGGCATTAAAAGCTAAAAATCGTGACCTATTTGATTATATCAGGAACCTGATTTTACTTCGCAAGTCACATCCCGCTTTCCGTATTCCAACTGTGGAGGGCTTGAAAAAGTGGCTTCATTTTCTCGACACAGGCGACTCCGGTGTTATAGCCTATACTTTGGGCGAATATGCCAATGGTGATGAGTGGAAAGAAATTCTGGTAGCTTACAATGGTAACCGTGACCAAGCAAGCATCCATATTCCAAAACTTGATTGGATTGTCGTTTGTAAAGATGGACAAATCAATCTAGACAGTCAGGAGCTTATATCAGGAGGAGATGTCACTATTACAGCTTCTTCTGCTCTTATCCTATACCGGCAATAGAAAGCAAGCTAATATTAAAAATAAATGTTCAATAAAAAGCAAATAGCATATGTTAGAAAATGAATTATGGGGTAATACCCTTGAGAATTGGGGTATTTCCATCCTTATTATTATAGGAACAATTATTATTGTAAAAGTCGTATCGTTATTAAGTAAAAAGTTTATAACGCCCTTTGTTAACGGCACTGTAAATCGTCTAGATGACGTTATTTACTATTCTCTAGAACCACCAATCAAATTTGCTATTATTCTATTGGGTATTTGGATAGCTATTCACAGGCTGGTTTATCCGGACAGTTTTGTAAAGGTAGTTGACAATGCTTATAGTATCTTAATTGTTTTGGATATTACTTGGTTTTTCGGCCGTTTGTTCAGCGGTTTACTTCAGGTTTACTGGGGACATCAGTCCAACGGACAGACTAATAAAATGATGCCGATCATCAAAAGAACGATTTTAGTAATTGTATGGATCATTGGTATAGTAATGGCTTTAAGTAATGTTGGAGTTAACATCAGTGCATTATTAGGGACACTGGGTATCGGCGGTATTGCTTTTGCTTTAGCAGCGCAAGATACTGTAAAGAATATTTTCGGCGCTTTCACCATTCTGACGGATAAACCTTTCAGTATCGGAGATACAATCAAGGTAGATAATTTTGAAGGTACAGTAGTCGACATCGGTGTACGCAGTACAAAAATAATGAACTATGACAAACGTATCATCACTTTCCCGAATTATAAAATAACTGATGCCTCTATCATCAATATTTCTTCTGAACCTATGCGTCGGGTAGTATTGAACCTCGGATTAACATACGATACAACATCCGAAAAAATGAAAGAAGCTTTGGAACTCTTAAAAGCTATTCCCAAAAGAGTAGAGAACGTATCTTCCAAACCTTCGGATGTCGTAGCAGTTTTCACAGAATATGCAGACTCCGCATTGGTTATCATGTACATCTATTTTATAGAAAAACAAGGTGATATATTAGGCGTAACCTCCAATATGAATATGGAAATACTGACTTCTTTCAATAAAGCGGGACTCAACTTTGCTTTTCCAGCACGAACTGTTTATATCCAGAAAGATGACTCTGTGAATAATACAGACAAAACAGATAACATCCGGAAAGACAAAGATATATCATTAAAATCATAAAACCGATAGATGAGAAATCTCCCTAAAGATTACACAAGTATACAGCTCCACTAAAGTTGTAAACCAAAGAGGTGTTTCTTTACTAACATATACTTCCTCACCAAGAAATTAATTATCTTCGGTGAGGAAGACATAAAAAGCCATCTGCAATTTATTTCCACTAAGCATAGCGTTCCCGACTACTTAAATATTCTTTTTTTAAGAAAGATCATTTTATCTGCATCAGAGAAAATTCATCCTATAGTTAAATGACAAAGGCTTTCAGATTAAGAAACAGGCAATGCATCCACAGCATCAATCTGATGTATGATGCAGAATAGATATAGGTCATTTCGGATATGGTAAAAAGTGTAGGACGCACCGGGCTAATGTTTAAGAAAAAATAAAGCTCAGCGTCCTATGCTTCAAACTATTGGAAAATTTGTACCTTGGCGGGATAAAGTTCTAATGCAAAACAAAACAGTCTGACATTAATATATAAAGATAGATCAATCAAGCAAATCTAAGAATTATGAAAAGTACTTCAACATGGTGGAAAATCTTACTCAGTGGTCTGTTATTGGCTGGGACACTGGTAGCTAACGCCGACACTTACCAGCCATCTTACTCCACAGCAGGCTTTTATCTGCTTTCCAACACAGGCCGCACAGTGTATAACATGAATCCTGCCTGGCGATTTTATAAAGGCAATATCAAAGGAGCGGAACAGCCGGAATTCAATGACAAAGACTGGAACATCGTATCACTGCCCGACGGCATAGAATACCTCCCTACCGAGGCAAGCGGATGCATCAATTATCAGGGTGAAATTTGGTATCGCAAGCATTTCACTCCCGAGGAAAGCTGGAAAGGGAAACAACAGTTCCTCCATTTTGAAGCCATTATGGGAAAGTCAAAAATATGGGTAAACGGCAAGTTACTGAAAGAACATTTCGGTGGTTTTCTGCCTGTCATCGTAGATGTCACTTCCAGTCTGAAGTACGGAGAAGACAATGTAATCACTGTATGGGCAGACAACAGTGACGATCCCTCCTACCCTCCCGGCAAACCGCAAGATGCACTGGATTTTGCATACTTCGGAGGAATTTACCGGGATTGCTGGATGATAGTTCACAACAAGGTATTCATCACCGATCCGAATTATGAGAACGAGACAGCCGGAGGCGGATTGTTTGTCTCTTTCGACAAAGTTTCCGAGCAATCCGCACAGTTGAAACTGGATGCACATATACGCAACACTTCCGGAAAGTCCTTCGGTGGTAAAATAATCTATGAACTCTATGACCGCGACGGCAAACGTGTTCTCTCTAAGGAGACCGGTTTGTCGGTAAGCAAGGGGCTTGCGAAACAAACTTCCTGCAAAGTGACTTTAGAAACACCTCATTTATGGTCACCCGACAGCCCCTACCTTTACAAACTACACATTTATATAAAGGATAAAGCTGGTAACACCATCGACGGATATTACCGCCGTATCGGCATTCGCAGCATTGAATTTAAAGGAAAAGACGGATTCTGGCTGAATGGCAAACCTTATCCCTATCCTCTGATGGGAGCCAACCGTCATCAGGATTTTGCAGTGATAGGCAACGCCTTACCCAACAGCCTTCATTGGCGGGACGCGAAGAAGTTGCGTGATGCCGGAATGCGTGTTATCCGCAACGCCCACTATCCGCAAGATCCGGCGTTTATGGATGCTTGTGATGAATTAGGACTGTTTGTTATTGTCAACACACCGGGATGGCAATTCTGGAATGATCAGCCGATCTTTGCTCAAAGAGTGTATAGTGATATCCGCAATATGGTTCGCCGCGACCGCAACCACCCCAGTGTATGGATGTGGGAGCCGATTCTGAACGAAACATGGTATCCGGCGGATTTTGCCAAAAATGTAGTAGACATTCTCAATGAAGAATATCCGTATCCGTATTGCTATGCCGGATGTGATGTAACCGCACGTGGACACGAATACTTCCCGATACACTTCACCCATCCGATGAACGGAGGTGGCGGAGCCTTTAACTCCGAAAATTTAGACCCGAAAATCAGTTATTTCACCCGCGAATGGGGAGATAATGTGGACGACTGGAATTCTCATAACTCGCCAAGCCGGGTCAACCGTGGCTGGGGAGAAGTACCGATGCTGATACAGGCACAGGGCTATGCTAAGAACGATTATCAGCTTACCAGTTATGATATATTGTACAGAACTACCAGACAACATATGGGTGGTTGCCTGTGGCATTCATTCGATCATCAGAGAGGCTATCATCCAGATCCGTTCTACGGAGGTATCATGGATGCCTTCCGACAACCTAAGCTATCTTATTATATGTTCTGTTCCCAGCGTCCTGCCGAACCCAACAAAGAATTGATCGCAGATAACGGACCGATGATTTACATAGCTAATGCCATGACTCCTTTCTCTCCGAAAGATGTAACGATATATAGCAACTGCGATGAAGTTCGCCTCACCTATTGCAAGGGAGGCAAAGAGTATACTTATCATAAGCCGGCAAATGAAGTCGGAATGCCTTCACCCGTCATCACATTCAAGGATGTATTTGATGTCATGTATGATAAAAAGCTGTCACGCCAAAAGAAACAGGCAGATTCTTACCTTCTGGCAGAAGGATTAATGGACGGGAAAGTAGTTGCGACACATAAAGTAACGCCTACACGCCGCCCGTCAAAACTGTTGCTCTGGGCAGATGACGAGAAAGTGCAGATGAAAGCGGACGGATCGGACATCGTGACGGTCATTGCAGCCATCGCAGATGAAAACGGAAACATCAAGCGTTTGAATAATTATGAAGTAAAGTTCGAAATCGAAGGACAGGGACAACTGGTTGCCGACGAAGAAACATTCACCAATCCACGTCCGGTACTTTGGGGAACTGCTCCAGTCTTGGTAAGATCGACCACCACACCGGGAGAAATCAAAATCCGCGCATCGGTGGTATGGCAAGGCAAACATACGCCGGTTCCGGCAGAACTGATTATTCCTACTTTTCCTTCGGAACATATGCTGGTAGCAGACAAAGAAGAACTGACACAAGCACAATCCGCAAGCAAAGATGCCGGAAATAAGGTGAATGCCGCCTCATCCGATTGCGAAAAGCGTGTACTTGAATTACAACAGGAACTGAACCGCCTGAAACTGAAAGAAGTAGAAAAGCAACAGAGTGACTTTGAATAATGCGCATGGTTCTATCTATAAACAGAAAAACACAAACTTATTAAAATACAGTTATGATGAATAGAATAGTATATACTTCATTTTTATTAGGAGCGAGTTTCGCCAGTACAGAAGCACAGGTAAATACTCCTCCCAATATTGTATTGATTTTATGTGACGATATGGGATTCTCCGATCTGGGTTGCTACGGAAGTGAAATCCAGACTCCCAACATAGATCGTTTGGCAGAAAACGGGGTACGCTTCAGCCTGTTCAAAAATACAGGAAGAAGCTGCCCCAGCCGTGCTGCTTTACTGACAGGGCATTATCAGCACGAAGTCGGCATGGGATGGATGACGGCAGTAGATGAACACCGCCCCGGATACAGAGGACAAATTACGAAAAACATCCCCACCATTGCCGAGGTGATGAAAGCGAATGGCTACAGCACATATATGAGCGGTAAATGGCACGTCACAGTAGACGGAGCTTTTGATGCTCCCAACGGCAGCTATCCGGCCCAACGGGGATTTGACAAATATTACGGTTGCCTGAGCGGAGGAGGCAGTTATTATAAACCGACACCGGTATACAGCAATCTGACCCGAATCACTGAATTCCCCGATGACTATTACTATACCACTGCCATTACCGATTCCGCTGTCAGTTTTGTCAGGCAACACCCTACAGACAAACCGATGTTTATGTACGTAGCTCATTATGCCCCTCATCTGCCCCTCCAGGCTCCTGCCGATCGTGTAGAGAAATGCAGAGACCGATATAAAGTGGGATATGACGTGTTGCGCAAACAACGTTTCGACAGGTTAAAGGAACTGAAGTTCATTTCGGACGAGATGGATTATCCTGTCTACCAAAAGGAATTTGGCGGGAAACGTCCCTCCTGGGAAACGCTTACACCCAAGCAACAGGAGCAATGGATCACCTATATGGCGACTTATGCCGCCATGATCGAAATTGTGGATAGCGGAATCGGTGAACTGGTGGAAACCATCAAGGAGAAAGGGATGCTGGACAATACCGTATTTATCTTTTTAAGCGATAACGGTGCAACCAAAGAAGGCGGATACCTTGGACAGCTTATGGCTGATTTGAGCAATACTCCTTATAGGAGCTATAAGTCACAATGTTTTCAGGGAGGCACAAGTACTCCTTTTATCTTATCTTATGGCGATGCCGGAAAAAACAAGATGAAAGGTCAGATTTGCAGGCAACCTGCCCACATTATAGACATACTGCCTACCTGCATGGATATTGCCACAGCCACTTATCCGTCAGAATTCAAAGAGAATTTGCCCGGCAAGAGCTTACTCCCTTCAATTCATGGAAAAAAGATAAAGCCCAGAGAATTATACTTTGAGCATCAAAGTTCCTGCGCCATTATTTCCGATCATTGGAAACTGGTACGCGGCAGCCGGAATGAACCATGGGAGCTAATCGACTTATCGACAGATCCGTTCGAAACCAAAGATTTGTCTGCCCAATATCCAAGGATTGTAAAGAAACTAGAAGTTAAATGGAATAAATGGGCAGAACAGTGTAATGTCTTCCCACTCGAAAACAAACCTTGGACCGAAAGAATTAATTATTATCTGAAACAAAATCCGGATCAAAGCGGAAAAGAATAAAATCAGGGAACAATAACCTTTTTAATACTAGGTTATAGAAAAAGACTGTTCCTTTTGAAGCGAACAGTCTTTTTTCTGTTTACATAACATATTGTTTGTATATAGCTGTTTTTTTGTTATTTTTGCACCATCATCTTCTAAAAAGCTGTGATACACATAGATTTATAATACATATTTTATCTAATAAAAAACACGCCACGATAATGAAAAAGAAACACTCGCTCCTATTTTGTGCCTTATTTACGATTTTTACAGGCCATGCAGAAAGTACGGATTACACCAAAGGACTTTCTATCTGGTTTGATTCTCCCAATACACTGCAAGGAAAAGAAGTCTGGCACAGTGCCCAACAGGATGCCAGTTGGGAATCACAGTCATTGCCCATCGGCAATGGAAGCATCGGTGCTAATATTTTGGGTTCAGTAGAAGCAGAACGCATTACTTTTAATGAGAAAACACTCTGGCGTGGCGGCCCTAATACAGCCAAAGGAGCAGATTACTATTGGAATGTGAACAAACAGTCCGCCCATATCCTGGACGAAATACGTAAAGCGTTCGTAGAAGGAGACCAGAAAAAAGCGGAAAAACTGACACGCGAGAATTTCAACAGTGAAGTCCCTTATGAATTTTCCAGAGAAAAGCCTTTCCGATTTGGTAACTTCACTACAATGGGAGAATTCTATGTAGAAACGGGATTAAGCACAATAGGCATGAGCGACTACAAACGTATCTTATCACTGGATTCGGCAATGGCGGTGGTTCAGTTCAAAAAAGATGACGTAGCATATCAGCGTAACTATTTTATTTCTTATCCTGCCAATGTGATGGTGATGCGTTTCAGTGCCGACCAACCGGGCAAACAGAATCTCACTTTCAGATATGCACCCAACCCGGTATCTACCGGACGGTTCTCTACCGACGGTAATAATGGCCTTGTTTATACAGCCTCCCTTGACAATAACGGAATGAAATATGCAGTACGTATTCAGGCCACAGTAAAAGGAGGAAGCCTAAACAACGCAGACGGGCGGATTACAGTGAAGGAAGCAGACGAAGTTATATTTTATGTCACTGCGGATACCGATTATAAAATGAATTTCGCACCGGACTTCACCGATCCTAAAACATATGTCGGCGTTAACCCGCTTGAAACAACACAGCAATGGATGAAGGATGCCGTAGCCAAAGGATATGCCAACTTACTGGACGAACACTACAAAGACTACGCTTCTTTGTTCAACCGGGTGAAACTGGAGTTGAATCCTACAGTGAAAACAGCCAATCTGCCCACTGCCCAACGACTGAAAAACTATCGGAAAGGACAACCAGACTACTACTTGGAGAAACTCTATTACCAGTTCGGACGCTATCTGTTGATAGCCAGTTCCCGACCGGGAAATATGCCTGCCAATCTGCAAGGCATCTGGCATAACAACATAGACGGTCCTTGGCGTGTGGATTATCATAATAACATTAATATCCAAATGAACTACTGGCCGGCCTGCTCTACAAACCTGGATGAATGTATGCTTCCGTTAATCGATTTCATCCGTACCTTAGTGAAACCGGGAGAAAAGACCGCTCAGTCTTATTTTGGTGCAAGAGGATGGACAGCATCTATTTCCGCCAACATCTTCGGCTTTACCACCCCATTGGAAAGTCAGGACATGTCCTGGAACTTTAATCCGATGGCAGGCCCCTGGCTGGCAACTCACGTCTGGGAATATTATGACTATACCAAAGACCTGAAATTCCTGAAAGAAACAGGATATGAACTGATTAAGAGCAGTGCCAACTTTACTGTTGACTATCTCTGGCATAAACCGGACGGAACGTATACGGCTGCCCCCTCTACCTCACCGGAACACGGACCTGTCGATCAGGGAGCTACATTTGTGCATGCGGTTGTCCGTGAAATCCTGCTGGATGCCATCCAAGCGAGCAAAGAGTTGGGAATAGACAAAAAAGAACGCAAACAATGGGAACATGTGCTTGCCAATCTCGTTCCTTATAAAATAGGTCGTTATGGTCAGTTACTGGAATGGTCAACCGATATCGACGATCCGAAAGACGAACATCGCCATGTAAATCATCTCTTCGGTCTGCATCCCGGACACACTGTTTCTCCTATCACTACTCCCGAACTGGCAGAAGCTGCCAAAGTTGTATTGGTGCATCGTGGTGACGGTGCTACCGGCTGGAGTATGGGATGGAAGTTGAACCAATGGGCACGCCTGCAGGATGGAAATCACGCCTATACCCTCTTTGGTAATCTGTTGAAAAACGGAACAGTAGATAACCTTTGGGATACACACCCGCCTTTTCAAATAGATGGAAACTTCGGCGGTACAGCAGGTATCACAGAAATGCTGTTGCAGAGCCACATGGGATTCATTCAATTGCTGCCTGCCTTGCCGGATGCCTGGAAAGACGGCTCGATACACGGTGTATGCGCCAAAGGAAATTTCGAGATAGATATGATATGGAAAGACGGACTCTTGAAAGAAGCCACCCTCCTATCCAAGGCGGGAGAAAATTGTACCGTAAAATATGCCGGTAAAACAATCTCTTTCAAGACAACGAAAGGACGTAGCTATCAACTTAAATATGACAAAGAGAATGGATTAACCCAAATCAGACAATAGCACTGAATCTATTTCATTCAGATGAACACATTTACCCCCAATATCGACCATGAAAATTTATACTTGCCTTTGTTTGCTTTTCTTAGCCGGATATCTGGTTGCCCAGAATAATACTTCGGCTTTGTTGCCCATGCCCAATCAGATCACACCGGTAAAAGGGAAGCCTTTTACCGTCCGTTCCGGAAAGACGGCTATCTATTTGAATCAGCCGGAATTGCTGTTTACAGCAAAGACGCTGCAAACGATATTACAAGACAGGATGCAGGCAAAGGTTCCACTTGCATCCGAATCCGGCCGTGCGGACATCCGTTTGCTGGTTGATCCTGCAATGGAAGGAAAAGAGCGTTATCGTATCAAAATAACCTCCAAAGGGATCACTATCAGCGGAGCTACCGCAGGAGCGGTCTATTATGGAGTCATGACGATGGATCAGCTTCTATTAGGTGACGCGTGCGCCACTGCACACAAGGAGATTTCTCCAATCCGCATTGATGATGCACCCCGCTTCCCTCATCGGGCATTGATGCTCGACCCTGCCCGTCATTTCCTTCCGGTAAATGATGTGAAGTTCTTCATTGACCAGATGGCACGTTACAAATACAACATACTCCAGTTGCACTTGACAGACGATCAGGGATGGAGAGTCGAAATAAAAAAACATCCTAAATTAGTCGGCAAAGATTATTATACGCAAGAGCAGCTTGCCGAAATCATTCAATATGCCACTCAACGGAATATCGAGGTCATTCCCGAACTGGATATCCCCGGACATACAGTAGCTATACTAGCCGCCTATCCCGAATTGGGATGTACACACACCGATACGCTGCCTAAGATAGTAGGCAAAACTACGGATTTAATGCTTTGCGCGAATAATGAGAAAGTGTATTCCGTCTATCAGGATATCATCAAAGAAATATCTTCCTTGTTCCCATCCGATTATATACATTTAGGAGGCGACGAAGCTGTGATAGAAAAGAACTGGACCCAATGTAGCCGTTGCCAGGCCATGATGAAAGAGCTAGGTTATCAGAAAGCTTCACAGCTCATGATTCCTTTTTTCAGCCGTATGCTTTCTTTCGTCCAAGAGAACAATAAAACTCCTATACTTTGGTGCGAACTGGACAATATTTATCCGCCTGCCAACGACTATCTCTTTCCTTATCCGAAGAACGTGACTTTAGTAAGCTGGCGTGGAGGATTGACACCTACCTGTCTTGAACTTACCCGAAAACACGGTAATCCGCTTATCATGGCACCAGGTGAGTACGCTTATCTGGATTATCCGCAACTGAAAGGAGATTTTCCCGAGTTCAACAATTGGGGTATGCCCGTTACTACTTTGGAAAAGTCGTATCAATTCGACCCGGGATATGGCGTGCCTGCCGAAGATCAGGCTCATATCACCGGAGTTATGGGAACTTTATGGGGAGAAGCGATACGAGACATTAACCGGGCAACTTATATGGCATATCCCCGCGCTTTCGCATTGGCAGAAGCCGGATGGACACAAATGAAATTCCGTAATTGGGAATCATTCAAACAACGTCTCTACCCCAACCTAACTAATCTGATGAAGAAAGGGGTTTCGGTACGCGTTCCCTTTGAAATAGCTGACAAGAAATAGATTCAAATTAGTTTTTGACAAGTATCCTTTTTGCCATTTCTATTCGTTCTTTAAAATATGCGCAAACGGTTTCCCAGGGATAATAGGGAAAACGAGAAGTTGCAATGGGGAGTTTCGCTTCTTTTTCATTCAAAAGAATCTTAACCCATACCCCACGGGCTTTATCATGGTAGAAAATCCATTGTACATTAGCAGCCATTGGAGATATCTCATAATCTTTCCAATATCGGGAAACTGAATCAGGATTGGAAATTTGAACATCCGTATTCTCTATGCCCATCAATGCCACAAAAGGGATCACCGTTTCCGCATGAGCAAAACGAAAATTCGCAGCATTATCAGACTTGCCTTTTATTACTTCATCAGCAGTATAAATGAAATCTGATAACAAAGGCCATGAAATGGCAACAGGCAACATCCTTCCGACAGGTGCGGAGCTTTTACTCATATATTGTCTCAAATTCTGAGTCTGCCAATAGCTACGCCATTCTTCCATTGTGAAAAGGTCGTCTAAATTCGTCAATAACCCTGTATCAGGAAGTATGGCAGCTATGGAAAACAAAGCCATAACAACCTCTTCCGCTTCTTCATCGGTCTCTCGTTCCGGTTCAATAAAAAATTTCTTCATGATAGAAGCAGAAGATATTTTATTCCGTACAAATGCTTCATATATAGAAAGCCAATCACCATTATTCTTATAATTTACATAAGATTTGTTTAAATCAAAAAAGCGGAGAATATCATCGTATTGCCTCCCCTCATTTCGTTGTATACGTAAAGAAGGATTATCCAGCATCAAACGAGTAAGAAATGCATCCATACTATTTATACACCGAGGAACATAGGTTGCTATAGCCTCGACTTTAGCCGAATTACTGAATAATTGAGGATAATGTCTCATCATACGTCCGGCAATTCCCTTTTGTTCCAACTCTCCCAACACTGACAGTTTTCCCCACTGTCCCTCAAAACTATCAGATAAATGCTGTAATATAGAGAGTAATATTTTCCCATCAGTTGTTAGTCTGTTTTCCTGTTGCCCCAGTATAAGTGCTTCTTTAGCCTTATCCAGTGCCTTCCCTGAAGTTGGGAACCGGGCTCCATGTCTTCCCAAATGGTTAATATAAAATGGCACCATATCACTAGTAGAAAGATGGAATGAATCTTCCTGAACAGGATATAGCATTGCTGTTCCTGCATATTGTTTTATTACATCCTGTCCCCAAACACTGGAAATAGAGTAAAACATAAAAATCCCAATTAACAATAACCCTTTCATATTATAAATCCATTATATTTATAGGCTATAACGATGAGAACAATGATTATGTTTACCCAAACTCACACATAAAAGCCTAAGATTTCAGTTTCAACTGATCATTTATGAACAGTCTCTATATGAATAGAAAAATAAAGTTGTACTATACACACTTTCTATTCTTAAAGAGACAAGCATACCTTACCAGATAAACAAGTGAATATATATAATTTAGGGATAAAGCGTTTTTGGGAACCATTTAAATAGTAGTATAAAACGGAAAGCATACTACTATTATTAAGTTAATATACAAATAGATACAGATCATTATATTCTCAACATATTCTCATGCCTTTGAGAAAAGATTCTCACCACAATGAGAAAAAATACTCATGCCTTTGAGAATATTTTCTCATTGCGGTGAGAATAAAAGTCCCTTGTAGGAATCTGATAATGATTCACTACTTCACGTTTTATAGATGCTTTAATTCATGACGGAATAAAGAAAAGGATAAACTTTCGATGCTATTTACTTGAAGATTTCAAATAAGTTCTTGTGGAACTTGGTTAACTCTGTCTTTTAATAAATCCAATACTGTTTGTATTCACCAATATCTTATTTATGTCTGTGCAAATATAAAACTATTTTTTAAAGAATGATATAATAACCCCATTTTTTCTTTATTTTCCTCCTAATAAAATGTTTTTTCCAACGAATACTCATCAAAATAATACAATTTGAGTCTCTATATTAGTACTCAAAATATAATAAAAGTCATTCTTATTCATAAGCAACTCATAGACTACTATTTAGCTATTCTCCATATAATTATATCAAGTTCCACAAGAACTATAATCTAATTTGTATTTTTTATAGAAACAAAACAGCACAGTTCGGCATTGCAGAAAAAAAAGATATAACATGTTAGCCTTTTAGTATAAATAAAATAACAATAATGCCTATGGAGAAATAAATATTAAACTATTTAATGTACACACAACATTACAAAAAATACATGATTAAAATTAATCATGTATACAACGAAGCGAAATCCTATATCAAGGAAAACACATCCTAGGACTCCACCCAGAGATCTCGCCAAGCGAGAGTTCTCTGTTTACTCCAAGTATACATTTAGCAACTTAAATCTCTCCCCTTGCCGAGGAGTATTAACATTTAAATACTATTTATGAAAAAGAAAATCACACAAACGTTACTGCCAATAGTTATGGGATTATCCCTCATAACGCAGTTTGCCTGTTCGGATGACGATAAATCAGGCGGAAATTATAATGGACCTCTAAAACTAACCACTTTTTATCCGGATTCAGGATATCTTTCCTCCAAAATTATAATAGAAGGTGAAAATCTAGGAACAGATGCTTCTAAATTATCAGTCTACTTTAATAAAAAGAAAGGTTACATCTCACAAGCATCCGGGAATATTCTGATGGTCTATGCACCTAAATTACCGGGAGATACCTGTATCATTTCCGTAGTAAAAGGAAATGATTCTCTTACTTTCGACAACAAATTCCGCTACATCTCCCGTTTTACAGTAGAAAATGTATGTGGTAAAACAGGTAGTGGATATAATATTGGCGGAGATCTTGCCAGTACAACCTTTGAAGCTTGGCGATTAAAAGTAGGATGCTGCGATCCAGAAGGGAATTATTATTCATGTTATTCTTCATTTGGAAATAATGGAGGTCTTGCGTTAATCAGTGAGAAAAAAAACCAATCAAAGAAAATCATATCAGAAATGGTTAATGATGTAATGTATCACAATGTAACCGAGAAACTGTACGCCGTAGGTACACAAAAAAACGTCATTTATGAGATTGATCCTTCCAACGACTGGAAAGTTAAGCGACGTTACTTGAAACCACAAGACCCTCCTGCCAAACAAATTGACTACAACTCTACAGCTTGTATAGCTTATTGTACTACAGATGGCTACTTTTACGGCCGTACGGCAACCAAACAATTATTCCGATTTAAACTGGAAGATATGGTATGTGAATACATCAAAAACGACGTATATAACTCGACAACTCCAGAAACAGAAAACAGCTATATTGTCAGCATGATGTTCGACCCGACTGAACCAACTCATCTATATACTTCTTACGGAGCATCTTCTGTTATAACCATGCAAGATGTATCGAAACCTGAATCTGAAGAAATAATATATGCCGGACATCTTAATGTAAGAGCTGATAATACGAGTACTACTCAAGTAATTAATGGATATCGGACAGACTGTTTGTTTAACTGGAACAACCAAATGACCATTATAGTAGACGAATCTGGACAAAAAAACATGTACATTGCAGATGCCGGAACCCAGACCATACGCAAAATTGATATGAATACAGGTATGGTAACAACCGTTGTAGGCAGACAAAATGTTAAAGGTAACCAAAGTGGCACTCCACTGGAAGCCACCTTCAACTGGCCCAAGGGAGTAGGATTGACTGCCGAAGGAGATTTGTATATTTCAGACTGCGGGTCCGGATGTGTCCGCAAGTTGAGTCTGCGTTAACCCCAATAATCATATGTAAAGAAGACACTAATGAAAAAATACATATTACTATCATTACTGTTCTTCTGCAACGCATCAATAATGATGGGGCAGGAGAAACAATTAACAATTTCGGGACATGTATTCGACGAAAGCAATGAGTCGCTGCCCGGAGTCAGCGTATACCTAAAGGACCGCGCAGGAGTAGGTACCAGCACCGATATTAACGGAGCCTTCAAGTTATCTGCCCAAAAAGGAGATATGATTATATTCTCTTTTATCGGTTACAAAAAGATGGAACATATCGTTTTGAAAGATGAAAAGAATCTGCGGATTATGCTGAAAAGCGATTCACAACAAATGGATGAAGTTGTCATCACCGGTATGGGAACAAAAGAAAAGAAGGTCAACCTGACCGGAGCTGTCACCAATGTGGATATATCACAGATACAGACACCAGCCACTTCCCTAACTAATATGCTCGGTGGTCGTGTACCCGGTATTATCTCCGTACAGTCCAGCGGTGAACCGGGCTCTAACATGTCTGAATTCTGGATTCGTGGTATTGGTACGTTTGGAGCAAGCTCGAGTGCACTTGTACTTATCGACGGGCTCGAAGGTGACTTGAACAGCATCGACCCCGCCGATATCGAAAGTTTCTCCGTATTGAAGGACGCTTCCGCAACTGCCGTATACGGTGTACGCGGTGCGAATGGAGTCGTACTGGTGACTACCAAGCATGGGACATCCGACAAGATGGAAGTAAACGTTCGTGCTAATGTCAAAATCTCCTATCTCACTAAGCTTCCCGAATATTTACGTGCATACGACTACGCTGTGTTAGCCAATGAAGCAAGTGCCATGCGTGGAGCACAGCCTATTTATGATGACATTGAACTGAAAGCCATTCAGTATCATCTGGATCCCGACTTTTATCCGGATGTAAACTGGCAGGATGAAATTCTGAAAAGAACCTCGCTTCAGCAAACATATTACGCTAGTGCCAGAGGAGGTGGTAGTATCGCCCGTTATTTTGTCAGTATGAATATGTCAAATGAATCGGCAATCTACAAGCAAGACGAAAACAGCAAGTACATCAAGGATGTGCACTACAACACTTACGGAATGCGTCTGAACGTAGACTTCAACCTGACCAAGACAACCGAACTTTATTTCGGTTCGGATATCTACCTATCCTCACAAGCACTACCCGGGCAAGGAGCATCAACCGACCAATTATGGGATGCCCAAGCCAAACTGACTCCGCTCACTATTCCTGTCCGTTATTCTACAGGAGAACTGCCCACCTACAAATCGGGCGCAAAAGATGTGTACTCACCCTATGCCATGTTGAATTATACAGGTTTGAAAAACATCAATACTTACTCTGGTACCTATACAATACGCTTACAGCAAGATTTCAGTTTTCTACTGAGAAATCTGGCTCTTAACATTCAGGGGGCCTACAGCAACAGCTCTTATTTTGAAGAGACACGTTCTGTCAAGCCCGACATGTATTGGGCGGAACGCAGGGATGAGAACGGAAATCTGGAACTTATACACACTATAAAGAAAGAAGGAACAAAATATACTAAAAACAGAGACAGCCAGTACCGGAAATACTTTCTTCAGGCAAATCTAACCTGGAAAGCTATGCTGAACGATGAACACCGTATTTCCGCTCTTATACATTATGAAATGAGTGATAGCAAAAACACAAAAGATTTAAATAAGGACGGTATGGCTGCTATTCCTTTAAGATATCAGGGTTTGTCTGGAAAAGTCAGTTATGGGTTCAGAGATACATATCTGCTCGATTTCAACATAGGATATACCGGTTCAGAAAACTTTGAGAAAGGTAAACGCTTTGGGTTCTTTCCGGCCATATCCGGTGGTTGGGTGCCTACCCAATATGAATTCATGCAAGAAAAGCTTCCTTGGCTGAATTTTCTCAAAATCAGAGCTTCGTATGGTATCGTAGGTAACGACCGTATTTCAGACAAACGTTTCCCCTATCTGACGATTATCAATGAGTCTGCCGAAAAAGGCTGGGGATACAATGAAGCCGGAATCACTGAAAATCAAATGGGAGCCGACAATCTGAAATGGGAAAAAGCGAAAAAGATAGATGTAGGTATCGAAGGCGAATTATTCAACAGCAAACTGAGTTTCGTGATCGATTTCTTCAAAGACATCCGTGATGGCATCTTCCAGCAACGCCAACAAGTTCCAGAGTATATCGGCCTTGTCAGCATGCCATTTGGCAATGTAGGCAGCATGAAAAGTTATGGTTCGGACGGAAACGTGACCTATATACAGAATATTGGCAAAGATATGTCGGTAACATTCCGAGGAAATTTTACCCTTAGTAATAACAGGGTGAATTATTTTGAAGAGGCAGATACCAAATATGAATATAATTCTGCCACCGGACGTCCTTATGGATACCAAAAAGGACTGATCGCATTAGGATTGTTCAAAGATGACGAGGATATCGCTAATAGTCCTAAACAGACTTTCGGTAGCTATCTGCCCGGAGATATTAAATACAAGGATGTCAATGGAGACGGTGTTGTAAACGGGGATGACAAAGTACCTTTGTCATTCAGCAGTACTCCACGCTTCATGTATGGATTCGGAGTTGAATTCAGATATAAGAGACTGTCGGCTGCCGTACTATTCAAGGGAACCGGAAATACCGATGTTTATCATGTGGGGGTACCAGCTTCAAACGGCGCTCTATATGACGAAGGCTACATTCCATTCTATGGCAAACAGACTGGTAATGTACTGAGCATAGTCAAAAACCCTGCCAATCGTTGGATTTCCCGTGAATATGCTGAGAAGATGGGGCTAGATCCATCTTTGTCAGAAAATCCTAATGCCCGATTCCCTCGCATGTCATACGGAAATTTGGAAAACAATTCCCAGACATCCAGTTTTTGGAAAAACAATGCAAAATACCTGCGGCTATCAGAAGTAAACATCAATTATAGTGTAAATGTACCCAAGACTATAAAGAATTTGGGAATCAATTCTATCGACCTTTCACTCGTAGGCAACAATCTTTGCGTATGGGATAAGATTGATATCTGCGATCCGGAACAAGCATTATACAACGGACGGCGTTATCCAATTCCTGCCAGCGTGACTTTGCAGGCATACATCAAATTCTAACTATCAAAAAATGAATTATATGAGAAAACTAATATTGCATTCAATTCTATTGTTGTCCGTCTTTTCTATCTCTTCCTGTAATTATCTGGATGTAGACAAGTGGTTTGACGATACAATGAAATATGACTCCATCTTCTCCCGTAAAGAATACTTGGAAAGATATATGTGGAACGTAGCATCCATGTTTCCCGATGAAGGAGACTTTCTCAATAGTCCGGCGACAGCAGGACCGTTAGCTACCGATGAGGCTTTTGAAACTTTTAATGCAGAAACCTATACTGGTATGGCATACGTCACGGGAGCCATTAACGAAGAAAACATCACCAATAAAGATGCTAAAAAGAAAAAATCTATTTATCAATGGGACACGATGTACAAAATCATCCGTAAGGCAAACATTATCCTCTCACGTATGGATGAAGTGACCGATATGAGCAATCTGGAAAAACCGGACATCTGGGCATACACCTATTTTATGAGAGCCTACGCATACTACCATCTCATCATGGATTTCGGTCCTGTCATCCTTGTAGGAGATCAGGTATATCCCTCCAACGAGCAGCCGGAAGCCTATGCAAACGTACGTGCGACGTATGACGAATCAGTAGACTATGCTTGCGAACAATTTGAGTTGGCGGCACAATATCTGCCAGAGACTCAACCGAACAGCAGCTTCGGCCGTCCCACCAAGGGAGCGGCTTACGCACTGATTGCACGGTTAAGATTGATACAGGCTAGCCCATTATACAATGGCCGCGGACAAACATACTTCGGGAACTGGAAACGGAGCAGTGACGGAGTGTTCTACATTTCCCAGCAATACGACGATCGTAAATGGGCGGTAGCCGCAGCAGCTTGCGAAAGAGTCATGGACATGGGGCGTTATGAACTGCATACTGTCCCTGCAGATAAAGACTCTTTTGTACCTCCAACCAACGAGAATCAGGCGTTTCCCAACGGAGTAGGCGGTATTGACCCGCTTAAATCTTACAGCTATATGTTCAATGGCGAAACAGATGGCAGAAAAAACAAGGAGTTCATATGGGGAAGAACGACCGGTAATCTATGCATTAGAGAATCTTTTCCACATTCGATGGACGGATACAATGGGATGGGCGTAACACAAAAGATGGTCAACATGTTCTATATGAATGACGGAACAGACAACTATCCCGAAGATGCAAAGCCATACAAAGAAGACGGAACATATGATAATACAAATTTCAGCACCGAGGATGAGACCTTCTCCGAATATGTATTGAAGTCAGGAGTCTTCAACATGTACCGTAATCGGGAAATGAGATTCTATGCCAACATCGGTTTCTCCGGCCGTTTCTGGAAAGCCCGCTCATACAGCGGAAGCGATGCTAAAAAGGAGCAGATGATTAAATATGACAACTCTTCTGTAACGGATGGGAAGCACTCCTCCAGTGGTAATGTGAACAACTACCCCGCCACCGGTTATGTCATTACCAAATACGTGCATGACGACGATGCATTCTCTTCGCCCGGAGGAATATTAATGGAAAAATTTTTCCCTATCATCCGTTATGCTGAAATCCTGCTGGCTTATAGTGAAGCACTCAATAATCTTCAGGGCAGTTATTCCATCGAACTGAAGGGATCGAACGGAGAGACTAAAGTCTACGAGGAAAGCCGTGACATATACAAAATCAAGCAGGCGTTCAACCCAATCAGATACCGTGTAGGACTCCCCGGAGTGAAAGATGATGAGTTGGCCAGCGTGGATGGCTTTAACAAAATCCTTCAAAGAGAAAGAGCTATTGAATTCTTGTATGAGAATCAAAGATACTATGACGTGCGCCGATGGGGCATCTACGAAGAGTCCGAAAAAGAAGCGATACAGGGGATGGACCTCAGCAAAGATGAGATGAGTGGATACTTCTATCCGGTAGTAGTAGACCATCCCTGGATAAGACACAGAGTAGTAGATCGTAAAATGGTATTCCTACCTATTGGCAAATATGAAATAAGAAAAGTGGATGGTCTGGATCAGAATCCCGGCTGGGGAGATTAAACAAATCACCCTATGAGACAATTCGTTAGCATTGAATATAAATTAAAAGAATAAGAATGAAAACATATAAAATAAGCATCCTGTCGCTGTTACTCGCATTACTATTTCTTGCCGGATGCAGTGACAGAAAGAAGTTCTTTGAAGATGAACGATACGAGAAAATGGTATACATTGTCAGCGACAATAACAATATACACAATTTGGTTTACGACCTGGATGGCAAAGACGGTAATATACGCAATCTGTCGATTGCGTGTAGCGGAACCAATCCGACAGAGGAACCGGTTACAATATCGCTCACAGAAGACACAGTTCTTCTGGATGAATATAACTATACGAACTTTATCGAAGATTATAGCCGATATGCCCTCAAGATGGACCCGAAAGACTATGCGATAGAAAGCAGCACAGTTACTTATCCGACAGGAGAACCATACACGTTAGTACCTATCAAAATAGACATTTCAGTCATTGAAAGTCTGGACCCGGATAAAATCTACTTTATTCCCATAGCAATAGCCGACGCAACTCCTTATCCTATAGTAAAAAAGAAAGGAAATGCATTATTACAGATACAGAAGAAAAACAAATATACCAGTTCCGCAGAACCTGCAAGCTATAATGCATCAGGGTATGAAGGCAGCGGATACTTTGTCATCACCAAAACAATGGTACCTCTGACCAAAAATCGGGTAAGAATCAATATCGGTACTAAGAGATTACCGGCAGAACCGGAGAATCAGCCGGACTTCATCAAGAAAAATACGATTGTTATCGAAGTAGCTGATGATAACTCCCTGACTGTAGAACCTTATGATCCTGAAGAAATGGAAGTGGAAACAGTGGATGTCAAAGTAGCCCATCCGGGTGATAACGCCTATGCACTCTACAACAACCGGCTCGACCCGACAACTACGACCTTCTGTGTATGCTATAAGTATAGACTAAAAACAGGTAGTTGGACCGAAGTACGGGAAGCAATACGCTTACCGGTGATTGTCATAGAGTAAACAAGCCAAATAAAGACCTATTAATATAAATCCGGAATAACCATCCGAATCAGAAGAAGTTATTGCAAAAGTCTGTAAGCTCTCCTCCCCCCTCTCCTTTTTTTTAAGGAGAAGGGAGAGCTGAAGACCCGAAGAGCAGATAAACACACAAACCATTATCATATAAATTCATCCTGCCGACACCTTTCTGACAATAAGGCAGAGAAATAAAAACAATTATGGAATAAACACAAAAAGTCCCTGTAAATTAATACTTTACAGGGACTTTTTTCTTAAAGTGGAGAGACAGGAAACGATTATTTTCCTTCTATCTTACTTATATACATCATTTTACCCATTTATATTTATCCAAGTACACCGAATAGTTTACCGCATAGGTTTATTCCGCAAATTTACCACTTTGCACCAATTTTCTGTGCAAAGTCAAGAAGGTATTCCCAACTTTCTATATATTATTGAACCCTAGAAACATAATTATTCTCTAAGATACCCAACAAATCACTCTCTTTGTATAGCAGTTTTCCAAACAGGGAGATGTAGGGCATTTCGCAGTTATCCCTATATCCCTGCTAAGTTCGCTTAGAGATATTTAAAAGTGTACAAACTTGTTCACCCGTCAGGTAACGTTCTCCATTTAAAGGAAGCTTATAAATTAACAAGACATCCTCAATTTTCTTGGAGAGTTCGTCTATCCACTCAACATCTCCTGACAATCCTCTATCGTTATCAATTCTTTACTCATACAATGCATATTATTTTTCAAAGGTTATTTTATTTATGTGGCTATGGGCTATCAATTTTTCTATATCATTAGTCTTATAATATATTTTGCGACTTATTGTGGAGAAACCGATAATACAACGTTCACGATATGTTTGTAGCGTTCTTAAAGGAAACTTAAAGAAGTTGAATCAATCTATTCATAGTACAATTCACCAGATTGGCTGTACAAAAGCTCTACATAATAGGGCTCATTAGTATCTCTTAGTTTCTCTTCAATTTCTAAGAAAAGACATAACGTTTCCAGTTTGTCTCCTGCACGCAGTTTAATCCGTCCCAAATAATAGAGAGTTTTGCATTGATGGCGTAAATCTTGAGGATGATGTTTATAATGGCTCCAAGCCCGACGAATGAGCGAATCATTGGTTACTTTGATGTAGTTTTTGTCCAAAGATTCCGAATAAAGTAATGCTTATCTAGCCTGTTCAGCCTGATTTCCTTCCAGCTTTAGTTATTGTAATATTGATAAGGCACTGTCCGACTAATTCTGTAACAGTGCTTCCGCTTCGTCGAGCTGGGATATCTGTTCTCTATTATAACATCCTGTAAAAAAGAGAATTGCTAATAATCCCAATATAATCCTGCATTTCATGTCGTGAATATAAAAAAATATTTCGGATTAAATTGAGGAGCATCATATCTTTATTCTTTCCCTTATGAGTGTATTCAATTTAAATAAGTATATTTATGATGACATTTTATGCTTAGATAGGTAGACGTTATGAATGGCATATCAGGTACAAAAACGTTCATGAAATATATAAATCTCTATTTTTATAAGGTTTATATATTTTAACATTACTGCCATATATATATATATTTTTTTTGGGGGGGATTAAACAAAATATACGTAAGTTTTGTTTTTATACGACAGTTTATTCTGCTTTGTCCTTTCAATTTGAAATGATGAACATTTTCTAATATTAGTAAAAGACAGATAGCTACTATTAGCCATGTTTTTTTATTCGAATAAATAAATGAAGGATTCATAATAAAACTATTTTTCCCAAAGAACAAAGATGATTTACGAATATATTTTCTAATTATTTTTTTTAGTAAATAGTATATAGTTATGCAAATAAAAAATGGTCTTGATGATTGTGCATGTTGTAGTTCAAATGGGTCGGATACACATCGTCGGTTTGTAAAACGTGAATTTGAACAATGGGAAAGGATTTCATTTCCACCGGAAGCCGGATATATATTGTTTATCTTGGAAGGGGAAATAAAAATTGAGAACACTAAAGAAGTTAATGTCTGTGGAATAAATCGGATGATATTACTTGGATATAATCACGAATATCATATTAAGGCAGTGACAAAGGGGCTAATGCTTGTTCTCTCTTTCACGACTCATTATCATGTATGCGTGAATATAAATGCTGAAAGAGTTTGGCGGGCTATGAAGTCGTTGAAATATCAGTTTAATACTCTGGAAATGGTTACTCCTATGTTGGATTTTGTCAAATCTGTCCTGTTTTATTTGGATCAAAAAATATACTGTGATTATTTACAAGAATCTAAAGCTGTGGAAATCTTTATTATATACAGATTCTTTTATACTTCTGAAGAGCTGGCTCATTTCTTCTATCCTGTTTTATATAAAGATTTGTCTTTTGATACTTTAGTGAGAACAAATTTTAATCAAGCAAAAACAGTACAGGAGTTGGCAGATTTGTGTGGTTATAGTCTATCCAAATTCAAAGGAGTATTTGTCAGGCATTTCGGAATTTCACCTTACCAGTGGATGCAGCAACAAAAAATATCCAAAATCAAGGCTAGTCTATTAGATAAGACGATTCCTATTAAATCTATCGCCTATGAATTGGGGTTTGTCGATCAATCTCACCTGAATGCATTTTGCAAGAAATATTTAAATGCGACACCTTTACAAATAAGAAATAGTTCGGAAGTTAAAAAACAATCAGAAAATTGAAGTGACTTTTAATATATAAACTCCCTTTTATCTTAGTCTATATCATAAATGAAATTGGCTAAAATAAAGGGAAGCTTAACTTGCTTTTCAACTATTTATTCGGGAACACATCGTAAACTCATTCCATGTTTTCTGGTGGAGGATAATTGTCCGGTACCGAACGAAGATCCAACTAAATACCACATATCCGTGCCGTTAGGACCAGAAGATGATAAAAGAAAACCAGCCTCTCCTCCTTCTACAAGTGCTCCTTGCTCGGAATGTCTATTTCCTGCGGCCGGAATGAAAAGAGAAGCATTTTCGCGTAAACTACCAGAAACCGGATTAAAAAGAAGGCTCCCAACATATGCTACGTCCTTAGTTGTCCAGGAAACCGCAGTATTGCTTGCTATGGCACTGCCTCCTTCTCCGGGGCTCGCTATAAAAGAATTATTGTGGTCTCTTCGGTCAAAATATCCATCTGCATAGAATCCCCATCTAAGATTTGCATCGTTAAAATTATCACCGACTGTAGGGGTAGCATATAAGGACTGCCTAATCTCGGAGTTTTTTATGGCAGTGCTACTAGCGTTCAATGCAACGGTGATAGTAGAACCGTCATTAGGGCGGCGATATCCAGGAGGACAACTTTCAGAAGTTGCCTTTAGCGTAGACCAGAAACTACCGGTTGGAATATCATACCATATGACGGGTGTTATGGGATTAACAGGGTTATATGCTAAGGGGCCATAAGTAAGCACCTCTGACCATTGAAATAGTGCTCCGGCTTGGGTGGGATAATCTGTAAACACAGCGTTTGACCTATTAGGGAGGATTTCGACAAGTTCATCATTGTTCGTCAAATCCGATGCTGTGACATTATACGCACAAAACTGTACTGCGGCAGAGCCACGTGAATCGTCACCGGGATACATCAGATAATCAGGCTTTTCACCTTGTCGTATATAAATGATGTGATACTTTTGTGGGGTACCATAACGAAGGAGTACCAATGCATAGCGTGCCGGATTGTTCCCTGTCGCTGCATAAGTGGAAGTCAGCCCTATACGGAAATAAATATAGTTTCCTGCTCCACTGACAGCAGTACCTGATGCCGATGATACATATCCGGACACTGCATATGTAGCGTCATAGGTAAGCATGTTGGCCGGGGTTTCAGTGGACGAATGATAGGTAATTCCAGTATCATCGGATATATCATTGCTGAATACGATATCTCCGGCATTCCACCCTGGTCCCAACCAGTAAACTGAAGCATCCCATTTCCCAGAACGTACCGTGTTAGTGCCAACCGGAATACGAATGATGCGTTCTCCCGTCTGACCTGCTTTCCAGAAAGCACCGACGTATTCACCTGACATATAAGTATCACGTACTGTTGTCATAGGATAATCAGGCAATTGGATAACCTCTATAAAAGCACCTGCAGGGGCGATGACATTATTAATAGTTCCTGTAATTTCAACACTTGTACTGGGGTTTGCAGTAGGTTTCCATACATATAATTTCTTTGTCCCCGTACCTGTAAATTGATTAGTTGTACCTGGAGTGGACCCATCCAGGTTGCGGACATTGGCAGCGGGTAATGTTCCGTTTGCCCAATTAAGGATATCTGTCAGATTATCACATATCAGGAAGTCGGAGTTATTAATAGCAATCGTCCAGTCTAATGAAGATCCGTTGGCTACTATTACGTTGAATTCAGAGAATCCTCCCATTGGAGGTAAAACTATTTTTTCTGGAGTCAGTAGCAGTGCTGCTTCCGGGGTGATTGACAAGGTATAGTTGATAAACTGTCCTGCTCCCCAAGTCAGTCCTTCAAGATCAAAATCAAAGTTTCTTCCTGAATTGAGCTCTACGGACAGGGTAGCTCCGGATGTCAAAGTTTGTGGAACCATCATCAGGTATCCTCCACCTGTATTTACAAGTTCTGCTGTAGATCCCAAGTATACACCGTCGTCCACTATGGCTTCGAAATTTTCGTTCGTTGCTCCGGCAAGATTCCAGGACGGAGTTCCGTCAGTTGCTATGCTAAGTCTTCCGGATTTCTTAACACCTTTGACTGTTATCTTTTCTATTTTCTCTCCATTGCCCGAAGCCTTGAATCCAATACAAGTGAGAGCATGTCTCATCTGGAAGTTGACTGATGATGAGCCGTTATTCGTTTTATTGCGATCTTGCAAGAGGGCTGAAACCATTAAGTCCGGTTGATCGGAGCAATTTGTAGGTACAGTATAATCGATGGAAGGAATGCCTGTAGTCACATTCATAGTAATGCCATTGGTGGCAGTAGCATGTGGTGAATAGGCGAAAAAACTGACATTGGCATCAATAGCTTGGGGCCAATATACAGGGTTGTCATAACTCCAGACACCTCCTGTGTTAGTGATTTGAATATTATTCATAAAATTTGGGGTAGCAGTTGCTCCCTTAGCGCCCCAATTATTAGTGTTTCCATTGCCGGTATAATAAGCAAACACTCCCATATTCGGCATATCATTGGCAGACGAAATGGGTAGACCACGTGACTGGGGAATATCAGATGATGTTGTAAACTGTATCCCGTTAGTCTCGTAATCGTAACTGATTAAGTCAGTTGTTTCTGTGCAGGAGACTGTTAAGAAAGAAGCCGCCAGACACATAAATGTCAATTTGAAAGTCTCCATAAATTTCATTGTCTAAATCTGATAAAGGGCTGGAAAATATAATTTTCCAGCCTGTAATAATAATCCGAAAATTAAGGTTGAGGTAATGGAGTATCTGTACCTCCCACTGTATCCCAATCGGCAACGTTAGCGGAGAATGTAATAATGTTGAAGATGTTTTCTCCCCCCCCGCCTGTTGAGTCATCAGCGATAGTTAAATTTAGCATATAGTGTTTACCCATGCCAAATGTGTTAGCGGACACAGTACCTACCGCGGGTACATCACCTGACTTAATTGTATATTGTGACAAATTACCACTATAAATTATGTGATCATTAGCATCTTTGACCACGATTCCAGCTGTTACCTGTATGGTACAACCAATTGAACTTTGTGGCATAATCATATATGAAGCAGCTCCTGTATAAGAGGTGGTGGTTGCATTAGGCGCAGTCCACGTAGCGTCGGCAGTTTTAGGATCAATGGTTCCTCCCGTTGATTGAACTCCCAGATCGGCAGTAAGCCCGGTTGTAGTAAGAGTATAACCTGCAGTTATCAGATCTTGGCTCAATGAAGCTGTTACACTGATTTTAGCCAGCTTATGAGCAAATTCAAAAGCAACAGTACCGGCACTCAAACCTGTTTTAGGATTGGCAATAGTAAAATCTTCAGCTGCATTAGTAGGGACAGTATAAGCTATTGAAAGAGCCGGGTAAGTACCTGTTGCTGTAACAGTTGCCGGAGCCCATGAGTAGAAGTCTACTGTCCCGGTAGTTGGCCAGTAATAAGGACCATTTTGAGGTAAATTGGTTGTACCATTAGCCACATCGTTGATGAACCAGTTACTATTAGTAGCACCACTCCAGACTGCATAAACTTTGTAATTTGAATTATTATCATTTGCAGCACGTGTCACCTTATCGTTCAAATTCGAAAACTTAATTTCTTTTTGTCCAACAGAAGTTTCTTCAAGTTCAGCTTGCGAGCAACTAGCCAGAATTATAGCTGCCGCCGCCATTGTAAAAATCTTTTTCATTTCTTTTTTTATTTAGTATTAATCTAATTGTTTACATCAGTTTTTGCTTGGCAAACAACTGAATTTCCGTATAGTTACTTCAAAGTAAACTATCTTGTTTCTTTTATTTCCTATTTACATACTCCAATTCTTTTTTTAGACATTACAACTATTTTATATTCAGAGGGACTTCTATAATGTCCCAATCGATTACTTCCGTCTCGAAACCCGAATTCCCGCTTCCTTCCGGAACAACATCGGGTAAAGGATCAGGTAGCTCCACATACAAGTTTAAAGTAGTTGCTCCATTTGTTTCGGACTGGAATTGAACTAAGGAAGTTACATTTACCTGTTGACGAATAAGAGTCTTTTCTGCATCGACCAGCATAAAAAGGAAGTCCATTTGTACGGGAGAATCACGTTGTACATTGGTTTCATTGGGTTTCTCACCCAAAAAGCCCCAAGTATAAATGGTCTTCGATATGGTTCCATTCTTCTTTGAATCACTATCATACGTTCTATTGTTCATGATAAATTGCTGTGTAGATGCAATCCGGGAGCTTTTATCTTCTTTGATATTGAAAGACTCGGCTATTCCGAGCAAATCAACCAACGCTGGCATACGTGCGTTGTTCAGTCCTTTTACGTGAGCGATAATATTGAACTTATGCACTTTGCGTAAAGGTACCAATCCAACCAGTGTTTCTATAGACTCCTGTATAGATTGATCTACGACTTCTCCATTTGAATAATAACGGGAATAATTGATCATCTCATTAGTCACGTTAAAATCGGAAACTGCCACCGAAGCTAAAATATCCGGTTCGTATGCATAAGAATTGTCAGCACTTCGGCTTTTAGCAGTAGGATCAGGAATGGCATATGCCTGAAGAGTGGTGAAGTTATCATATCCCCGAATTCCAACTCCTTTAATCTGTCCCCGAAGCTCATTGAAAATGACAACGGTATATTTGCCTGCCGGCACACTGGCATATGTTTGAATGCGATTCGGATTATTCTCAAATCTATGTTCTAAAACTAGTTTCCCATCATCCTGATTATAAAACAAAGCGGTTACGTTTTGTGGATTGATGTCGGCTTGAGACCACACTGTTCCTATCGGAATAAGAGCGCTATCTTCGCATGTCTCCTCTAACGGACGGCGGTGGCAGGAGAGGAGGAGTAACAATGTACTCCAAACCAAAATATTGTATTTTAAATATATAAGTCTCATTGTCCGGATTCTAGCTGTTTTTTATATTTTTGATTGATCATCCACACCAAAGATACCTTGACACGTGTCGGGCCGATCCAGGTGGACTTTCCACTCTTTTGTTTGATTAAGTGCCATTCGTTATCATTTCCACACTTTTGAGGAATATATTCCCTGTATTTGTTGGTCATATATCCTATTCCAAGTGAATATTCCAATCGCCAGTTCTTGGAAATTTTGTGTGCGAAACCACCTGACACCCCAAACGGTACGATAAATTCTCCCTGATATCCTTTGTTTTTCCACTCTACATCATATACGCCGCCGCCACCATAAACTCCCATATACCATCCAGTCAGCAGATTGTCTTTTGTATGGTTACCAAACCAATAGCGCAACTCTAAATTTCCGTTTAAGATTTCGAGGGCATATTGCTTCTTCTCCCACAACCACCAAGGGAATATCCATTCGCCTGCTAATGAGAAATGCTCACCAATAGGCACTTCCACTTCCACATTGAGGCCGGACAATAGATTATATAAAAGATTGGTTTTCAGGGCAAAAAGAGGTCTGTACATCTTTTGTTGCGGTGAGATTGTCGGAGAAATGATTTCCGGAAATTCTACAGGTTTTGGAATTATTTCTTCAATTTCTTCAACTACTATCGGTACCGAATCATTTTGTATTTCAATGATTTCCGGTTCTTGTACTTCTTTTTGCTTTTCTTTTATACGAAAGAATACACTGGTAGCAGTACGCATATATTTCGCAAAGTTTTTAGTAATATAAAAGTCTGTACTTCCTCTATTTAACTGCTTTATTTGATTCACTTTCAGTTGATTGCTAACCGGGGAGTTTAAGATTCGCAAAGCTTCTTCTCGGTTGGGAACAAGAGGATCATTCTGGATTAAGTCGATCAAGACATCCCAATTGAATACAGATGGTAAAACATTTATCCTGTCATTGTAAACTCCGGGATGTTTCCATCTGATATAAGTTCTCAATGCCATGGCGCGTTCGTCTGAAAGGCGTGAGTTGATCTGGAAACTTCCTATAAGAGAAGCACTCCCGAAAATAGTTATTGAATCCACTCCGGAAATGAAGTCGGGATTGTTCAACATCTCATCAAGCTTCTCAAGCGTACTTTGATTGGTATAATAGTCTCGCATAAGCAATGAACTATTATTTGCAAAGTAAAATATCAAACGAGGTGGCAATTCAGTTCCGGATGGAGAAACTGAAGCACGACTCAATTTAGAAAAACCGAAAAGCAGCATTGTCATGAGTGCTATTACGATTAATCGTTTTTTGTTTATTTTCAATATACCCATATTACCTAATACCTGTCTAGTATAATATCTATCTATAAATTTCAAACACCTGAAAACTGGATGCAAATTTAAATGGTTTTTTTATGCACACATGTGACCTTAATACGCTGAATATTGCATAAAAAGACATTTCTATTGCATAAAAGGATATTTCCATTATTGCTGTTTGGATGTAATGGTACATATTGGATGCTTTACGATATGTAAATGAGTGGATTATCTAAAGGTCGAGGCAGCCATTCCTGTGAATAGCCCATTTTTTCAATGATACATAGCCTCTTAGCAGTCACTTTATTGGGGGCATCTGACTTCCAATGGTCAACTCTAGTTCCGTTTAACATGACATTTACTTTTTTATAAGGTTATTATTTGTAGTCTTTATAATCAACTCATATTTAGTTTTTTAATTCGCGAACTGAAAATATAAAAATTTCCACTAGAACATAGCTGATTATAAATTGTTCGTTGAACTTGATTGTTTTTTCACTGGTGTGAAGATTATATTTTAAGACTCATTCGGCAAATGCGTAGTTTATAGATAGAAATTATTCTTCTTTCATTTTCTTCCTCCACCTCTGAAACCCTCTCATCAAACTTTCTTCTTCCACCGACTCCGCCATATCATACTTTTCCACAAATTCATGCATTGATATTATATACACCATCCCATTTTTGAACTTATTCTCCAACAGAAACGAGTAAAGTTCCGCTGTCATTTCCACCTCAATTTCCTTTTCCATAATAAAGTTTTTTCCGAGCGAAGCAATTATAAACTTCGGGATTCTTTCCTATCCTTGGGCTAGGAAAAACAAAACTGATATTTCCTGTCACTTTCCAAGAGACGCCTTGCGGATGAGGGACAGATAATTAATGTAAAAAATGATAAATGGAAGTGAGATGGGAAAGATGAATTGAAATGAGAAATCTTGAAGGTAGATTGTTATAGGATTGAAGTTCTAAGCTTTGTCCATATCGGACATACATATGGTGAATGGAGTAGCGTTAATATAGAAAAGAACGTAATGACCGTAATCGTATCTCCAAATGATAGCAATCCCAGTCGTATTTTAAAAGTAACACCAACGGCTGGCGATATTTTTTCTTCTTTCCTGCTCAACCAAGTAGAAAAGTAACAATTGGGTTATAATTCCCACTGCAAAGGAACGATTAACAATTAGTTTACGAACAGACATCCAAGAGACAATAAACTATAAATCATAAACTTAACATCGAAATCGTTAGTATTTTATTTCGCTCAATTTTCAGTAACGATTTAGTAACACTACTTTGTCCAAACGGGGCATTTTCAGATCTTTTGCTTGTCAGTTAACAAAATAAATAAGTCCCGTAAAACCTTGATTTTACGGGACTTGCCTTAGCTTTTCCACTATTTGTCTTTAGTGTTCAGCGGAGAGACAGGCTCTCGAACTTATACTTTCACAGAATATCATAAAACTGCAAACGACTGATAATCAAGTGTAAATTACAATATAGAGTAAAAGTAAATGTTTCTAAATGTCTTTTGCTATCTCAATAATTGGGTGTATATTTGGGTGTAGAATTTCAAACGCACCCAATTATGAATATCAAGCGCAACATCATTTTTGCATTGGAGAGCCGGAAAAAGAACGGTGTGCCAATCGTAGAGAACGTACCCATCCGTATGCGTGTCATCTTTGCCAGCCAACGCATCGAGTTTACAACGGGCTACCGGATTGACGTAGCCAAATGGGATGCAGATAAGCAGCGGGTAAAGAACGGATGTACCAACAAGCTAAAGCAAAGTGCAGCCGAAATCAATACGGACTTGCTGAAATACTATGCCGAAATCCAGAATATTTTCAAGGAATTTGAGGTGCAGGAGGTCATGCCAACGACCCAACAGTTGAAGGAAGCTTTCAACATGAGAATGAAAGACACCAGCGAAGAACAGCCGGAAGAAGCCCCTGTCAGCTTTTGGGAGGTGTTCGATGAGTTTGTAAAAGAGTGCGGTAACCAGAATAACTGGACGGCATCCACCTATGAAAAATTTGCAGCAGTGAGGAACCACCTCAAAGAGTTCAAGGAGGATGCAACGTTCAACTATTTCAACGAGTTTGGATTGAACGAATACGTCAACTTCCTGCGTGACACCAAGGATATGAGAAACAGCACCATCGGCAAGCAAATGGGATTCCTCAAATGGTTCCTGCGCTGGAGCTTCAAGAAAGGACATCATCAGAACATTGCATACGATACGTTCAAACCGAAACTGAAAACCACCTCGAAAAAAGTAATCTTCCTGACTTGGGATGAACTGAACAAGCTGAAAGACTACCAGATACCCAAGGATAAGCAATACCTGGAACGTGTGCGTGATGTTTTCCTGTTCTGCTGCTTTACGAGTTTGCGGTATTCGGATGTTCGCAATCTGAAAAGAAGCGATGTGAAGTCCGACCACATCGAAATAACCACAGTCAAGACTGCCGACAGCCTGACGATTGAACTGAACAAATACAGCAAAGCCATACTGGACAAATACAAGGACATCCATTTCGAGAATTACATGGCTCTGCCCGTCATCAGCAACCAGAAGATGAACGATTACCTGAAAGAGCTGGGCGAACTGGCAGAAATCAACGAGCCTGTACGGGAAACCTACTACAAGGGAAATGAACGTATTGATGAAGTCACACCCAAATACGCTTTGCTCAGTACCCATGCAGGAAGAAGGACATTCATCTGCAATGCGCTGGCTCTCGGAATCCCGGCACAGGTGGTCATGAAATGGACGGGACACAGCGACTACAAAGCTATGAAACCCTACATTGACATAGCGGATGATATTAAGGCAAATGCCATGAACAAGTTTAATCAACTATAAAAGTATCAAACAGTTTCATAGATAGTTACCAATGACTATATTTGTAGAAATTATCATCACAATATGAGCAACAAGGAATCCAACATAGAGAAAACGAATTTTGATACATTCATACAAGCGGTCGGTTCGGAAATAGAACAGGCACAAGTAAGGCTGATTGTTGCAGCCAATGCACAAATGCTGTTCCATTACTGGAAGATAGGCAATTACATCCTTTATCACCAGCAGCTGCACGGATGGGGAAGCAAAATCATCAAGCAGTTGGCAAAGGCTATCCGACTGCATTACCCTGAAAAGAAAGGCTATTCGGAACGTAACCTTACCTATATGTGCCAGTTTGCAAAAGCATATCCTTTAAGAGCGTTGCAAAGTTTCATAGAAACAGATGCAAGCCTGTCTGTCCCAACCATACAGAGTGTGACCAATGAAGTATTAAAACTGAATGACAAGCAATTTACGCAGGAACTTACTGCGCAAATACAATCGATTGATTGTCAATCATTAGCAATTACGCAGGAAGTTCCTGCGCAATTTGAAGATGTGGGAAAAACCGTGTCTGCCATTTACAGGATGGGAATCAGGGAAATAGAAGAAGTTTTCTTGACCTCTCCTATAGCCAAAATAAACTGGACAAGCCAAATGACTATACTTGACAGTTCGCTACCTTTAGGTCTAAGCTACTGGTACATGAAGCAGTCTGTGGAAATAGGATGGAGCAGCAATGTATTGAAAATGCAAATTGACAGTGATTTGTATAGCCGACAAATCAGCAACAACAAGGTAAACAATTTCACGACCACACTTCCGGCTCCACAAAGCGACCTTGCCAATTACCTACTCAAAGACCCGTACATCTTTGATTTGGCAGGAGCCAAAGAAAAAGCAGACGAAAGGGATATTGAAGAACAGCTGGTGAAACACGTTACCCGCTACCTGTTGGAAATGGGCAACGGTTTTGCCTTCGTTGCCCGGCAGAAGCACTTCCAAGTCGGAAACAGCGATTTCTTTGCCGACCTGATTCTATATTCCATTCCGTTGCACGCATATATCGTGGTAGAATTAAAGGCTACCCCATTCAAACCGGAGTATGCAGGACAACTGAACTTCTACATCAATGTGGTGGATGATAAACTGAGGGGAGAGAATGACAACAAGACTATCGGGTTGTTGCTATGCAAGGGAAAAGACGAAGTTGTGGCACAATACGCATTGACAGGCTATGACCAGCCCATCGGCATCAGCGATTACCAATTGAGCAAAGCGATTCCCGAGAAACTGAAATCAGCGTTGCCCAGCGTGGAAGAAGTGGAAGAAGAACTGGCCTCTTTCCTTGACAAAGACAATAACACTCAAAAATAGTTGCGTCCATGAAAGATGTAATTACAACGCTGATTCCCCGATACGGAGAATTGAACAGAATATATAAAGACTGGTTTGATAATAAAGGTTTCTCTTTTGAAAAGCAGAAATTCATTACCAAGTTCTATCTGGACTACAATGATGTAACGGTTCTTGAAACAGCCATTCTTGAACTGGTGTTTCATCTTCCACAGGAGCAATACACACTGATTCTGAATAGCCTGAAAAAGGAAGTATGCGAAAACATAAGTTATTACAAGAAAGGATGTATGCCGGATGAACAGACCGTTTACAATATCTGCTTCCGAGTTTCAGAAATCTATAAAGAAGCCATAGAAGAACAGCAATACAAGACGACCAAGCTCCATGCTCCGCTAAACGAAGCATACCACCGATACGATTCCATAGGTTATCGGGAACACACTGCAGAGGATGAAAAGCGTGCGGAAATGGAATATGAACGGTGCAAAGATGAATACGAGGAGAAAAAAAACAAGCTGACCGAACTCTACGATCTGCAAAAACAGACCAGAGAGAAAGCCCTGCAATATGCAAAAAGCCGTTTCAATGAAATCTATCGGCTGGGCTGCCACCTCAAAGAGACATTGGCGAAATATGTATTTGATGAAACAAACGAGCCGGAAGAGCCAGCCGAACAAGAACCAAATGCCCCCAACATACAGGAAGAAGTGCTGGGAACGAAACAGACTGAGTATTTCAATATGGAACTGCTTTCGCTCATTCATGTAACCTGCGTGGGAGAACAGTTCGAGAATATTTCCGAACATGATTTCTATACCTGCATGAACCTGCTACCAAGCGACACCAAACCCCAAATCAGACCGAGAGAAAAAATACGTACCTGCTATCTGATATTCCTGATGAGCGAAAAACTGCCCAAACAGGACAGGGAGAATTGGAAGAGGAATATCCTGAAAATATTGGATATTGAGGAAAGCTACTACAAGTCAAAGTACAAAGAGCCTGTTTCCGATTTCCCCAGTGACAGCAACCGGAAATTTGCCAAAGAAATGGATGGTATATTCCGATAATCTGTGATATGCCCTGACATTTTACGAAACAACCACTTTTACCACTCAAATTAAATTTTTGAGTGGTATTTTTATTATCTGATATTCAGATAAATAACAAGATATTCCATTTATATCAACCACATCCTTACCACTTACAACCCTACCTAATTTTGCATCGTTCGAGAACAGAGATAACAGCCAGTGCGCAGGGCTGATTGTTAAACGACTAAATAGATTGAACGATGAAAAATCTTCAAGAATTATTATCAAAACCCGTCTGGCAGATGACAGGTGAAGAGTTCATATTCCTAAGTAAGCACGCTTCCCGTCAAACGGAAACGCAGCCACAGCCCATTACAGACACAGAAAGAAAATATGTGTACGGAATACTGGGCATAGCCAAACTGTTCGGGTGCAGCCTACCCACCGCCAACCGTATCAAGAAAAGCGGAAAGATTGACAAGGCAATCACTCAGATAGGACGTAAGATTATCGTGGATGTTGAGCTTGCCCTTGAACTGGCTGGAAAGAAAACAGGAGGACGGAAATAACGGGAGGCATGGCTATGGACTATATGAAAGAGACTAAGGAAATATCGGCTGAAGAAGCCATAATCCTTTGGCAAGCCTCACGTTTGAGCCTGTCGAAAAGTTATGAGAAAGCACCTGAAATCCTTAAAGTACATGATTCTGTCATTGGGACATTGGGTAATTTCAGCGCATCCATCGGCAAAGCCAAAAGTAAAAAAACGTTCAATGTATCGGCTATCGTAGCCGCTGCATTGAAGAACGGCACAGTGCTGCGGTATGTGGCTGAACTGCCTGAAGATAAGCGGAAAGTGCTTTATGTTGATACAGAGCAAAGCCCTTACCATTGTCTGAAAGTCATGACGCGCATTTTGCGAATGGCTGGTTTGCCAGATGATAGGGACAATGAGAATCTTGAATTTCTTGCCTTAAGAAAATACACGCCTGAGCAGCGTATCAGGATTGTGGAACAGGCTATTTACAATACACCCGAAATCGGTCTTGTAATTATAGACGGCATACGGGATATGGTGTATGACATCAACAGCCCCAGTGAATCAACACGCATCATATCCAAGCTGATGCAGTGGACGGACGACAGGCAGATACATATCCATACGATACTGCATCAGAACAAAGGGGATGAGAACGCAAGAGGGCACATTGGTACGGAGTTGAACAACAAGGCGGAAACCGTATTGCAGGTAGAAAAGGACAAGGGCAACGGTGACATCAGCCATGTTTCAGCCATTCACATCCGGGCAATGGACTTTGAGCCTTTCGCATTCCGTATCAACGACAAAGCCCTTCCCGAACTCATTGAGGGATACAAACCTGAAACAAAGAAGCCGGGAAGACCCGAAGAAGAGAAGTTCGACCCTTACAGGCATATCACCGAGCAGCAGCACCGTATCGCATTGGAAGCCGTTTTCGGGCTGAAAGAGGAATACGGCTACAAGGAACTGGAAGATGCCTTAATCAAGACCTATATGTCAGTGGGTGTAAAGTTGAACCATAAAAAGGCGGTATCGCTCATCACCATGCTCCGCAACAAACGGATGATAGTGCAGGAGACAGGCAGAAAATACACATTCATGCCTGACTTCCACTATTAGCCCATTTCCCTGCAATCACTTCACTTTATTCTCGGGGTGTATATATTAGGAATATAGTGAAGTGCTTGGGGAATGGGACTAAATCACTTCACTTTATTACCGTATCCTATATATACGAGAATTTAGTGAAGTGATTATAGACCGTACTTCCTAAAAAGGTACGGGCAAAAAGAAAAATAAACCAATTCACCAACTACTAAAACAATCATTTTATGGATATACAGACAGCCAAGCAAATCAGAATAGCGGATTATCTGCATAGTTTAGGATATTCTCCCGTCAAGCAACAAGGTGTCAATCTGTGGTATAAATCACCGTTAAGGGAAGAAGCCGAAGCCTCGTTCAAGGTAAATACCGAACGTGAACAATGGTATGACTTCGGTTTGGGTAAAGGTGGTGGTATCATAGAACTGGCTGCACACCTGTACGCTACCGACCATGTACCTTACATCTTGAAACGGATAGCAGAGCAGACACCGCACGTGCGCCCGGTATCTTTCTCTTTTGGAAAGCAAAACTCTTCCGAGCCGAGCTTCCAACAGTTGGAGATTGTTCCGCTGTCATCTACTGCCCTGCTTGCCTACTTACAAGGTAGAGGAATTAACATAAAACTGGCGAAAAGAGAATGTAGTGAAGCACGTTTCACTCACAACGGCAAGCGGTACTTTGCCATCGCCTTTCCCAATGGTTCGTGTGGATATGAAATCCGCAACCGCTATTTCAAGGGCTGCATCGCCCCAAAGGAAATCTCCCACATCAGGCAGTCGGGAAAAGCGAGGAATACCTGTTATGTGTTCGAGGGATTTATGGACTACCTCTCCTTTTTGACATTGAGACAAGAGAGCTGCCCAAATTATCCGGAATTGGACGGGCAGGACTACATTGTATTGAACTCCGTATCGATTGTAAACAAGGCTCTCTATCCGTTGGGCAATTACGAACGCATCCACTGCTTTTTCGACAACGACCATGCAGGACTGGAAGCACTCCGGCAAATCCGCATGGAATACGGCAGAGAGCGGTACATCCGGGACGCTTCGCAGATTTACAGAGGATGCAAGGACTTGAACGAATACTTACAGAAACAGATTGAAAGAAAAAGGCAGCTCCAGTCCGCCAAAGGGGTGCGCAGCCAATCACCGGAAAAGAAGAACGGCTTCCAGTTATAGCCCACTATAACTACACGCTTCGCTTTCGTAGTTGTGGGCTCTCCCGAGGGGATTAGGGCTTTGCCCTAATGA
>PPYF01241690.1_pt1 | contig 101037 bp, 89 predicted proteins | sample 1559871 | NCBI WGS metagenome assembly PPYF01 (sample SAMN08240021, study PRJNA423297) | Human gut metagenome, whole genome shotgun sequencing project.
CCCGGTAATCCGTCAGGATTACCGGGCTTTTTTCACGCTACTATTCACCCAAAATTGCCGGGCCAAAACTGCTTCGCACTTCTGAAGCAGAAATTAGGGTTGCAGAGCAAGGAAAAGCGCCGCAGGCACCCTTTGTGGTTGTCAAGGCGCTTTGACGATGCTATGCGCCCGAATTTCTGTTTCAGAGGCAATGTTTTCTTACGTCAACGCGCCTTTGGCAGGCGCTTTTGCATGCATGCGCGCCTGCGGCGAGGCAGGGCAGAAGGAAAATGTCTGGTATTGCAAAATGTGGCAAAAAGTGTGGTCGAATCCATAGAAAAAGCCCGTGGAACGTTGGTTCCACGGGCTTTTGTATGGAGCAGATGATGGGAATCGAACCCACACAGCCAGCTTGGGAAGCTGGAGTTCTACCACTAAACTACATCTGCATAAACTGAGAACTCTACTTAGTATACAGCATGGGGCCGAAAAAGTCAAATGTTTCTGTGCACAAACCGGCGTGTATTGCAGCTGTTTTTCGTTTTGCAGCGGGCGGCTGTGAAAAAGACAATAATTTCCAAAATTTTACAATTATGTTTGCTATACTGTAGGTGTATGGGGAAACCCGGCGCAAAAAGAGGAGGCGGCACGATGAAGTGCGAGGTAGTGTGCCACCAGCTGCAGGGCCCGCAGGGGCTATATGAAACATACGGCCTGCGCCTGGTGGAAACGGGGGAGTTTTACGGCGATATCACGCTGGACAAAGCGCAGGCACAGGCGCTTGCGGCTGCGCTGGAAGAAAACGATTGTGAGGCGTGCCATGTGCCCGGCATCCTGGACGACTTCCTGGCCGGGGCACAGTTCTAAGGCCCCTGGCACTTGAAAAAGGGCTGCGTGCAGTGGTACAATCCACATAAAAGAAAGCCTGCCTGCCCCGGCGCGGCGCGTGTGCCCGGGCGGGCAGGGCCAAGCACAGAGGAGGCCTTTTTATGCCGGGCGACCTGCATACGCACACCAATTTTTCAGATGGTTCCAGCGACATTGAGCTGCTGCCAAAGCTGGCGGCGCGGGCCGGGCTGACGCACCTGGCCGTGTCGGACCATGACACCACGCTCAGCGCCGAATATGCATATGGGCACCCTGTGGTGCAGGGGGTGCGCATGATTCCGGCAGTGGAACTGACGGGCTTTGATGTTGCGCGCGGGCGCCGGGTGCACCTTTTGTGTTACTGGCCCAAGCTGACGCCGGCGCTGAAAGAGTTCTGTGCCCTGATGGCGGCGCGGCGCAACGCGGCCACAGAAAAAAGCATGGAAGAGCTGGAGGCCTTATACCCGCAGTTCTGCCGGGAAGAGGCAAAGGCGTTTTCCCGGCGCAGCGGCGTCACCTACAAAACACACCTCATCCGCCTGCTGTTTGAATATGGCTACACAGACGGGATTTATAAAGAGCTGTACCGCGAGCTGTTCGGCGCGGGCCGCGGGCGCGTGCTGCACGACCCGGCCTACGAGCCCGTGCAGGCCGTGCTGGAACTGGCGCGCGGCACAGGCGGCGTAATGGTGCTGGCGCACCCCAGCGTGTACAGCAGCATGGAGCTTGCGGCCCAGCTTGCCGCACAGGGGGCCATTGACGGGGTGGAGATTGACCACCCGCGCAACACCCCGCAGGACAAGGCCGCTTTGCACGAGCTGGCGCGGCAGTATGGGCTGATTGTGACAGGCGGCACAGATTTTCACGGCATGCACATGTCAAAGCCCACGCCGCTGGGCGCCATGACAACCCGGAACGAGATGCTGGCGCGCATCGAGGCGCTGGCACAAAGCCGCGGAAGGGGCCTGAGGCACGCGGGGGCAGCCGGTGTGGGCTGATGCACAATTTTTTTAGTGCCTGCCGGCATGATTCTGGCTTGTTCGCCAAATCCTGCAAAAGGGCGGTGTTTTTCCACGCGCATTGTGCTAAAATGAAAACCAGCATTTTGAGTTGCGCGGAGGGAAAACCATGACATATCAGAGAAAGAACAGGGGAGTGTGCTCCCTTTCCACCACGGTGACGCTTGCAGAGGACGGCACCATTGAAAATGTGGAGGTGCTGGGCGGCTGCAACGGCAACCTGAAGGGCATCTGCTCGCTGTTAAAGGGCATGAAGGCGCAGGACGCCATTGGCCGTATGCGCGGCACCACCTGCGGCAACAGGCCCACTTCCTGCCCGGACCAGATTGCCCAGGCGCTGGAAGAAGCCCTGGCCCAGTAAAACAGAATCTACCAAAGCCACGCATTTCAAAAAGGCCCGGCAATCCGTCCATGGATTGCCGGGCCTTTTTGATGCGGCGCGGCTGGAAGAAAACGCCTTTGTGCATGCCCCTTGCCCGCCCAGGCCATACTTGCACAGGGAAAGGGGAGAAGACGTTGTTATACCGATTCAAAGGGTTCGATAAAGCCGCGCGCCGGGTGCTGAACGAGGCTGTGAGCACGGCGGCCTCCTTTGGCCACGCCGCGGCCGGCACAGAGCACTGCCTGCTTGCCATCCTGCGCGAAGATGAAGGTGAGGCCGCGGCCTTTCTGTTATCCAGAAAAATATACGGGTTTCGCCTGGCGCGTCTGATTTGCGAAGAGAAAGGGCAGAATACGCCCTGTTACCTGTGGCCCGGCACGGTGAATGCCGAGCTGCGCGCCGCCATGGATGAGGCTGTGCGCACGGCCCAGGCGGCCGGGGAGGAAAAGGCCGGCCCGCTGCATCTGCTGGCGGCCTTTCTGCAGCAGGAATGCACCGCCCGCCAGATGATGGAACAGCTGGGCCTGGACGCCAAGGCCGAGGCCGCCGAATGCGGCCGCCGCGCCAAAGCGCCGCTGTGGAAGCCGGCGGCACCCCACATGGCCCCGCCCGCGCCGAAAAATGCCCTGCGCTATGGGCAAGACCTCACCCAGCTTGCCCGCGAGGGCAGGCTGGACCCCGTGTTCTGCCGGGAGGAAGAGATAGCGGCTGTTGAGCGCATTCTTCTGCGGCGGCGCAAAAATGCCCCCTGCCTTGTGGGCGAGGCGGGCGTGGGCAAAACGGCTGTGGTGGAAGGGCTTGCGCTGCGCATTGCAGAGGGGCGGGCCCCCGCGCGCCTGTGTGGGAAAAGCGTGCTTTCGCTGGATATAGGCAGCCTGGTGGCGGGCACCAAATACCGGGGCGATTTTGAGCAGCGCCTGCATGATGTGCTGGCCGAGGTAAAGCAGGCGGGCAGCGCCATTCTGTTTTTGGACGAGGTGCACGCCATCATGGGTGCGGGCGCGTCGGAGGGCGGCGTGGATGCGGCCAGCATCCTCAAGCCCATCCTGGCGCGCGGCGAGGTGCAGGTCATTGGCGCCACCACGCGCGAAGAATATGCCAGGCACATTGAAAAGGACGCCGCCATGGCGCGGCGTTTTGAGGCCGTGCCGGTGGAAGAGCCCGGCCGCACGGCGGCGCTGGCCATTTTGCAGGGCCTTGCGCCGCGCTATGAAAGCTACCATGGCGTGTGCATTGAGCCGCAGGCGCTGGAGGCTGCGGTGGAGCTTACGGCCACCTACATGCCCGGCCGGTTTCTGCCAGATAAGGCCATTGATGCGCTGGATGAGGCATGTGCGTCGGTAAAAATGGAAGAGCGGTGCCCGCCCACCGTGGGCCGGGCCGATGTGGCCGCCGCTGTGTCACGGCACAGCGGCGTGCCCGCAGCCCTGCTGTGCCGCAGCCGGGACGAGCGGCTGGATGGCCTGGAACAGGCGCTTTACCGGCATATTATAGGGCAGGAGGAAGCAGTGCACACTGTGGCGGGCGCTATGCGGCGTGCACGGCTGTTTCCGGAAAGCGCACGGCGGCCCATGGCCTCGTTTTTGTTTTTGGGGCCCACGGGCGTGGGAAAAACGGCTCTGGCCAAGGCCGTTGCCCAGGAATGCTTCGGCGGGCCGCAGGCGCTTTTGCGCTTTGACATGAGCGAGTATATGGAAAAGCAGGCGGCGGCCCGCCTTGTGGGCGCGCCGCCGGGCTATGTGGGCCACGAGGAGGGCGGCCAGCTTACCCGCGCCGTGCGCGAGCGCCCGCACTGCGTGGTGCTGCTGGACGAAGTGGAAAAGGCACACCCGGACGTGATGCACCTGCTTTTGCAGATACTGGAAGAGGGCGAGCTGACGGACGGCCTTGGCCGCCGCGTCAGTTTCCGCACGGCGCTGGTGGTGCTCACCTCAAACCTGGGCGCCAGGGCGCTGGGCGGCGCGGCGCGCCCCACCGGCTTTGGCGCGGGCCAGGCGCTGTTTGCCCGGCACGATGCGCTGCAAAGCGCGCGCGGGCATTTTTCGCCCGAGCTTTTGGCGCGTTTGGATGAGTGCGTGGTGTTCGGCCCGCTTTCTGCCGGCGCCCTGGAGCGCATTGCACAGCGCGAACTGGACGAAACCTGTGCCCAGCTGCACGAGGCGGGCATAAGCCTTTCCTACGAGCTGCCGGTGCCCGGCGCCCTGGCCGCCCTGGCGAAGCCGGAACTGGGTGCCCGTGCGCTGCGCCGCCTGGTGCGCACCCGCGTGCTGGAACCCCTGGCCCTGCTGGAGCCGCCCGGCGCCCCGGCCCGGGTGGCGGTGCACGGCGGGGATATTTGTGTGGAGGCCTGCGGCCCGCAGCCTGCGCCCGCGCCCACGGCCGGGCCCGCGGCCGCAGGTGCGGCCGTGCCGTCGTGAAAAGCCGCGGGCAGAAAAACGCCCCTGCGCCTTGCAGCGCAGGGGCGTTTTGGTCATGCCGCCGGAGAGGGGGCCGGCGGCTAGGGAGGTGACAGAGAAAAGCCAGACGCTATTTTACAAGCTTTGCCGCATCTGCCAGAAGCTGGGCCGCTATGGGGATGGGCAGTTTGCCGGTGTTCAGGGCAATGTCATACCGGTCTGCACGGCCCCAATCGCCATCGGCATAATAGTTGTAATAGTTGGCGCGCGTTTTGTCTGTTTTGCGAATGCGGGCGCGCGCTTTGTCCTCGTCAATGTTGTACAGCCGCGCCACGCGAAGCACGCGCTGTTCCAGCGGGGCATGGATGAACACGCTGAGCATGCCCGGCTGCTGGCGCAGCACATAATCGGCACAGCGGCCAATGAACACACAGGGGCCCTGCTTTGCCAGCTCGCGGATGGTGTTCGACTGGAACACAAACAGCTTGTCGTCTGTGAGGTAATCGTCATAGCTGGCAAAGGCGGGCGCCGCCCCGATGCTGAGCGTATACAGAAAGCTGGAGGAGGGGCGCTCGTCTGCACGCTCGAACAGCTCTTGCGAGATGCCGCTGTCCTGCGCGGCCTTTTTCAAAATTTCCTTGTCATAAAAGGGAATGCCCATTTTCTGTGACACGGCAAGGCCAATTTCCCGCCCGCCAGAGCCGAACTGGCGGCCAATGCAAATGACAGGGTGCGCCATACAAAAACCTCCTTTGCAGCAACGGCACGGAAGGCGTGCGCCAGCCGCGCACTTTCTTTACCTTTATCATAGCACAAACCGCACGGCGGCGCACAAAAAACACGGCGCGAAGCCATAGAACTTTGCGCCGTGTTTCTTGGCAGTTTTGCCCAAATGTCTTAACTCATTACAATTTTGCCCGCGCGTCAAACAGCTTGGGGGCTGCCAGCATCAGCACCACGGCGGCTGCCACGGTGAAGAGGGCCTCCGGAATCATATATGTGGCGTTGTATACAATGCTGTACAGCCAGCACAGCGCGTTTTCCGCCATGCCCTCAATGGCTTGGCCCCAGCCGAAATTGGTCATCCAATCAAAGGCATAATCGTAGTCTTTCCACACCACATAGCCCGAGAGCACGCTGCACACATAGCGCAGCACGCACACCACAAACGTGCTTACGCCGGCGCCAACGGCACGGCCAACCTTTGAAGAGGGAAACGGCCGGGCAATGTACCATGCCAGGCCCAGCACGGTGAAGGCCAGCACATAATCCAGCAGCACGCAGCCAATTTGCGCGCCCAGCGTCTGGCAGTAGGTGAGGTTTTTCAGGCCGAGAAACAGTTGGATGAGGCTGTGCACAAAGGCCGTGAACAGGCCCCACTTCGGGCCGTGGCGCAGGCTCATCAGAATAATGGGCAGCATGCTCACAAAGGTGACAGAGCCGCCGTGCGGCAGCTCGTAAATGGGAAAGTAGCTGAGCACGGTGCTAAGCGCAATCATCAGTGCGCCTTCCACAAGGGTGCGTGTTCTTGCGTGTGTTTTTGTCGTCATGGGAAATACCCCTTTCAAAATGGTGTGACACAAAAACCAAAAACGTGCGCCGTGTGGCACAAAAACCACACGGCGCACGCTGAGCTTTGCTGTTTTATGCAAAAACTCCCTACGCCGGCATTACCCGGATCAGGTAAGAAGGGTCTATGGCCCCGCGTACGGCAGCCAAATCTAAGCCTTTCGGCCCCCCTGTTTTTATGTCCATTCCCCATTATACGCGCCGCGCGTTTCTTGTCAAGGGCAAAGTGCTGCCCCCCAACAATATGGGCAGGCCTGCGCAGCAGGGCAGCTTACCGCCAAATGCCCAGCAGCCATTCGGCGCAGAACACCGCCCCGCAGGCCGCCAGCGCCACGGGCAGAAGCCCGGCGCCCAGGTAAGACAAAAGCACCGCCACCAGAAGGCCCGCCATAGCCGAAACGGCGCTGGCCGTGCTTTCCAAAATGGCGGGCACCGTCATGGCCGCCAGCACGGCATAGGGCACATAGTAAAGAAAGCTTTGCACAAAGCGGTTTTTTATTTTTTTGCGCACCAAAAGCATGGGCAGCGCGCGAATGAGATAAGTGGTGCCCGCCATCACGGCAATATAGCACAGCATCTGCACCGTCATGCCAGCACCTCCTTTTCCTTCACAGGCGCCAGCCATGCGAACACCAGCGCCGCGCACACGGTGCACAAAATGATGGAAAAGCCCGAAGAGATGTGCGCGTGCAGAAACGGCACATACCGCACAAGGCAGCTAAGCGCAGCCGCCAGCACCGCCACACCCAGCACGGGGCGGTGTGCCTTGGCCGCAGGCACCACAATGGCCACAAACATGCCATACAGCGCCACGCCCATGGCGCTTTGCACACTTTGGGGCAGCAGCCCGCCGGCCACAGCCCCCGCCAGGGTGCCCAGTGCCCAGCCAAGGTAGGGCACAATGGCAACGCCCATAAAATAGCGCCTGCCCACTTCACCCGGCTTGGAGGCAGACACGGCAAAAATTTCGTCTGTGATAAAAAAGCTTACCCACAGCCTGTCGGCAAAACGCACGCTTTTGTGCAGCTTTTGAGAAAGCGAAATGCTCATCAGCGCATAGCGCAGGTTGATGACAAGCTGCGTCAGGGCCATTTCCAGCAGCGTGCCGCCGCCGAAAATGACGCCCGCGCCCGCAAGCTGCCCGGCGCTGGTGAGGTTCGTCATGCTGATCAGCACGGTGGCGCGAATATCCATGCCGTTTACCGCGCACAGAATGCCGAACGCAATGGAGACGGAAAAATAACCAAGCCCGATGGGCACGCCGTCCAGAAAGCCGCGGCGAAAACTGTTTTCGGCCGCCGGCCTTCGGCCCTCGGGCGCCTGTTCCTGCTGTGTCATACTGCGCGCCCCCTCAGCACCCGGCGCCCGCAAGGGCTTTTTTGCCCGTGGGGCAAAGCTGCGCAAGGCAGCAGCGCTCGCAATATGGCTTGCGCGCCGTGCACACAGCGCGCCCGTGCAGCACGCACCGGTGGCAGAAATCGTTCGATTCCTCCGGCGGCAGCACCTTCACCAGGGCCTTTTCCACCTTTACGGGGTCTTTGGTGTCTTTCACAAAGCCCAGGCGGTTCGAAAGGCGGATGCAGTGCGTGTCTGCCACCACGGCAGGCAGGCCAAACACATCGCCGCGCACCAGGTTGGCGCTTTTGCGCCCCACGCCGGGCAGCCGCAAAAGGTCTTCCATGGCCTGGGGCACTTTGCCGCCAAATTCATTCAGCAGCATGTTGCTCATGGCGGCAAGGTCCCGCGCTTTCGAGCGCCCCAGCCCGCACGGGCGCACAATGGCCTCAATGTTATCCGCCCCGGCGGCGGCCAGCGCCTCCAGCGTGGGATATTTGGCAAACAGCTCTTCCGTCACAATATTCACGCGCGCGTCGGTGCACTGGGCAGCCAGCCGCACGCTCACCAGCAGCTGCCAGGCGCTGGCATAATCCAGCGTGCACTCTGCCAGGGGATATTCCTCTTTCAGCCTTTGCACAATCTGCAAAGTGTCCTGTTTCGTTCTCATGTGGCAAAACCTCCTCAAAACCGCCCCAAAACGGCCGTTTTCATCATAGCACAAACAGCGCTTGTGCACAACCGCATTTCGTTGTATACTGATGGAAGAACCGAAAAAACCACAAGATATGGAGGATGCACATGTACGCGGATATGTTGGACACCATCGGCTTTGTGGCCGAAAGCGACCCGCAGGTTGCGCGGGCCATGCAGGGCGAGCTTTGCCGCCAGCGCCAGAACATTGAACTGATTGCCTCGGAAAACGTGGTATCGCCCGCCGTGCTGGCCGCCATGGGCAGCGTGCTGACGAACAAATATGCCGAGGGCTACCCCGGCCACCGCTATTATGGCGGCTGCGCCTGGGTGGATGAAGTGGAAAACATCGCGCGCGAGCGCGCCTGCCGCCTGTTCGGCGCGCAGCACGCCAACGTGCAGCCCCACTCGGGCGCACAGGCCAACCTGGCTGTGTACTTTGCGCTTTTGAATGTGGGCGATACCGTGCTGGGCATGGACCTTTCGAACGGCGGCCACCTCACGCACGGCAGCCCCGTGAACATGAGCGGCAAAAACTACCGCTTTGTGCCCTATGGCGTGGATGAAAACGGATATCTGGATTATGAGGACCTGGCCCGCAAAGCGCGCGAGCATCACCCCAAACTGATTGTGGCAGGCGCCTCGGCCTATGCCCGCACCATTGATTTCGAGCGCATTGGCCGCATTGCGAAAGAGAACGGCGCGCTGTATATGGTGGATATGGCCCACATTGCGGGGCTTGTGGCCGCGGGCCTTCACCCCAGCCCTGTGCCGTATGCGGACGTTGTCACCACCACCACGCACAAAACGCTGCGCGGCCCGCGCGGCGGCATGATTTTGTGCAAAGAGGAATATGCCAAAGCCATTGACAAAGCCATTTTCCCCGGCACGCAGGGCGGCCCGCTGGAACACATCATCGCCGCCAAAGCGGTGGCGCTGGGCGAGGCGCTGCGGCCAGAGTTTAAAGAATACCAGCAGCGCATTGTGGCAAATGCAAAGGCGCTGGCCGCCGCCCTTGTGCGCGAGAGCCTTGACCTTGTCAGCGGCGGCACAGACAACCACCTGATGACGGTGGACCTGCGGGGCACCGGCGTGACAGGCAAAGAGCTGGAGGCCCGCCTGGACGAAGTGCGCATCACGGCCAACAAAAACACAGTGCCGAACGACCCGGCCTCGCCCTTTGTCACCTCTGGCCTGCGCATTGGCACGCCCGCTGTCACCACGCGCGGCATGGGCGAGGCAGAGATGGAGGCAATTGCCCGCTGCATTGCAGACACTGTGTTCCGCTTTGAAGAGACAAAGCAGCGCACGCTGGAGGCTGTGCAGGCCCTGACGGCGCGGTTCCCGCTGTACGAATAAAGGGCGCGGCAGGCAGAGAGAGGAGGGCACGGCAGATGCTTTTGACAACGACATCCACAATAGAGGGGCGCGCCATTCAAGAATATAAGGGCATTGTGTTCGGCGAAGTGGTGGCCGGGGTAGATGCCCTGAAAGATATGGCCGCGGGCTTCACCAATTTTTTCGGCGGCCGCTCTGGCAGCTATGAGGAAGAGCTGATTGGCGCACGCGAAGAGGCCCTGGCAGAGTTGGAACGGCGCGCTGCCGCCCTTGGCGCCAACGCCGTGGTGGGCGTGGACGTAGACTATGAGGTGCTGGGCTCGAACAACGGCATGCTGATGGTGTCGGCAAGTGGCACCGCAGTGGTAATATAGCCGGGCCCGTGCAAATATACAGCGTGAAAGATATGATGGATGGAATGGAACCGCCTTGGACCGCACGGTCAGCGCAGAGAAGGTTCCTGGTGTAATAATATTCAGTTTTAGCAGGAGTGGCGCAGCGTCAGCAGCGTCACTCCTGTTTTGATATGGATACCCTATGGTGTTACAAAAGCGGATATAGAGCATTCCGGTAATGCTGGCAAAGAGACCGGTTCGTGCCGGTAAATGCACTTTGTTTTGTGAATAGAGAAGAAGTTTTATGCCATTACATTGTCATACAGATCCCGGCTCATTGATAGATATCGAAAGCTCTGCTTTACCGAACCGGTTTTCATTTTTTTTGAAATGTATTATGGGATGGAAACTGGCGATTGTGCATAAATTTTATCCTGAAAATTTAGAGGCCGCTTGGGATAAACCATATTGCGGGACATGGAAATTCCAGAATATAATAAAAAAAGAAAACGTAACGTAATGTTACGTTTGGAACAAGGGTAAAGCGAAAGGCAGGTTTTGAACATGGATATCGACACAAAGCAGCTTCCGCAGAAATTGCAGCAGGAGATTATCATGACGTTCCAGGGATGCAAGCCGCAGGGGCACCTCCGGCTGGGGTTGGGAAGTTCTGAGAAAGTAGGGCAGGTGGCAAAGACGCTGGTGGAAACTGGCCCTGTTCTGCTGATGGCCACGCCGTCCATGAAGAGACTGGGTGTGGCGCAGAAACTGCAGGCGCTGCTGGAGCAGGCCGGCCTTGAAACGGACATGTTCACCGATATCCTGCCGGAACCGAAGGTGGAGGGCATGCTGCTTGCGGCCAAAGCGGTGAAGGCAAAGCCGTATACACTGGTGGTTGGCCTTGGTGGCGGCAGCGCGCTGGATACGGCCAAAATGACAGCGCTGTTTGCCACCAGTGCGTATGACCCCATGACACTGATGCGCGATGAAAGCCTGTGCACAGAGGGGCTGCCTACTATTTTGCTGCCCACCACGTCCGGCGCGGGCAGCGAGATCAGCCCCTTTATTGTCATCAGTGACAATGGCGACAAGTTCTTTGTAGACCACCCCTGTGTGTACGGTACGGTGGCCATTGTGGACCCGTTGCTGACAGCCACCATGTCGCCGCGCATTACGGCGGCCACGGGCCTGGACGCACTGACGCATGGCGTGGAGGGCGTATGCGGCGCCAACATGGCAAACCCGTATTCCATGGCTTTATCCGAGCGGTGTGTGGAGCTTGTGTTCCACTGGCTGCCGGTGGCTGTGCGCGAGCCGCAGAATTTGGAGGCGCGTTATTACATGAGTTTTGCCGCCGTGCTTGGCATGATGGCCTATATCCAGGGTGGCGGGCTGTATGCGCACAGCATGTCTTACATCCTCACAAAGCATTTGGGCCTTCCGCATGGTATGGGCTGCGGCATCACACTGCCGTATACGCTGGAATACAACAGTGCGTATCTGGACGCTGTGCTGGTGCAGTACGGCAAAGTGCTGTTCGGCAAACAGGTGCCCAAGGAGGAAGTGCTGAAAGCGTTCCGTGATTTGGTGGTGCGCGTGGGTATGCCGGCAAGCCTGCGTGAGGCAGGCATGAAACAAGAGGATATCGATGTGTTTGCACACGAATTGCACGATGAAAACTACCGCAAAAAGAACCCACGTGAAATGAGCATGGAACAGGCGCGTCAGTTCATGAAGGCCATGTACGAAGGAACCAGCGGCGAATGCCACTGATGAGGCGGAAAGGAGAACACGGATGGAACTGCAACAAATGCGCCGGCTGGCGGCGGATATCCGCATTGACGTGATTCGCCAACTGGAAGCGTTCGGCGGCGGGCATATCGGTGGCAGCATGTCCATTGCCGACACGCTGGCGGTGCTGTATGGCGGGCTGATGCGCGTGGACCCCCAAAAACCAAACTGGCCCCAACGCGACAGGCTGGTGATGTCGAAAGGCCACTGCGGCCCGGCGCTGTACGCTGCGCTGGCAGAATGCGGCTTTTTCCCAAAGGAGAAACTTCTCACCATGAATCAGAATGGCACCATGCTGCCCAGCCACTGCAGTCGGCTTTTGACGCCGGGCGTGGACGCAAGCGCGGGTTCCCTGGGGCAGGGTATCTCGGTGGCGTGCGGCTTTGCCATGGCGGCACGCCTGCAGAACAACCCCTGTATGACGTACGCCATCGTAGGCGACGGCGAGATGCAGGAGGGCCAGGTGTGGGAGGCCGTGCAGTTTGCAGCACACCAGAAACTGGGCCGCTTTGTGCTGATTGCGGATATGAACAAAAAGCAACTGGACGGCCTTGTGGACGACGTGTGCTGTGCCTTTGACGTGCCGGGCAAGTTCCGCGCATTCGGCTTTGAAGTGTACCAGGCGCAGGGCGATGATGTGGCCCAGATCGCAACGTGCCTGACCGAGATCTGCGCGTGCGGCGACCATGTGCGCCCCAGTGTGCTTTTGCTGGATTCCGTCAAAGGCTGCGGCTGCAATTTTGCCGAAGAGACGTTTGACAACCACTGGATCGACTTTGACGCCGCAATGGCGCAAAGCGCCATTGATGAAATAGAGCGCCGGCTGGCCGCCGGCCTTCTGCCGGGAGGAGGGGCTGCAATATGATCAGGTTGACACAAACGCGCGCACCCAGCAGCATCTGCATGCGCGATGCATACTGCCGGGCGGTGATGGAACTGGCTCGCAAAAACCCGGCTATCGTGTCGGTGGAGGCGGACGTGTGCTCTTCTATGGGGATGGAGCCGTTTCGTCAGGAGTTTCCCGAGCGCTCCATCAACTGCGGCATTCAGGAGGCAAACGCCGTCACCATGGCCTCCGGCATGTCCTTGATGGGCATGATCCCCACATTTAACGCGTTTGCCACGTTTGCCTCGCGCCGCGTGTACGACCAGGTGGTGATATCCTGTGGGTTTGCCGGCGCCAACGTCAAAATTTTCGGTGGCGACGCGGGCATCACTGCCGCTTCGAACGGTGGCACGCATATGGCCATGGAGGATGTCAGCATCATGGTGGCCGTGCCGGGTATGACGGTGGTAGAACCGGCAGACCCAGTGGCCTTGGCCGGCGTGGTGCCGCAACTGTTTGACAAGTACGGCAACGTGTATCTGCGCTGTGCGCGCAAGCTGGTGCCTCAGATTTACGAAGAGGGAACCGATTTTACAGTGGGTAAGGCCAACGTGCTGCGCGAGGGCACAGACGTGACGCTGGTGGCCTGCGGCATTATGTTGGCCGAGGCACTGAACGCAGCCGAGGTTTTGGCGCGCGAGGGCATTTCCGCAGCAGTAATCGACTGTTTCACCATCAAGCCGCTGGACGAAGAATGCCTTGCCGAATGGGCGGAAAAGACGGGCGCAGTGGTGACGGCTGAAAATCAGACGTTGATCGGCGGGCTTGGCTCAATGGTGGCTTCCTGCCTTGCCAGAAAATGCCCGGTTCCCATGGAAATGGTGGGTGTGCAGGACAAATTCGGCGAAGTGGGCGATATTCCTTATCTGCAAAAGAAGTTTGGCCTGACGGCTTTGGACATTGTGGCGGCTGCCAGGAAAACCGTTGCGCGTAAGGGCTTGAAGCGGGAAAGGAGCTAGAAAGGCAATGGCGCTTTTACAATGGAACCAGCTGGCGGCCATGAACCGCCACTATGTGCACTATTCCCTGCGGGATTTCTTTTCCACACAGCAGAAGCTTGGCATTCGTGAAATCTGCCTATGGGCCGGTGCGCCGCACCTGTTGCTGGATGATGAAAGCCGTCCGGACGCCACAGCTCTGCTGGCCCTGGCGGGGGAGTACGGGCTTTCCATCCGCGTGCTGGCCCCAGAGTGCACACTGTATCAGTATTTTATCAACAGTTGGAACGAAACGGCGCGCGAAAAGGCATTGGGTTACTTTACGCAAGCCATTCTGCTGACGCAGGAGTTGGGCGCGCGCGTGATGCTTGTGAACTGCGGCGGCGGAGCGAAAGATATGTCCGAAGTCCAAGCGCAGCAGCATGCGGTGCAAATGCTCAAGCGGCTGGGCGCCGTGGCGGCACAGCACAGCGTGACGCTGGCACTGAAAGCGGCGGCACAGGGAGAATCCAACATTGCCACCACACTGGGAGGCGTGTGCGGGCTGCTGCAGCAGGTGGCGCATCCCAATGTGAAGGCGGCGCTGGACGTGTGTAACGCCAACGCCAGCTATGAAACGGCAGGCGACTGGTTCGAAGCGCTGGGCAGTGACATCGCGCTGGTGCAGTTGACGGACGGCAGGCCAGGTGGCCACCTTGTATGGGGTGACGGCATCGTCCCGCTGGATGATGTGCTGGGCGTGTTGCAGCGCAACGGATACGACGGCCCATTGGCACTGGAAGTGAATGACTGGGGCTATTATGATGACCCCATGGCTGCCGATGCGCGCAACATAGCGGCGCTTCGCGGCCACTTTGCCTGAGGGCACAAGGAGGGATAACGCGATGAAATTGATTCGGAAAGACCAGATTTGTGCTTTCAATATCCATTATGCCTATTATTCACTGGAATACTGCCTGAACAGCCTGGAAAAGCTGGGCGTCACCAAGGTGGAATTGCTGGCCGGGCACCCCGGCCTATGGCTGGACCACAGAGGTTTTGAAGATACGCGACCCATCCGCCGCATGCTAGCGGACAGGCACATTCAGTGCCCGGTAATTACGCCGGAAAACTGTGAATTTGCCTATCAGTACGGCGCGCCGGAAAAAGAACAGTTCGAGCGCAGCTTCCAGTATTTTGCAAACGGTATTCGCATGGGCGCGGAGCTGGGCGCAAAAATTCTGATGGCCAATTCCGGATGGGGCTACTGGAACGAACCGTTTGACGACGGCATCAAGCGCGCGGCCGAGATGCACAGCCGCCTGTGCGAAGTGGCTGAGGAATACGACATGTATATCGCGTGCGAGTCGCTGCGCCCGCAGGAATCACTGATTGGCGAGACGCTGGGCAAGGTGAAAACGCTATTTGACATGGTGAATCATCCACGCTTCAAAGCCATGGTGGACCTCACGGCCATGGCGGTGTCCGGCGAGAGCATTCAGGAGTGGTTCGATGTGTTCGGCACCGAGAATATCATCCACGCCCATTTTGTGGACGGGAACCCCTACGGCCATCTTGTGTGGGGCGAGGGCAACCGCAATTTGCAAAAGGATCTGGAAGTGATGCTCGCTAACGGTTACCAGGGCGTATACAGCCAGGAGCTTACGGACGCAAGCTACTTCGCGGACCCGTACGATGTGGACAAACGCAATGTGTGGAGCCTGTTCCAGTACGCTGAATAGTACGGATATGAGAAATAAAAGCTCCCTTTCGCTTTGAGAATGAACGCCTCTGGATTGTGCAGGAAGCACAAAAAGGCCTTTGTGCGTGCAGGAAGATTGGGCTTTAGCAGAAGCGGCGCCGCGTCAGCGGCGCCGCTTCTGCTTTCTTTTGATACACTTGCGGCTATAGAAGCATAACGGCCAAGTATTTCGTTGGCCTCGAAAAAGAGGATGATTTGCGCTGGCAAGTAACTGCATGCTTTCCTTCTGCGCTCACTTCATTTCTGTTGAGCACAGGAAAGCCCACAGCAACGCATTTTTTATGTGCAACCGGCCGATTTCGCAAAACTGCGCGGCAGCAATATCTTTGGGGGCCGCATTTTTGATTGAGCATGCTTTCGGGTATAATGCGGTGACTGCCGACGGTCTGCCCTACATCCCTCTTTTTTGTTTGAGCAGCCTTTTCTCTATATGTTTCTCTTTACCCCCTGTGAGGGGTTCAGCCAGCTTTTCGCTGTGTTTCCTGCTGTCAGCATTTTCTTGATTTATCCCAATAACGTCTGCGCATGTGTGCAATTTATCCTGTTCACAGCAGCCCCTGACGGAGGGAACTATAAAACAATATCAGAGAAGCTTTTTGCGTGCTGCCCGCTTCTTCAGAGCGGTTCGAAAGGAGAAAGAAAGTTGTCTTTATGCAAAACAGGGCGCTTACAAAAGCCCGCGGCAACGTGCCTCCAGCGCTTCGTAAAAGCGGGCGAGATGCAGCCCATCCACCAGGGCATGGTGGCACAGCGCTGTCACCGGCATGCGCACGCGCCCGCCTTCCCGGGTATAGCGGCCCCAGGTGATGCGGGGGTTGCTGTCTGCCGGGGCGGGCACAGGCTGAATCAGGCTTTCGTAGGAAAACCACGGCAGCGTGGAAATAAAAATAAGGCTGCCGGCCTCTTCTTCGCCGTCCTCTACACAGCGTGCCTGCTGTGCGGCCTGCTGCGCCTGCACGGCGCGGGGCAGGTATTCCTCAAACGGCATGTCGCTGCGCAGTGTGCAGTAGCAATAGGTGCCGTCTTCCAGCGCAACGGTGTGCGAAGTGGGGCAGTGGGCAAATTCTACAATGCCGTCCCCTTCGATGCGCTGGCGGAATTCGGGCACGTCGTTTGCGGCCCTTGCGGCGCAGTAGCAGAAGCTCAGAAAAAATGGCAGCCCCTCGCGCTTGACGGCCTTTGTAAAATCGGTGATGTCTGCTTTTACCGTGGCGCCCACATAGGGGTATGCCATGGCGCGAAAGTAATCGAAGTGTTTCTTTCTGGGGTAAGTGGCCATCTCGATGCGGCGTGGCTGCATGTTGCTTTCTTCCTTTCTTTGGGGCGCGCCCCGCCTTTTCTGCGGGCGGAAAAGCGCTTATTTGTGAACATCTATCAGGCGTATGCCGAAAATGCCGCTTCGCTCGCACACGCGCAGCGGCTGGCCCGCCTGGGCCAGGGTGTAGATGGAGGCGGGCACGTCCACTTCCTGCGCTCTGCCGTCCTGCAGAAGCACGGTGAGAAGGTAATCCGGCTCGCTGTCCTCGCCGTCATCTTCATCGAAGGTGACCCTTTGCTGCACCACCTGCGCCTCGTAATGGCGCGTGGGGCCGGCGCAGGCCAGGTTCAACGCATAGCCCAGCGGCCAGCACAACAGCAGCACACAGCACACAAGCGAGAGAACGGCCCCGGCATTGCGCAGGCGGCGCGGAATGCGCAGCACGCACACGCCCAGCAAAGCGGCGCCTATCAGCGCGCACAGGCAGAACATGCGCCCGGGGTCTGCCACTGCCAAAACCGAGGTGGCGGCGGTGAACACCATGGCGAGGAACAGCTCGAGAAACAGCAGCACGAACGGCACGCTGGCGTGCTTTTTCTTCCATTCCGCTGTGGCATAGCGCGGCTTTTCGCCCCACAAAAGCACCTGCGGAAAGGCAAACCAGTAGCCGTAGATCAGCAGCGGCGAAACCGCAATCAGAAGAAAGACGGTTCGGATGCCCCAAACGGGAAGCAGAACAAAGAACAGCACGGCGCACGCTGCGCACACGGCCAGCGCCAGCACCCAGGCGCCGGTGCAGATGGCCCGCACATGGCGGTGCTGCCAGGTTTCTTCCCGTTCGTCCATGTCCAGCACAGCCGGGCTGCCCTCCCCGCCGGCCAGCATGCCGTCCGCACCCGGCCCCGGGCTAAGCGATACGGCGGTGCCCGCGTCCTCCAGCGCCCCGGCAAGCAGCCAGGCGTTCACCATGTTCAGCTCGAACGCAAACAGCTTTTTTCCGTCTTTGTCCAGCACGCGCAGGCTGCCGCTGGGCAGCTGCACGCGCACGCATGCCGCACTGCCGGGCGGAAAACAGCGCGTACGGCCCAGAAAATTGCAGGCAAGCAGGGTGCCGTCTTCTTTTCGCACAAAGCGGCGGTTGCGGTAATCCAGCACCATCCACAGGCCAAAGCACAGCAGAACCAGGCTCAGGGTGCCCACCAGGAAAAACGGGGGCAGCCCGCCGTCTGCCACGGCAAGGCACATGGCGCAGAACGCCGCCCCCAGCCCCGGCAAAGTAAAAATAAGGCCAAGCACAAGGGGGGCTTTCGCCTCGAACACCGTCACGCCGCGCCCGTCTTCCGCCTGGGGCAGGGGGCGGCGCCCCAGCATGGCCACAGCAATGCCCAGCGCAAAAATCACCGTGTTCAGCACAGCCGCGGCCGCGCCGCCCGCAGCTGCCTGCGGCACAAGCAGCACGGAAAGCAGCACGCCCGCAAGGCCATATGCCGCCGTAAGCCAGCCCACGGCGGCCGCAAGGCGCGAGGCAGGCACCGGCACGGGCACCGGCGCATCCTCTGGCGCATCGCTGCTTTCGGGGCGGCCCTCCAGCGCGCAGCCGCAGGCCGGGCATTGGGCTGCATACACAGGGGTAAGCCAAATGGTTGCACGCCGCACGGGCAGCGCCTGCCCACAGGCCGGGCAGGCCCAATGCCGGCGCACGCACCGCGCATTCACACCGCACAAAAGGCACAGCAGCGCGCCCAGCCAGCCAAGGCAGGCAAGGGCAAGCAAAAGGCGGTTTTCCACCCGCCCCTCCAAAAGCAGCGGCACGGCGGGCATTGCCGCCACGCACAGCAGCAAAGCGGACAGCACAGTGCGCCGCCATGCGCGCTGGGCCCGGCCCCAGGCCGGGTTGTGCTTTTCCTGCCGGGGCTGCCCGGGCGGCAGGCGCGGCGGTGTCTCGTTCATGGCAATGCCTCCGTTCTGTGCGGGCCTGCATGCTGCGGCCCGCAGCGCTCGTTTTTTGCTGCCGCGCCCAGGGTGCACGCCAGCCCGGCGGCGCGGCAAAATTTCCGCCGGGCACGCTGTGTTCTGTTCCTGCAGCCCATTATACCATAATATGCCGGGCAAACGCCTGTTTTTTTGCCGGTGCCCGCCCCGCGCATGCACGGCCCTGTAGGGCCGCGCCCCTGGGCGTGCGAAATGCGGAAAGGGGGCTTCCCTTTCGGGGGGCCATGCCCCGCAAGCGCGGCGGCCGCTGTTACAGCTGCACGCATTGCGTGGCAATGCGCTGGCGGAACACGGTGTCGTGTTCTGTAAACAGCAGAGTGGGGGAATATTCCAAAATCAGCGCCTCCAGCTGCTCGCGCGCAGGGATGTCCAGGTAATTCAGCGGCTCGTCCCACACATACAAATGTGCGCTTTCACACAGGCTTTTTGCCAACAGGGCCTTTTTCTTCTGGCCCTCGCTGGCCTGCTCCAGCGGCAGGGCAAACTGTGCACGGGAAAAACCAAATTTGCGCAAAATGGCCAGAAACCGGCTTTCTTCCAGCCCGCAGGCGCGGGCGAAGGCCTGCGGCGTGCCGTGCACGCCCGCAGCTGTTTGCGGCACATAGGAAAGCTGCGTGCCGCCTGCCAGCCATACGCCGCCCTCTATGCGAAGGCCCGCGGGCTTTTGCGGCAAAACGGCGTGCAGCAGGCTTGTTTTCCCGCAGCCGTTTGGGCCGCACAGGGCCACGCGCCCGCCGGCGGGCACGGCAAAGCTTACCGGCCCGCACACCTGCACGCTGCCATAGAATACACGCGCGCCGTCAAAGCGCGCCGCGCACGGCTGCGGGCAGGCAAGAGGCGAAAGCTTCAGCGCCTCGGCGGCGTCGCTGTCTGCCAGCAGGCCGCGCTGCGCCTCGGCTGCCTGTGCCCTGCGCGCCTCAATGCTTTTGGCGCGCTTCATCATTTTGGCGGCTTTGTGGCCAAGGTAGCCGCGGTCCGGCCGCAGGCCGGAATTCCGCTGGCCCTTTTTTTCGCCCTCGGCCTTTTGTGCAAACCGCGCGGCGCGCTGCGCTGCTTCGTCCAGCCGCTTTGCCTCACGGCGCAGTTTGTCGTTTTGGGCCTGTTCAAAGGCAAGGCGCTTATCTGTCTCGCCGCGGTATACCGCCCAGTTGCCCGCAATCAGGTGCGGGCCGCTGGCCTCCAGGCACAGCGTGTGTGTGGTGCAGGCGTTCAGCAGCGCGCGGTCGTGCGAGGCCACAACAAACCCGCGCTTACGGGCAAGGTAGGCCGCCACGGCCTCGCGCGCGGGCTCGTCCAGGTGGTTGGTGGGTTCATCCAGCAGCAGAAAGCGCTCTTCCCCGGCAAACAGCATGGCAAGCAGCACTTTGGTGGCCTCGCCGCCCGAAAGGGTGGCCAGCGGCCGGCCCAGCGCCTCTTCTGCCACACCCAGCAGCCCGGCCTCCCGCGCAAGGGCCCAGCCCTCGGTTTCAGGAAACAGATGTTCGGCGGCCTCATACGCACACATTTCGCCATCTGGCACGCAGAAGGGGAACAGCACGGCCGTGCAGGGCATGGCAATGTGCCCTGCCGTGGGGGCCAGCGCCCCGGCAAGCAGGCGCAGCAGCGTGCTTTTGCCGCGCCCGTTCGCGCCCGCCAGGCCCAGCCGCCAGCGGGTGTCCAGCGAGAGGGAAAGCCCGTCAAACACGGGCCCTGCCGCGCCGGGGTAAGAAAAAGAAAGATCCTGTATCAAAACCAAAGCCATATGGCATGCCTCCTTTTTACAAGGCGCGGCCCGGGGCCGCTTCGGGCCCGGCCCCGCTGCCGCGCAGGCGCCCTGCCGGAAAGCGCGCCGCTGCGCCGCCCCGGCATGCGAAAACAAAAAAGCCGCGGGGCACTGTGCGTGCCCTTCGCGGCTTTCTGCGGCAGGCAGCCTGCCCGGCCGCCTGCGCACAGCGCAAAAAAAGAAGGACGCGCCCGCCCGTGCCCACAGCGGCAGGCCCATAGCCCACGCCCTGTGCACAAAGGCGGCCAATACCCCGTTGGGTGCAAAACGCAACAGGCAAAGCACGCCCGCGGCGCAGGGCCAGGGCCCGGCGCCAGGGGCAAGCTGCCCGGCTTTGCACATTACAGAGTATTGCGCATCCTTCCACACCTTTCTGTTTGAAACTCTGCCCGCATCATACCACATGGCGCCGTGTTTGGCAAGGCCCGGCCGGTAAAAACAGGCGCGCACAGGCGTCAGGCCGCGCCTGCGGGCCCGCAAACCGTGCAAAAATGCCCGGGGTAACCCGGCGGGAAACGGCACAGGGCGCTTTGCATAGGGCCCCGTGCCAAAGAAATGCAAACTGCCGCGCGCCGGGGCCCCGGGGCATTGGCGCATGCCCTTTGCGGGGCAGTTTTTTGCTTTTCCCTTGCAGGGCAGGGCCGTTTGCTGTATGATAAATGCCCACCTTAAAAAACGGGCGGCACAAAAAAGAAACAGGAGGGCAAAACCATGGCGGATGTGGAGATGAAAAGCTGGCTGGCGGCCTTTGAAAAGCAGATGAGGGCCTGCTTTGGCAACAGAGTGCGTTTTCTGGGCCTGCAGGGCAGCCGCGCGCGGGGCGAGGCGCACGAGGGCAGCGACATTGATGTGGTGGTTGTGCTGGATGAGGTGTCGCTTTGCGACCTGGCGCAGTACCGTGCCCTGCTGGATCAGCTGCCGCACCGCGCCCTGGTGTGCGGCTTTGTGGCCGGGGAACAAGAGCTGCGCTGCTGGGACGCAGCCGAGCTTTTGCAGTTCTATTTTGACACAGTGCCCGTGTACGGCACGCTGGATTTTCTGCGCCCGGCGCTTACGCCGCACTCGGCACGGCGGGCGGTGCTTTCGGGCGCATGCGGCATCTACCACGCCTGCGCCCACAACTATGTGCACGCCCGCAGCACAAAGGCCCTGCAGGGGCTGTGCAAGGCGGCGTTGTTCGTGCTGCGCGCGCAGCACTATTGTGAAACCGGCACATTCCTGCGCACAGGGCGCGAGCTGAAGGCCGCGCTGGCCGGGCAGGCCGCAGATGTTTTGCGCGGCGCGCAGGCGTTTGCCGCGGGCGCGGCGGGTTTTGAAGAGACGTGCGGCCTGCTGCTGCCATGGGCAGGCGCGTTGATACGCCGGTATGGGGAGGCCCCGCAGGCAACGTGACCGATGGGCCGCGGGGGGCCGTTTTGGCCCTCGCCCGGGCCGCCCCGGGCGGTTTGCGCATTGTCAAACTGCCCCGGCGCGGTGTATAATAGAACTGCCAAAACCACAATGCATCGAAAAGGAGGGGCTTTGCCCATGGCATATATTGATTGCAAGCTGAAAAGCCAGCTTTTGCAAAGGACAGTGGCGGTGAAGCTGTATTTTCCTACAGATTTGCCCGCCGAGGTGGGCAACACGGTGAAGGGCGTGCTGACGCTGCTGCACGGCTATACCAACTGCGGGGAAGATTGGCTGCAAATGACGGCGGCCGCGCGCTATGCGGCAGACAACGGCCTTGTCCTCATTATTCCAGATTGCGACAATTCCTTTTACCAGAACATGGTGTACGGCGGGGCATATTATTCTTTCATGACAGAAGAATTGCCGCTTTTGCTGCGCACCATTTTCCGCCTTTCGCCCCCGCGCAGCCAGAACTATATTGCGGGGCTTTCCATGGGCGGGTACGGTGCGCTGTATTTGGGCCTTTCCCGGCCGGACATCTGGGCGGGCTGCGCCAGCTTTTCCGGCGCGGTAGACCTTGCCCTGATGCTGCGCGACCCGTCTGTGCCCGGCGTGCGCGAGACGTTTGCGCCCATTTTTGGCGACGGCCTTGCCCTGCCGCCCGCAAGCAACCTGCATTACCTTGCGGGGCAGGTGGCGCAGCTTTCGCCCGCGCGCCAGCCGAAAATTTTGCTGACAAACGGCTTTCAGGACGAAGAACCCTATTTCATTGCCATGCAGAACGACTCGCTGCACGAGACGCTGCGCCGCCTGCCGCTGGCGCATTACAAACGCCTGCAGTGGAACGGCGTGCACGAGTGGAATTTCTGGGACAGAAGCCTTGTGTATGCCATTGATTATTTCTTTGCGACCGGCTATGCGGCCAAAAAACTGGGCGATTGGCGCAGCGGCGCCGTAGAGGCGGGCTGCGGCGCCTGACGCGGCGTATTGTTTGGCAGAAAAGGAGGAAGCAGGCCATGAACAGCCCATTGGCGGACAGGCTGCGCCCGCGCACGCTGGACGAAGTGTGCGGCCAGCGCCATCTGCTGGCGCCGGGGTGCGTGTTCCGCCGCGCGGTAAGCGGCCCGCGCGTGCCCAACATGATATTTTACGGCCCGCCGGGCGTGGGCAAAACCACGGTGGCGCGCATTCTTGCCAAGAACAGCGGCATGCTGCTGCACCAGCTGAACGGCACCAGCGCAGGCACGGCGGACATCAAAAGCGTGCTGGCGGACGTGGGCACCTTTGGCGCGCACAGCGGCGTGCTTTTGTATTTGGACGAGATTCAATATTTGAACAAAAAGCAGCAGCAAAGCCTTTTGGAATGCCTGGAGGACGGCAGCGTCACGCTGATTGCCTCCACCACGGAAAACCCGTATTTCTATGTGTACGGCGCGCTTTTGTCGCGCGCGGCGGTGTTTGAATTCAAACCGCTTTCAAGCGAAGACGTTCTGCTGGGGCTGCAAAATGCCCTGCGCCGCCTTTCCGGCGAGGGCATGCCGGTGCGCGCGGAAGAAGGCGCGCTGGAACGGCTGGCAGAAAGCTGCGGCGGCGACATGCGCAAGGCGCTGGGCAATTTGGAATTTGCCGTGCTGGCCGCGCGCGAGCAGGAGGGCGTGCGCCTTGTGACGCTTGCAGACGCCGAGGGCGCGGCGCCGCACGGTGCCATGCAGTATGACAAAACCGGCGACGGCCACTACGATTGCATCTCGGCCCTGCAGAAGAGCATCCGCGGGTCAGACCCGGACGCCGCTGTGCACTACCTGGCGCGCATTTTAGAGGGTGGCGACATGCTTTCGGCCTGCAGGCGGCTGCTGGTGATTGCGGCGGAGGATGTGGGCCTTGCCTGGCCCATGGCCATGGCGGTGACAAAGGCCTGTGTGGACAGCGCCCTGCAGCTTGGCATGCCAGAGGCGCAGCTTCCCCTGGCCGAGGCCGCCATTTTGCTGGCCACAGCGCCCAAAAGCAACAGCGCGCACAACGCAATTTTGAAAGCCACGGCAGATATCCGCGCAGGCAAGGCGGGGCCGGTGCCGCGCCAGCTGCAAAACAAGCACTTCGACGGCGAGGACGCCGCCGTAAAAGGGCAGAACTATTTGTACCCGCACGGCTATGCCAACCACTGGGTGGCCCAGCAGTATTTGCCGGACGCCCTGCGCGGCACGGTGTATTATGAATATGGCGATAACAAAACAGAGCAGGCGGCCAGGGCCTATTGGCAGAAAGTGAAAGGCTAGCGGCTGCCTGCCCCGCGCGGCCGGCAGCGAAAGATGCACCGGCCCGTTTTCATTCCCCGCGGCCACGCGGGCTGCGGCCGCGGCAAAGGCCGCGGAAAGGAGGCCTCGATTCATGAAATATCCTGGAAAATACGGCACGCCCTGGCGCCAGCTGCGCGCCCTGACGCTGGAGGAAAAGGCCTCGCTTTTGAGTGGGCACGGTTTCTGGCGCACAAAGGCCATCCCGGAAAAAGGCGTGAAAAGCCTGTTTATGGCAGACGGGCCGCACGGCGTGCGCAAAGAGGATAAGCTGCACACCCGCCGCAACGGCGGCGCCAGCGTGCCCGCCACCTGTTTTCCCTGCGAAGGCACACTGGCGTGCTCGTTCAGCCCGTACCTGGTGCAATGCGTGGGGCGGGCCATGGGCGAAGAAGCCGCGGCCCAGGGCGTGGGCCTTCTGTTGGGGCCGGGGCTGAACATGAAGCGCAGCCCTCTGTGCGGGCGCAATTTTGAATACTTTTCCGAAGACCCCACCCTGGCGGCGGCGCTGGGGCAGGCCATGGTGCAGGGCATCCAGGCGGCGGGCGTGGGCGCGTGCGTGAAGCATTTTGCGGTGAACAACCAGGAGGAAAAGCGCATGAGCATTTCCGCCGAGGTGGACGAGCGCGCGCTGCGCGAAATTTACCTGCGCGCCTTTGAGCTGGTGGTGAAGGGCGCAAAGCCAGCCGCCGTGATGGCAAGCTATAACAAGGTGAACGGCACCTATGCCTGCGAACACATGCAGCTTCTGCGGCATATCCTGCGCGAGGAATGGGGCTTTCGGGGCCTTGTGGTAAGCGATTGGGGCGCCGTTGCCTCGCGCCCCGCGGGCGTGGCCGCCGGGCTGGATTTGGAAATGCCTTCCTCTGGCGGCATCAACGACACAGAGGTGGTGCGCGCTGTGCGCAGCGGCGCGCTGAGCGAAAAAGCGGTGGACGAGGCCGCGCTGCGCGTGCTGCGCGCGGCAGAACGCTATGCCCTGCCTGCGGTGCGCCGCCCGCCTGCGCCGCCTGCGGCGCACCACGCGCTTGCTGTGCAGGCCGCGGCCCAAAGCGCTGTGCTTTTGAAAAACAATGGCCTGCTGCCGCTGGCCAGGGGCGAGGACGTGGCCGTGATTGGCGCGCTGGCCGGGCCTGCGTTCAAATATCAGGGCGCGGGCAGCAGCTTTGTAAACGCCGCCCGCCCGGAAAGCCTTTTGCAGGCTTTGCGCGCGGCAGGGCAGAAGGTGCGCTACGAGCCGGGCTATTCGGTGCAGCAGGGCACAGGCAGCGCCGCGCTGGCGGCGCGCGCCGTGCACCTGGCCAAACGGGCGCGTACGGTGGTGTACTGCATGGGCCTGACAGACTTATACGAGACAGAGGGTTACGACCGCACGCACCTGCGCCTGCCGGGCAACCAGCTTGCCCTTTTGCGCCGCCTTGCCGCGGTGAACCCGCGCGTGGTGGTGCTGCTGGCCGCCGGCGGCGCGGTGGAAACGGGCTGGATGAAACACGCGGGCGCCGTATTGTATCTGGGCCTTGCGGGCGAGGGCGCCGGCGAGGCGGCGCGCAGGCTTTTGTATGGCTTGCAGGCCCCCTGCGGCCGTCTGGCGGAAACCTGGCCTGTGCGTCTTTCCGACACACCGGCCTGGCATCACTTTCCCATGGGCCCGCGCAGCGTAAGCTATAACGAAAGCATCTATATTGGCTACCGCTATTACGACAAAGCGGGCGCCAGTGTGGCCTTCCCGTTCGGGTACGGCCTTTCCTACACAACCTTCGCCTATTCCGGCCTGCACCTGTCGGCCGAAAAGCTGGCCCGGCACGAGGCGCTGGAAGTCTCGTTCCGCGTGCGGAACACCGGCGCGCGCGCCGGGCGCGAAACGGCGCAAATCTACCTTTCGCACATGGCCTCCTGCGCGCACCAGCCGGTGCGCACCCTGGCGGCCTTTGCCCAGGTGGAACTGGCGCCCGGGGAGGAGAAGACGGTGCGCGTGATGGTGCCGCGCACATCGTTTGAATGCTGGGATGCCGCCCGCGGCCGCTTTGCAGTGGAAGCCGGGCCGTACGAGGTGTGTGTGGGCCCCAACAGCCGTGCGCTGCCGCTGCGGGCAGAGCTGATGGTGCAGGGCGACACGCTTCTTTTGCCCTATGAGCACAGCGCCTCGGGCCCTTACGGCCATTTCCGCGGCAATGCCTTCCCGGACGGCGCATTCGAGGCCATTCTGGGGCGGCCGCTGCCCGGCCCGAACAAGGCGCCCGCGCGCGGCAGCTATGGGCCGGACACCACCCTGGGCGAGATGCGCGGCGCACCGGCGCGCGCCGTGTGGCAGCTTGCGTTTGTTGTGGCGCGCTGCGGCCTGCGCTTTTCCAAAAACCCCGCGGTAAACCGGCGCGTCAGCCTGGCCAGCACGCGGGACCTTCCCTTTAAAAATGTGCGCCTGAACGTGGGCGCGGCTTTGGGCGAAGGCGGCGTGCAGGCCCTGCTGCGCCTGCTGAACGGCCATACAAACAAAGACAAACAGGAATAAAAAAGAAGGGGCGCGCCCGGCTGGGCGCGTCCCTTTTGCATAAGCGGGGAGGGGAAGCTGTGCGCTGTGTGCGTTCAGATCGGTTTCTGCCCACCAAAGTGCGCATAGCTTTCTTTTTCTTCGCCGGAAAGGCGCATGTTCTTTGCGCCGCCGAAGCCTGGTGCCGCCTGCGGCTCGTGCGCCTTGTGTGCATCGGGGCGAATTTGCCCCTTTGCAAGCTGCGAAAAGCGGTGCATGTTTTTTCTGTGCGGAAAATGCATGGGTGTGCCCTCCTCGCATGGATAAGGTGCCCGCTTGCGCACCATTTATGCCGCATGGGAAATTTTGCATGCGGCACACTGTTTGTGGGAAGATGAAAGGGGCTTTTGAAATAGAGTTAAACAAATTAAACAGAAATAACAAACAAAATAATTGATTTTTCGTTATAGAGGCACTATAATGGAAACAAGAAGAGGCGGCGGCGCCTGCCCCGCTCAACTGTGTGAAGGGGGCCCAGTGCTATGGGTAAATTCGTAGTGTATAAGACGGATACCGGATATCTGTTTCATCTGAAAGCGGGAAACGGGGAGACCATCGGCACTTCGGAAGTCTACACCTCGCTGGCTGCGTGCCGCACCGGCATTGCCAGCGTGCAGAAAAACGCGCCTTCTGCCGCACTGGTAGATATGACTGTGGCCCTTGTGAAAAGTGCGGAAAACCCCAAATTCGAAGTATATCGGGACGAGGCGGGGCAGTTCCGCTTCCGCCTGAAAGCGCCGAACGGTGAAATTGTGCTTGCAAGCGAGGGGTACACGGCCAAGGCCTCGTGCGAGCACGGCATTTCCAGCGTGCGGAAAAATGCAGTGAACGCGCTTGTCATAGAACCGGCGTTTTCCCGCTGAGAACTGCGCGGTGGCTGGCTGCATACTTTGTGGGCCCCGAAGGGCGTGTGCCTGACAGCCGCGCCTTTTGTGGCCCGTTTTTTATGCCCGTCCCCGCAAAACTGTGCGGGGCACGCCATTTTTTTGTGGGCCAGGTGCAACAAATGCCTGCCCGGTGCCGTGTTATCAGGTGAAGAGAAAAGCCTGTGCGGCATGCGCGCCGGGCCAAAAGGGGAGGGTATGAAGATGAAACGGATAAAATGGAAGCGCTGTGCTGCACTTTGCGCCCTGCTGGGGCTTTGCATGGCGCTGGCGGCCTGCGGCGCCAGCCAGAGCACGGCGGCCGGCACCGGCACTGCTGCGGCGCAGGAAGACAGCGCACAGGCAAGCACGCTGGAAGCGGGCGGCACCACGGCGCTGCAGCTGCCGCAGGATGGCCGCAAGCTTATTATGAACGCCGAGCTCACCGTGGAGGCGCTGGATTTTGACGCAACCCTGACGGCGCTGCGCGAAGCGGCAGAGCAAGCGGGCGGGTATGTGTCCTCTACTTACCTGGAGGGCGAGGCAGACAGCGGCTCGCGCTATGCCCATTACGAGTTCCGCATCCCGGCAGAGCAGTACAGCACCTTTCTGGCCGCGGCGGACGGTGCCGGCAACGTGACGCAGAAAAGCGAGAGCGTGCAGGATGTGACCGCGCAGTATGTGGATGTAGAGGCGCGCCTTGCCAGCCTGGAGGCACAGCGCGAAAGCCTGAATGCCATGCTGGCACAGGCACAGGACGTGGAAACCCTGCTTGCTGTGCAGCGCGAGCTGGCGGATGTGCAATATGAAATTGAGAGCTATACGGCGCAAAAACGCACTTATGACGATCAAATCGCCTATTCCACCGTGCAGGTGACCGTGCATGAGGTGCGCCGTGTGACGGAAAACCCGCAAAGCTTTGCCTCGCGCCTGGGCGCGGCGTTCCGCTCGGGCTGGTACGGCCTGGGCCAGGGCGTGCAGAGCCTGGCTGTGGGCCTTGCGGCTGTGCTGCCCACCCTGCTGGTGCTGGCTGTTGTGGGCGGCGCTGTGTGGGCGGCAGGGCGCACGCTGCTGCGCCGCAGGCACAAAAAGCCCCGCGCACCGGGCCCGGCGGCACAAAACAGGCCGGAGGGCACGCCGCCTGTCGCCCCGCCAGAGCCGAAGAAAACAGAACAGGGCACAGAGCCGCCGCACGGCGCATAACCCTGCGAAAAAAAACAACGCGCCGGGCGCACAGCATGTTTGTGCTGTGCGCCCGGCGCGCCAGTGTGCGGAAATTTTTTTTGCTTGCAAAGCCGAAGCAGCTTACACCTGTGCCAGCATGTCGCCGATGATGCCGCCGCCCAGCACCACGTCGCCGTCGTAAAACACAGCGGCCTGGCCGGGGGCCGGGGCGCGCACGGGTGAATCGAAACGCAGGGTAAGCAGCGGCCCGCCCGCCTGCACTACCGTACAGGGCACCGCTGCGGCACGGCTGCGCACCTTGCAGCAGAACCTCTGGCCGGCAGCAAACGGTGTGCCGCTGGCAGAAAAGGGCTGCGCCACGGTGATGCCTGCATATTCTTCGCCGCCCGCAGTGGCCAGCTGAATATCGCCGTTTGGCAGAATGCGCCGCACAAACACGGGCTGGCCATAGGCAATGCCAAGGCCTTTGCGCTGGCCCACCGTGTAGTACGAAACGCCCCTGTGGGGGCCAAGGTCCTCCCCGGCGGGGCCCAAAAAATGCCCCGGGGTGTCGGCAAGGCCGCGCGCCGCAATAAATGCGGCATAGTCGCCGTCCGGAATAAAGCAGATCTCCTGGCTGTCCGGCGCTTCGGCGCTGGAAAGGCCATAGCTGGCGGCCATGGCGCGGATATCCTCTTTTTCAAATTCGCCCAGCGGCAGGCACAGGCGCGAGAGAATATCCTGCCCAAGGGCATACAGCATATAGCTTTGGTCGCGCGCGGCGCTTTGGGCCCTTGCAATATGGAACGCGCTGCCCTGCTGCACCACGCGGGCATAGTGCCCGCTGGCAAGGTAGGGGATGCCAAGGCGCGTGGCCGTGTCTGCCAGCGTGCGAAATTTGACAAGGGGGTTGCACGCCACGCAGGGGCTGGGCGTGCGCCCGGCGCAGTATGCCTGGCAAAAGGGCTGCACCACAGCGCGCTCAAACGCCTCGCGCGCGTCTGCCACGTGGAAGGGGATGGCAAGCTCTTTTGCGGCCTGCCGCGCCTTTTCCAGCGCAGCCTCATGTGCGCTCGAAAACAGAATAAAAAGCCCCTGCACGGAAAACCCCTGCTGGCGAAGAATGTGTGCCGTCACGGCGGAATCCACCCCGCCGGACAGCGCCAGCAGCACGCTGTCCTGCTTTTCAAAGGTGGAAAAGCCCGGTGCGGCGCTGAATTCACCGCTCATAAAAACAAAACACCTCTTTTTCAATGGATGCGCTGTTATTTGAATTTGGCGGCCTCGGCTACGGCCATGGCGTCACAGCGCTCGTTCTCCTTGTGGCCTGCGTGGCCCTTTACCCAGTGGTAGTGAAAGGTGTGCCCCTCGCACAAGGCCAGCAGCTGCGCCCACAGGTCGCTGTTCAGGGCGGGCTTTTTGTCTGCCTTTACCCACCCGCGCTTCTGCCAGCTTTTGGCCCAGCCCTTGGAAAGGCCGTCTATGACATATTTGGAATCACTGCACAGGGTGATGTCACACGGTTCTTTCAAGGCCTCCAGCGCGCGGATAAGGGCTGTCAGCTCCATGCGGTTGTTTGTGGTGCTTGCCTCCCCGCCCGAAAGCTCTTTTCGTGTGCCCTTATATTCCAAAATGGCGCCCCAGCCGCCCGGGCCGGGGTTGCCGGAACAGGCGCCGTCGGTGTAAATATTGATTTGTTTCATGCATATGCTCCTTATCATGGCAGGGCAGCGCGCCGTGGCGCCGCTGCATTCTTCCCCATTATAAAGGAACGCGGCCGCGCTGTAAAGCGGCCCGCGGCCCGCAAGGGCGCCCGGGCATGCCGAAAGCTGCGGGCAGCGCCTGCGGCCTGTCAACAAGCGGGAAAGCGGCCTGTCTAACTCATTCTTTTTTAGCCAATACTGCCAAAACAAGGGTGGAAAACTTGACAGCATAGCCAAAACAGCGTATGCTTGTGCCAAGTAGTTTGTTCGGAATAACCCTGTGCCGGGCCTTGCGGAGAAATGCCGCTGGTTTCTTTGCACGCAGGCCGGCGGGGCGTTTGTTTTTATCCCCCATTGCAAGGGGCGGAACGGCTTCGGGCGTTCGGCCAAAGCGCCGTTTCCTGCAGAGGGAAAGAAATTTTTCAAGGACAAGATACAAAGCAGTACATCAATTTGCAGCACCCCGGCCGCATGGCGGGCCCAGCCGAAGCTACGGCGCAGGGAAGCCATGCGGGGCCAGAGCGTGTTTTCTTTTGCAAACACGTTTTCCGGGCGCCGCCGTTTTGTGCCCGCGGGGCAAAGGCGGGCGGCGCGCATGGCGCGCAGGGTGCGGAACATGGAGGAAAAATATGAATGAAAAACTGAAAAATGCCTCTGCAGGCAAGGCCCCGGCCCCTGTGCGCAAGCCGCCCCAGCGCCGCGCGCGCCCAAACCAGCAGGGCCAGCCTGCCGCCGCTTCGCGCCGCACAGAGGGGGCGAAAACGGCAAAGCGGGCAAGCCAGGTGGCAGATGCAGCCGTGGCCGCGGCGGTGCAGTCTGCCGCGGGCAGGCGCATGCCGCGCGGCTATGCCCAGCGGCGCAGGCCCGCGCCCGGCGGGGAAAGCGCTGTGCCGGTGAAGATTATCCCCCTGGGCGGCCTGGGGGAAGTGGGCAAAAACACCACGCTGTATGAGTGCCAGGGCGACATGATTCTGGTGGACTGCGGCATCGTCTTTCCAGACAGCGACATGTATGGCATCGACCTTGTAATACCGGATTTCAGCTATGTGGTGGAAAACAAAGAGCACATCAAGGGCGTGCTGATTACGCATGGCCACGAGGACCACATCGGCGCGCTGCCGTACCTTTTGAAAAAGGTAGACCTGCCCATCTATGCCACGCGGCTCACCATTGGCCTGATTAAGAACAAGCTGGAAGAGCACGGGCTTTTGCGCTCTACAAAGCTGATTGAGATAACCCCGAAACGGAAAATTCGCCTGGGCTGCTTTACGGTAGAGCCCATCCATGTGAACCACTCCATTCCGGACGCCGTGGGCTTTGCCATCGAGTGCCCGGCGGGCGTCATTTTGCAGACGGGCGACTTCAAGGTGGATTATACGCCCATCTCCGGCGGCCCCACAGACCTTGTCACCATTGGGGAGTATGGCAAGAAGGGCGTGCTGGCGCTGTTGTCCGATTCCACCAACTCCGAGCGGCCGGGCTTCACCAGCACCGAGCTGAAAGTGGGGCAAAGCTTTGCCACGCTGTTCCAGCGGGCGCAGAAAAAGCGCATCATCATTGCCACGTTCGCCTCGAACGTCTACCGCATCCAGCAAATCATCGACCTGGCCGTGGCGGCCGGGCGCAAGGTGGCCGTCAGCGGCCGCAGCATGGTGAACAACACCCAGATGGCGCTGGAGCTGGGCTACCTGCACGCGCCGGAGGGTGTGCTGATTGACATTGAAGAAATCAACCAGTACCCGCCGGAAAAAATTGTGCTGGTGACAACGGGCAGCCAGGGCGAGCCGCTGAGCGCGCTTTCGCGCATGTCTTCTGCCAGCCACCGCAATGTGCGCGTGGGCGAGGGCGATTTCATCATCATCTCTGCCAACCCCATCCCGGGCAACGAGAAGATGGTAACCAAGGTGATTAACGGCCTTCTGCGCCTGGGCGCGGAAGTGATTTATGAATCCATGTACGACGTGCACGTTTCGGGCCACGCCTGCCAGGAAGAGCAGAAGCTGATGCTTACGCTGGCAAAGCCCCAGTTCTTCATTCCGGTGCACGGTGAATACAAGCACCTGAAAAAGCACGCCCAGACGGCCATTGCCGTGGGTGTGCCCGAGCAAAACGTGTATATTGGCGAAAACGGCAGCTGCATCATTTTGTCGAAAGACGGCATCCGCGAGGGCGAGCCGGTGCAGGCCGGCGCCGTTCTGGTGGACGGCCTCGGCGTGGGCGACGTGGGCAATGTGGTGATGCGCGACCGCCGGCACCTCTCGGAGGACGGCCTTGTGATTGTGGTGGCCGCGGTAGAGCCCATTTCCGGGCGCGTGGTTTCCGGGCCGGAGCTTGTGACGCGCGGCTTTGTGTATGTGCGCGAATCGGAAGAACTGATAGACGGCGCACGCGATACGGTGCGCGCGGCGCTGGAGAAGATTACCCCGGGCGATATGCGGGATTTTTCCAGCGTAAAAACACGCATCCGTGAGACGGTGTCCTCTTATTTATACCGGCGCACCAAGCGCAGCCCCATGATTCTGCCCATCATTCTGGAAGTGTGACGGCCCGCCGCCAGTGTGCGGCGCCGGGGAGGGAAGCACATTGAAGAAACGCATCTGGACCGTAGACCTTACCATTCTGACGCTGGGCGTGGCGTGCGCCGTGCTGGCGGGCATGCTGGCGGCTGTAAAGCCCATGCTGCTGCTGGTAGTGGTGCCTGTGCTGGCGGTGATGGGGCTTTTGCTGTTCTGGAATGTGAATGCCCTGCGCAAGCGCATGGCAAAGCTTTTGCACGGCAGCGGCGAAAAGGCGCAGTCTACCTTTGCCAGCCTGGCACTGCCGGTGGTGGTGGTGTCGGGCGGCAGCATTGTGTGGTATAACGACGCCTTTTCGCAGGACGTGCTGGGCGGAGGCGATGCGTGCCTTGTGCCTGCGGGCCGGGTGATGCCCGGGCTGGACGAAAAAAAGGCCGCCGCAAAAGAGGGCCAGCCCCTGCGCTTTGGCGGGCGCCGGTGGACGGTGTATGGCAGCCGTGCCTCGGCGGATGAGGCGCTGTTTGTGGCGTATCTTGTGGACGACACGGTGCTGAAAAACCGTGCGGACGAATACCTGGCCGCGCGCCCGGCGGTGCTGCTCATCGCCGTGGATACATACGACGAGGTGCTTAAAGAGATGAAGGACTCCGACCGCGCGCGCATTGCGGGCGAGGTGGACTATGCGCTGGAGCAGTTTGTGGGCCAGGCCACGGGCTTTTTGCGCCGCACGTCCGCCTCACGCTATGTGGCCGTGGTGGAAGAGCGCTACCTCAGCCAGATGATTGCCGCGCGCTTTTCCATTCTGGATACGGTGCGCGCCATTGGGGAAGAGCAGGGCACGGTGACGCTTTCCATCGGTGTGGGCCGCGGCGGCGAAACGCTGCGCGAGGGCATGGATATGGCCGCGCAGGCGCTGGATATGGCTTTGGGCCGCGGCGGCGACCAGGCTGCCGTCAAAACCGAAGACGGCTTTGCTTTTTACGGCGGCGTCTCGCGCAGCGTGGAAAAGCGCTCGAAGGTGAAAAGCCGCATCATTGCCAGCGCGCTGAAAGACCTGATTGCACAGTGTGAAGACGTGTTCATCATGGGCCATAAGCGCTCAGACCTGGATTGTGTCGGCGCGGCCGCGGGCATGCTTCGCTTTTGCAAAATGTGCAAAAAGCCCGCCAGCATTGTGGTGAACCGCCGCCAAAGCTTTGCGGCAAACCTGATTCGGGAATTTGAAAAAGCAGGTTTTGGGGACGATTTTATCAGCCCGGAACAGGCAGAAAATTCCATTACAAAATATACGCTGCTGATTATTGTGGACGTGCATATGCCGCAGATGCTGGAATCGACCCAGCTGTACGAGATGGCGGCGAACGTGGTGGTGATAGACCACCACCGCAAAGGCGTGGGCTATATTGACAACAGCGTCATCTTCTACCACGAGCCGTACGCGTCCAGCGCGTCCGAGCTGGTGACAGAGCTTGTGCAGTATGCAGGCGGGGAAAAAGAGGATAAAATGACGCCGCTGGAGGCGCAGGCGCTTTTGGCGGGCATTACGCTGGACACGCGCAATTTTGCGCTGCACACGGGTGTGCGCACCTTTGAGGCAGCGGCCTACCTGCGGCGCATGGGCGCACAGACGCAGGAAGTGAAAAAGCTGTTTTGCGACACGCTGGAAAGCTATACCCACAAGGCAAAACTGGTGGCGGCCGCACAGGTTTACGAGAGGTGTGCCATCTCGGTTTCAGACGATGTGCCTGCCGACATGATGGTGGTGGTGCCGCAGGCGGCCAACGATCTTTTGAGCATCAGCGGCGTGGACGCCAGCTTTGTTGCGGTGGATACCGGCAACGGCATCAATGTTTCGGCCCGAAGCATGGGCGATGTGAACGTGCAGGTTATTATGGAGCAGCTTGGCGGCGGCGGGCACCTCACCATGGCGGGGGCCCAGCTGCGGGACGCCTCGCTGAAAGAGACAAAGCAGCGGCTGATGGATATTATCCACGAATACCGCGAAAACCAGCGCGCCGAGGCCCGCGGCCCAAAAAACAGGGCATAAAAAAGCCTGCCCGGCGCGCCCGGGCAAGCGCAAAGGCGCGCTTGGCCGGTTGCCCGGCGGCGCGCTTTGTGTTATGATGAGTAGGCGGGGCCGCACACGCGGCCGCGCACCGCAGAGGGGAGAGTGTGTTTATCATGAAAATTGTGCTGAAACAGGACGTGAAGTCCATTGGCAAAAAAGACGGCGTGTATGAAGTGTCGGACGGCTACGCCCGCAACTTTCTGTTCCCGCGCGGGCTGGCGGTGCAGGCAAGCGCCAGCGCCGTGAACGAAGTGAAAACAAAGGCCGCTGCAAAACAGCACCATGCCGCAGAAGAGCTGGCTGCCGCGCAGGCGCTGGCCAAAAAGATAGAGGGAAAAACCGTAGCCCTGAAAGCCAAGGCAGGCCAGGGCGGCCGGCTGTTCGGCTCTGTTACGGCCAAGGACATCGCCGAGGGGCTTTCAAAGCTTGTGGGCGAGCCGGTGGATAAGCGCAAAGTGGTGCTGGACACCGATATCAAAAGCTTTGGAACCTATGAGGTGGAACTGCGCGTGTACCCGCAGGTGGTGGCGAAGCTGAAGGTGAAAGTGGAAGAATGACGCGCGCGGCGCGGCGAAAGGGGGCTGGGGCATGGCCGCAGGCATGAATCTTTCCTTGGAGGCGCTGGGGGTGAACCTGCCCTACAGCATGGAGGCCGAGCAGGCCGTGCTGGGCGCTGCCATTCTGGATGTGGAGAACATTCCCAAAATGGTGGAGGCCCTGCGCCCCGAGATGTTTTACGCGCGCCAGAACGGCGAGATATTTTCCGAGATTGTGCGCCTGTTCACCGCAGGCGCGCCGGTAGATTTTGTGACGCTTTTGGCCGCCGTGCAGGACGCCGGCACCTTCGCCACTTTATCAAATTCGCGCGGGGCGCGACTCCTCGGCGCTTTCGCCCATCTCCAGCGTCATCATCGACACGTTTGCCCATTTGCAGGAGATATCGGGCCCCAACCGGGAAAAATATCTGGGCATCCCCACCGGGTTCCGCTATTTGGACACCATGCTCACGGGCCTTGGCCGGTCGGACCTTATCATTCTGGCCGCCCGCCCCGGCATGGGCAAGACGTCGTTCGCCCTGAACATCGCCACCAATGTGGCCAAAAAGCAGAATGTGCCGGTGGCTATTTTCAGCCTGGAAATGACGAAAGACCAGCTGGTGAACCGCGTGCTGTCCAGCGAGGCGGCCATTGACAGCCAGGCCTTCCGCACGGGGCAGCTTTCCAGCGAAAACTGGCAGGACCTTGCCCGTGTGGCAGAGGTGCTGGCGCATACCAACATGTTTTTGGATGACACGTCCAACATCACCATCCCGGAGATGAAGGCAAAGATCCGCCGCATCAACCAGGACCCTGCCCGCGAGGACATTGGCCTTGTCATCATCGACTATCTGCAGCTGATGAGCACGGGCAAGCGCACAGAAAACCGTGTGCAGGAGATCAGCGAAATCACGCGAAACCTGAAGATTATGGCGAAAGAACTGAACGTGCCCATCATCGCGCTCAGCCAGCTTTCGCGTTCGGCGGAAAAAAACCGCACCGACCACCGTCCCGTGCTGAGCGACCTGCGAGATTCCGGCTCGATTGAACAGGACGCGGACGTGGTGCTGTTTTTGTACCGCGAGGCATATTATGACAACGGCGAAGAGGCAGACACCAGTGTTGCCGAGTGCATCGTGGCCAAAAACCGCCACGGCGAGGTGGGCAAGGTGGACCTTGCCTGGGACGGCGCGCACACCCGCTTCACAAACGTAGATTATTCCCATATGCAGTGAAACGGCGCGCGGCAGGGCGCCGGGGTTGCTTTGCATGCGGCGCTCTTTTCTGTATGAAAGAGTGCCGCGCTTTCTTTTTTGCGTGCAACGGGCGTCAGGGGCATAAAAGAAGCGAAAAAGACGTGAAAAAAGCGAATTGCCCCCTTAATTTTTCGTATCAAATATGATAAAATAAAAAATATCTATTCTGCTTTCGCCGGTGCATGGTTTGCCGGGCGGGCAGCACACAGCCGGCGCGCCGGATGCGCCGCGCACAGGAGGTTCGTGCAATGAGTGAAAATATGCAGCAGGATGTGCTGCGCGTTCTGCTTAGCGAAGAGGAGATTCGCGCAAAATGCCAGGAGATGGGCGCGCGCATCAGCCAGGATTATAAGGGCAAAAACCTGATGCTGGTGACAGTGCTGAAGGGTGCCGTGGTGTTTCTGGCAGACCTGATGCGCGCCATCGATGTGCCTGCAGAAATTGATTTTATGGTGGTTTCCAGCTATGGTTCGGGTGTGAAATCTTCCGGTGTGGTGAAGATTGTGAAAGACCTGGACGTGCCTCTGGCGGGCAAAGACCTTTTGATTGTGGAAGATATCCTCGATTCGGGCCTTACCCTCAGCTATATCAAAGAGCTGCTTGCCAGCCGCGGCCCGGCCTCCATTCGCATTGCCACCCTGCTGGATAAACCCAGCCGCCGCAAGGTGGACCTTGTGGCCGACTATATCGGGTTTTCCGTGCCGGATGAATTCGTAATCGGCTACGGGCTGGATTATGACGAAAAATACCGCAACCTGCCGTATATCGGCATTTTGAAGCCGGAAGTGTATTCCGTCTGATTTGTACAGCGCGGCCGCATGCGCCGCGCAGGGAGGCTTACCTTTGAACAAAAAACCAAGAAGCATCAACGGCCTTGTGCTGCTGGCCGTCCTGGGCCTTGTGCTGGTGTGGCTCATTATGACGGGCACGGGCGAGCAGACGTCGTCTGTCCGCTATTCTCAAATCATCTCGTGGTTCGAGCAGGGCGAGGTGACAGACTTTACGCTGGATTTGAAAAACGGCGAAATGAGCCTGACCCTTACTGAGGCCGCCACACAAGAGCTTTATGACGCACAGGCAGCCGCGCAGCAGCAGGCTGCGTCGCAGCCCACGGGCTCGCTGGCCTCGCTGTTTGGCGGCGCAGGCGGCCAGCAGGTGCAGCAGCCCAAGCAGCAAAGCCTGATTTATGTGGTGCCTGCCACCTCAATTTTCCTGCAGTCCCTGCCGGATTATGTAGCAGCGCACAACGCCAAATACCCCGATTCCCCCATGACGTATGATGTGCTGCCTGCGGGGCAGACGTCTATTTGGGTGTCCATGCTGCCCATGCTTATCATCACCCTGGTGGTGATGGGGGCTTTCTATTACTTTGTATACGCCCAGGGCGGCGGCGGAAAGGCCATGAACGTGGGGCGCGCCAAGGTGAAAGACCAGGCCGACCAGGGCCGCAAAGCCACGTTCGCCGATGTGGCCGGGGCCGACGAGGAAAAGGAAGAGCTGGCCGAAATTGTGGAGTTTTTGAAAAACCAGCAGCGCTTTAACACGCTGGGCGCGCGCATTCCGCACGGCGTGCTGCTGGTGGGCCCGCCGGGCACGGGCAAAACGCTGCTGGCGCGCGCGTGCGCGGGCGAGGCGGGCGTGCCGTTCTATTCCATTTCCGGCTCTGACTTTGTGGAGATGTATGTGGGCGTGGGCGCTTCGCGCGTGCGCGATTTGTTCGAAAAGGCGAAAAAGACGGCGCCGTGCATTGTGTTTATTGACGAGATTGACGCCGTAGGCCGCCAGCGCGGCACAGGCCTTGGCGGCGGCCACGACGAGCGCGAGCAGACGCTGAACCAGCTGCTGGTGGAGATGGATGGCTTTGCCGCCAACGAGGGCGTCATTGTCATTGCCGCCACCAACCGCGCCGATATTCTGGATAAAGCCCTGCTGCGCCCCGGCCGGTTTGACCGCCAGGTGTATGTGGGCCTGCCGGATATTAAGGGCCGCGAAGAAATTTTGCGCGTGCACACGCGCAACAAGCCTCTTGCGCCGGACGTAGTGCTGAAGACCATTGCAAAATCTACCGCCGGCTTCACGGGCGCCGATTTGGAAAACCTGGTGAACGAAGCGGCCCTGCTGGCTGCAAAGCGCGGGCGTAAGGCCATTACCGAGCAGGACATCGAAGAGGCCAGCATCAAGGTGATAGCCGGGCCCGAAAAGCGCAGCCGTGTGGTGACAGAGAAAGATAAGCGCATTACGGCTTACCATGAGGCGGGCCATGCCATTGTGTCGTACTTCTGCAAAACGGCAGACCCCGTGCACGAGATCTCTATCATCCCGCGCGGCATGGCGGCCGGTTATACGCTGAACCTGCCCGAGGACGACCGCAGCCACCTTACCAAGGCCAAAATGGCAGAGCAGATTGTCATGCTGCTGGGCGGGCGCGTGGCGGAAAAACTGGTGCTGGACGATATCTCTACCGGCGCCTCCAATGATTTGGAGCGCGCCACAGACACAGCGCGCAGCATGGTGACGCGCTATGGCTTCTCGGAGCGCCTGGGCCCTGTGGTGTATGGGTCAGACCCGCACGAAACTTTCCTTGGGCGCGATTTCAGCTCGGGCCGCGGGTATTCCGAGCAGGTGGCGGCTGAAATCGACAGCGAGATTCGTGATATGCTGGATGAAGCCTATGAGACGGCGCGCAGCATTCTTTCCGAGCATATGCAGCAGCTGCACACGGTGGCCGGTGCCCTGATGGAACGGGAAAAGCTGACGGGCGCCGAGTTCCAGACGCTGATGCAGGGTGGCACTCTGACGCCGTCAGATGCATCCCCTGCCAGGGAAAAACCTGCGCCCGCGGGCGAGCCGAAGGCGCAGCCTGCGCCCAATGTGCCCGCGCCCGCCCGGGAAGATGCCGGGACGGCTACTGCACAGGCCGAGGCCGCGGGGCATGCGCCGGACACCGGCGCAGCCCGGCAGCCTGAAGCCGGGGAAGATGCACAGCCCGGCACCCCGCAATAAACGGCACTGGCCCGGCAGCGGGCCATGTAATATGACAAAAGCCCCAATGGCGGAAAGCCATTGGGGCTTTTTCCATGCAAGGCCGCAAGGTGCAAGCAGGGCAAAGCCGTTTATACGGGAAGGGTAGGCGCGGTATAAATGCGCATGGCAATGCCTTCATCATCCGTGACAGGGCACAAAAACTTCCATCCGCAGCGCTCATAAAACTGGGTGTGGTCTGTGATGAGATACAGCTGTGCAATGCCAAGCGCGTGCATATCCCGCCGGGCAAAGGCCAGCATCTGTGCGGCAAGGCCGCAGCCGCGCAAAGCGGGCTCTACATATAGGGCACACAGGTTTGGGGCCAGGTCGGCCCTGGGGTGAAAATCGTTCCGTATGACGCCAGCCCCGGCTACAATGCGGCGTTCTTCGTTGGTGGCGAAATACCACTGGGGAATGCGCGCCCCGGCAAGGCACGCGTGCATGCTTTGCGCATATTCTGCCTGCGGAATGCCCCATTGCCTGCTGAACCAGCGCGAGGCCTGCTCCAGGTACTGCGGTGCCTCGCGCAGACGGTGAAATTTCACATTTTCAAGCATGGTTTCCAATCTTCCTTCCCGCGCCGCGCCATTTGCAAAGGGCGCCACAGCGCAATGTTCTTGTTCATCATAACATGGGCGCCCGTCTTTCACAAGCGCTGTGCGGGCAGGCGGGCCAGATCGCCGGGCGGCAGCCCGCAAAGAGAAACGTGCCCGTTCGCAGCCGGAACAAAACCGGCCTGCGAACGGGCACGTTGTATCGAGAACGGATAACCTCAGACGTTTTTGCCGCCCTTGAGGGCCTTCATGCGAAGGTCATGGCTCAAAATGCGCTTGCGGATGCGGATGCTTTGCGGCGTCACTTCCAGAAGCTCGTCCGGCTTCAAAAACTCAAGGCTCTCTTCCAGGCTGAATTTGGAAACCGGCACAAGGCGCAGCGCATCGTCGCTGCCAGAGGCGCGGGTGTTGGTGAGGTGCTTTGTTTTGCACACGTTTACGGTGATGTCTTCGCCCGCCGGGCTGTAGCCCACCACCATGCCTTCATACACCTTGTCGCCCGGGTTCACAATCAGCGTGCCGCGCTGCTGCGCATTGAACAGGCCGTACGTCACGGCCGTGCCCGTCTCGTGGCTTACAAGGCTTCCGGTGGAACGGCCGGGCAGCTCGCCGCGCCATTCGTCATAGCCGTCAAAAATGGTGTTCAAAATGCCCTCGCCGTGCGTGTCGGTTAAAAATTCGCTGCGGTAGCCGAACAGCCCGCGCGCCGGAATGCGAAATTCAATGCGCATGCGCGTGGTGCCAAGGGGGGCCATCTGCTCCAGTTCGCCCTTGCGCGCGCCCAGCTTTTGCATGACACTGCCCTGATATTCGGTGGGCACGTCAATCACCACATGCTCCATCGGTTCCATCAATTTGCCGTTTTCCTCATGCGTCAGCACTTTGGGCGGCGACACCTGAAGCTCATAGCCCTCGCGGCGCATCGTCTCAATTAAGATGGAAAGGTGCATCTCGCCGCGCCCCATCACGCGGAAGCTTTCGGTGGTGGCGGAATCCTCCACTTTCAGGGCAACGTCCTTCAAAAGCTCTTTGTGCAAACGGTCTCGAATCTGGCGCGAAGTGACAAATTTACCCTCCTTGCCTGCAAAGGGGCTGTCGTTTACCGAGAAGGTCATCTCCACCGTGGGGTCGTTTATTTTGACGAACGGCAGGGGCTGCACAAGGGCCGGGTCGCACAAAGTGTTGCCAATAGAGATATCCGTCAGGCCGGAAAACGCCACAATGTCGCCCGCGCTGGCCTCTTCCACCGGGGTGCGCCCATTGGCTGCAAAGCTGTAAAGCGCCGTAATGCGCCCGCGCTTGGCCAGGTCTTTATCGTGCCAGTCGCACACAGTCACATCCTGGCCCACTTTCAGCGTGCCGTTTTCTACGCGGCCAATGCCAATGCGGCCCACAAATTCATTGTAATCAATGGAAGAGCACAGCATGGCCAGCGGTGCGCCGGGGTCGCCCTCCGGCGGGGCCACATAATCCAGAATGGTGCGGAACAGGGGCACCAGGTCTGTGCCCGGCACATCAGGCGAATAGCTGGCCGTCCCGGCACGGCCAGAGCAGAACACCATCGGGCTGTCCAGCTGTTCATCCGTGGCGCCAAGGTCCATCAAAAGAAGCAAAATCTCATCAATTACTTCTTTCACGCGCGCATCGGGCCGGTCAATTTTGTTCACGGCAATCACAAGCGAAAGGTTTTGCTGCAAAGCCTTCTGCAGCACAAAGCGCGTCTGGGGCATGCAGCCCTCGGCGGCGTCCACCAGCAGCAGCACGCCGTTCACCATTTTCAGCACGCGCTCTACCTCGCCGCCAAAATCGGCGTGGCCCGGCGTGTCCACAATGTTGATTTTCACGCCATCGTAATAAGTTGCGGCGTTTTTGGCAAGAATGGTGATGCCGCGCTCACGCTCGATATCGCCCGAATCCATCACGCGCTCGGCCACCTGCTGGTTTTCGCGGAACGCGCCAGATTGCTTCAGCATCTGGTCTACCAGCGTTGTCTTCCCATGGTCTACATGCGCGATAATGGCAATATTGCGCAGATTGTTCTGTTTCATATTCAGCTTCCTCTTTTTGTAAGATATACCAAATTTCACGACAATATATTGTATAATACGGGCATGCAGCTTGTCAAGAATAAACCCCCTGAAAACCGCATTCCCGCGGGCATTTGCCGGCTGTTGGCGCGGTGCGCCTGCCCGCTGGCTGTTTTGAAAAAACAGCTTGCATTTTTTGGGCGGGTTTGCTATAATAACAAAGCTACATTTCCCCGCGTTGCGGGTGTATATGCGCGGTTAGCTCAGCTGGTAGAGCATCTGCTTGACGTGCAGAGGGTCAGCGGTTCGAGTCCGTTACCGCGCACCAGGTTCCAGGGTGTGTCTGAAAGGCACACCCTTTTTTGTTGTGGAAAGTGCGGCATATAGCCAGCACAGCTTATATGCGATAGAAAGCGGGGCGCTTATTTTTTCACCAGCCGATGGTTGCAAATGAACCAAGTGGGCATTGGGCGCTTTGCGAAAAAGCACGGTGTACGGGCCCGCCAAATTTAAGGAAGGAAACAATGCAGAATGTTCATCAAAGTTCCAATGAAGATTTTTGATTACCGCTTATCTGGCAATGAAATGAAAGTTTACCTGTATTTGGCCAGGATACAAAATGATTCCGAAATAACCATGGCCAAACGTGAAACGATAAGAATGCGCTGCGGGCTTCGCAGCAACACTACAGTTGGCAGCATCTTACATGTGCTGGAGCAAAAGGGGCTTATCAGCAAATTTCATCGCTACGCCGCCAACGGGTATTACATTTCCTCGATGTATCTGCTTAAGCCTCTTGTGGGGAAATGGTTCGCTTTCTATGTGGATGATATGTTGCCCGCAGTGGGCGGAAGCGAATTCCTGGTATATTTGTATCTTTTTATGCTTCGGCGAGAAAACGGGAAAGCATGGCCGTCCCTGCGCAAAATGGAAAGGGCCACAGGGCTGGCCCGCGGCACGGTGTGCAAAGCAATTCGCAATCTGGAAAAAACTGCTTTATTGCTAGAGAGGAAATACGAAAGGGCAAACATAACCTTTACACAATCATTCAGCCAAAGGAAGAAGGAAAAGCCGGCAAGTGAGCCGGAAGCCTGGCCCGTGCCTATATTTTTTGTGCCTCTTAAAATTGCACAAAGACGGTTGCGTTTGCAGGGTGGTTCAAATTTTGACAATCAAGGTTTAGATTTATCTTTTTATAAGCCTGACAAAGGAAAAAGTATTATTACTTACAAAGCAGGTACGGTAAAGTAATAGAAAAAACGCGTGAAAGGCTGTATTGAGAAAACGAAGCTTTGCAAGATAAAGGCAGAATGGCTTTCGCCGCAATGCCTGCAGCACCAAGGCGCGGTTTGGGGAAAATAGCATTCCGGTTTGGCCCAAAATGCATGCGTTTTCTGCAAGCGGCGTGCAAGGTTTCACTTTGCGCCTTCCGGCCCCTGGTGTGCTGTGCTCACACCGGGGGCTGTTTTTATGCCATGGCCGCATCACCCGAATGCAGGGCAGACGGATGTGGGCAGGCTGCGTCTTTGGGGCTTAAATGGTGTTTTTAGCGGGAAATGCGGGCCGCCTTTTCCCAGAAACCTTTTGAAAACAGGGCCATGGCGGCACAACCGCATTTTGGCCTAGAGAACTTCACAAAACTGCACTTGGCGGATTGTGCATATAATATAAAATTATATGTGAAAATTGAAAATTTATTGACTTTTTGCGTTTTGGAGAGTATGCTGAATGATAAGAAACGGGGGTAAAGCGCTTTACCCAATGAGGAAGACCGATATTTCAAGTGTGGCGCGAGAAAGAAAGAAGGGTTGTTATGGGAAAAGGAGATGGAGGCCGCATCTCTAGGCTGAAAAAGGCGTCCAGCAAATCTTTTTCATATTTGATGGTGCTTCCAGCAGTGCTTTTGTTCACCCTTTTTGCGGTATATCCTTTTGTGGAGGGTATCAAGCTTGGCTTTTACCGCTGGGACGGCCTTTCGCCAATGACCTTTATTGGGATGGAAAACTATGTCAACATCTTGCACGATGAACAATACTGGTCTGCGCTGAAAAACACGTTCCTCTATGCGGTTGTCACAACCATCGCCAAAAATCTGCTGGGTTTGGTGCTGGCGATGGTGATGATGAAAATCACCCATGGCAAGGGCTTTTTCCGCACCATCACCTATATGCCGGTTACCTTCTCGTATGTGGTGTGCGGCATTTTGTGGCTGTGGATTTTCAACCCCAATTTTGGCTTGCTGAACAACTTCTTGCGGCTGATTGGCGCCGACGGCCTGGTTATGGGCTGGCTGAGCGATTCCCGCATTGCCATTTATTCCGTCATGGCGGTGGATATCTGGCGGTGGGCAGGCTTCCATATGGTGCTGTACCTTGCGGGGCTGCAGGCCATTCCAAAAGATTATTATGAGGCGGCGGATATTGACGGCGCGGGCTTTTTCTCGAAATTTTTCCGCATCACGGTTCCGCAGCTCAACAGTGTGATTGTGCTGAATGTGCTGATGGCCGTGACGGGCGCGCTTGTGAGCAATTATGATATTGTAAACGTCATGACGGACGGCGGCCCGTACGGTGCCACAGAAGTGGCCCTTACCTATATCTATAGAAATGCCTTCAAATTCTATAATATGGGCAAAGCCAGCGCCATGAGCGTCATTCTGTTTGGCATCACCCTGGTTTTCGGCGTTATTCAAATTGTGTCCATGTCCCGAGACGACAACTATGACAGCTGAAGGAGGGGGACATACTATGCAACAGAATGTACTGAAACAGAAATTGAGAGCCAAGCGTATTTGCGCGGCAATTGCCAAAGGGGCTTTTCTGCTGGTGCTGTTTTTGGTGACAGTTTACCCGGTTGTGTGGATGATCTCCGGCTCTCTGAAAGGCACACAGGAATTTTATACCAACCTTTGGGGCCTGCCGCAGGAGTGGAAATGGGAAAACTATGTGGATGCCTGGACGCGCGGCGAGCTGGGGCGGAAATACCTGAACTCAATTCTTGTTCTGGTGGTTACGCTTGCCATTGTCATTCCGGTGGTGTGCTGTGCGGCCTATGCCATTGCCCGCACAAATTTCCGCTTTAAAAAGGGCATCTATTTTTATCTTTTGCTGGGCGTGTGCATTCCTACGGGCGTGCTGGCTATTCCCATTTTTTCAGTGGCGCTGAAGTTTGGCCTTGTCAATACATATTGGGGCATGATTCTGTTTGGCGCTGCACAATGCATGGCCTTTGGCACGTTCCTTTTGCGTTCGTTCTTTATCTCTTTGCCCAGAGGGCTGGAAGAAGCGGCCATGATAGACGGCTGCACCCGTTTTCAGAGTTTTATCCATGTCATTCTTCCCTTGGCGAAGCCGGGCATTATGACGCTGGTTATCTATGACGGCATCACCATCTGGAACGAGTACCTGTTGGCCAATGTGCTGCTGCGCGATGCGGAAAAGATGACGCTTCCCCTGGGCATGAAGGCGTTTATGGATAAATATGTTACCGATTATCCGCAGCTGTTTGCCGCCCTGGTAATTGTGACAATTCCGATGCTGATCATTTACTTCTTTGCGCAGAAATCCTTTATTGAAGGAATGACGGCCGGCTCGGTGAAACAGTAAACGATATGAGAAGGACGAAGCTGAAAGATATTGCGCAGTATACGCAGATGTCCATGACGGCCGTCTCCCTTGTTTTGAACAACAAGCCGTGCAAATTATCGGAGGGGTCGAAACAAAAGATTTTGCGGGCTGCGAAAGAACTGAATTATTCCCCAAACAGGCTGGCGGTGGGCCTGGCCACCCGCCGCACCCATACCATCGGGCTGATTATCAACGATATCAGCAACGTCTTCTTTTCCATTTTTGCAAAAGGGGTAGACCGTGCCTGCCAGGAGGCCGGATATAATGTGATGCTCTGCAATTCGTGGAACACCCACGAGGGCGATTTGCACAGGATTGACGCCCTGGCAGATTCCGGCGTGGAGGGAATTATCTATTGCATGAGCGATGACACCACCGTGGAACAGGCCGAGGAAAGCAAAACAAAGCTGCAGCAGTATGGCATTCCGTTTGTAGAGGTGGACAGCAATTATACAGAAAACTATATTCGCTTTGATAACGAACAGGGCGGGTACCTGGCAACCCGTTATCTGATTGAACAGGGGCACAGGCAAATTGCCTGCATCACCGGGCCTGCGCAGATGCAGGGGATAAACGGGCGTGTATCCGGCTACAGGCGCGCTTACAAAGAGGCGGGGCTTCCTTTCAACAGCAACTTGCTTGTGGAGGGGGACTTCAGCATGGAATCTGGCATGGCTGCGGTAAAAAAGCTGCTGGGGCAAACTTTTACGGCTGTTTTTGCCTGCAATGATATGATGGCCATTGGGGCGCTGAAGGAACTGCAGGCAAATCGCATCCGCGTCCCGCAGGATGTTTCTCTGGTGGGCTACGATGATGTGCCCATCAGCGAGATGCTGGAAGTGCCTTTGACGACCATTCGGCAGCCAACGGTGGAAATGGGCGTTTCGGCGGCACAGATTTTGATTGGAATCTTGAAAGAGCCGGAAAAAAAGGTTGAGCCGAAAGTGTTTTTGCCCAGGCTGATTGTTCGGAAAAGCGTATGCAACCGAACGGTTGAAAACGATGAAACCATTCAATAAAAAGGAGTTGGATCAATTATGAACAAACCGGTACAGTATATCACCTTTGTCGAAGACAAATTTTCTGCCGATGAAATAGAAAACCTGGGCAGCTTTTTGGAAACAAACGGCCTGGCGGGCACAGAGATGTTCATGAATTATGACGGCAACCGCAGCCAGGATTTGATTTTCCCTTCCCCCAGCGAAAAGGCGAAAGTGGTAGAAAAATACCGGAACCGGTTCGTAAAGCGGGTGCACTGCTCTTATTGGGCTTATCCAACCAGCTTTTTGAATAAGATTCATTACCATGAATTTCTGGACCGCCTGGGCGGGGAAGACGGCATCCGACGCTCTTATGGCGATTTGACGGGCGACCATATGTTCGAGCGCTGGCTGCAGGAATATGAACTTGCGTGCGAGCTGGGCGCACAGGCCTATGTGTTCCACGTAATTGACTATGCGGCAATTGACGGCGCATGGGAGTTTACCATCACCCGCGAACAGGTGCTGGATGCCATGGTGCGCATGGTGCAGGAATTCCTGCTTCGCCTGCAGAAGAGGGGGCTGCTTTCGGAAACTTCGCCCGTGATAGAGCTGGAGAATGCCGGCTGGGGGCTGGAATATGGCGCACAGCGCTGCGAAGACTTTGCCGAAATATTCCGCCAGATCTATGACCCCTTCGACAAGGTGCGCATTGGGTGGGATCTGAACCATCTGCTGCACGCCATTGGAAAGACACAGGACGGCAAGGGCGCCCGCTTTATGCTTCAGCCTTTTGAAATCACGTCCAGAATGCAGCGGCTGGAAGAAGAGTTCGGCAGCAACCCCAAGCTCTTTGCGGAAAAATGGGTAGAGATGAATATTCTGGACCCGGCCGTCATTCGCAAAACAAACTGCCTGCATCTGTCTGATTGCGAGCTGAAAACAACGGAGTATTTCCGCAACGGCCGCTTGCAGGGCGAGTATGGAAACAAAATTGACAGCCTGCAAACCCGCGATGAAAAAGAGGAATATGGCGTGGGCATCGTTTTGGACAGATACGATTCCCATGTGCCCCTGGGGGATGAGACGGGCGTTTACACCGCGCCTGCGCTGCGCCGGTGGATTGAATGCCTGATGCAGGAAAACAAAAATTTTGTGCTTTTGCATGAATTGAAAAACAGCAGCCCTGCCCTGGCAACGCTGCGCCAGCAGATGGATTTTTTGTGGGAGTAAGAAGGAGTGCCGGCCATGGAATGGAAAGAGGTATTTACGGTAGATAAGCCGGTTTTGGCAATGCTTCATTTGATGGGCAGCACCCATGCGGACGTGCTGGAACGCGCCAAAAAAGAAACAGACCTGCTGTTTGAGGCGGGCGTTGACGCAGTGATTGTAGAAGATTACTTCGGCGACGTGGAAGATGTAGAAGCTGTTCTGCAATGGCTGCAAAAAGAGCGCCCGAACCGGCTGTACGGCGTGAATGTACTGGATCAATTTGAAAAGACATACCAGCTGGCAGAGGCCTATGGGGCCAAGTTCATGCAGGTGGATTCTGTGGCAGGCCACCTTCCGCCGCAGGAAGACCCGGCGTATGAGGCGCTTTGCAAAAAGTACCACGAAAAGGGCACTGTGCTGATTTTAGGCGGTGTCCGGTTCAAGCATCAGCCCATTTTGTCCGGGCGCAGCCTGGAGGAAGATTTGAGGCTGGGCATGCAGCGCTGCGACGCCATTGTGGTGACGGGCGAAGGCACAGGAATGAACACCAGCATTGAGAAAATCCGGCAGTTCAGAGACCTGATGGGCGATTTCCCGCTGGTGGTTGGCGCCGGCCTGACGGCCCAAACCGTTCCAGAGCAGCTTTCCGTAGGGGATGGCGCAATTGTGGGTTCCACCTTCAAAGAGGGGCGCAAGGCAAAAGGCGAAGTGTGCAAAGCCTATGTGGAAGAATTTATGGAACAGGTGAGAAAGTTAAGAAAGGGATATTGATATGGAATATCTCGTAGGCGGCTATACCATGCTGAACGATTTCGATTTGCCGGGCGGCAAACAGCTGCGCGATGTGTTGGGCGGCAGCGTGTTCTCTGCGGCGGGCATTCGGCTTTGGCGTGACAGCGTGGCGTACATTGGGGCGGCCGGGGAAGATTTTGACCGGTTTTACGGCCCGTATTTCGAAAACAATGGCATTGCGGTGTCGGTGAAAAAGCCGGTGGACCGCACCCTGCGCTACCAGATGAAATACAACGACGACGGCAGTTGGGAAGAGAGCTGCCAGTATGGGCCGGAGTATGAGCAGAAAGCGGCCCGGCTGTGCCTGCTGGAAGCCGGGCAGTTTGCCCCTTATTGCGGCGAGGACACAAAGGGAATTTATGTGGAGGCGGCGCTGTCCACGCGGATTGTGAACCAGTTTTCCGAGCTGAAAGCAATGATGCCGAACGGAAAGCTGATGTGGGAGATTACAACCGGAGACCTTTTGACGCCATCGCGCCATACTCAGGTGCTGGAAAAAATTCAGACGGTGGACGCCTTTTCCATGAATTTTAACGAGGCCAAGGCGTTTTTTGGCAAGCAAGAGCTGGAGGAAGTGCTGGACGAACTGCGGAAAATAGGCAAGCCATGCTTTTTCCGCGCGGGCGAGCGCGGCGCCTATATGCTGCAGGGCAGCGAAACGGCATTTTTGCCAGCGGTGGGCACGGAAGAAAGCGTGGACCCCACAGGCTGCGGAAACTGTTCCACCGCCACAGCACTGATTGGCTATGCCGAAGGGCTGGGCCCGTGGGAGACAGTTGCCATGGCAAATGTCTCGGCGGGGTTCAATGCGCGCCAGTATGGCCCGTGGCCCCTTGCCACGCCGGAGGCCCGCCGGCAGGCGCAGCAGCAAAAAGAGGCGCTTTTGCGCCATGCTGCGGCCGTGTAAGCCGGGCGTTGAAACTGCCCGGGCCGGGCCAAGGAAGGCCGGGCGCGCCCCATGTTGGAAAAACAGCATTTGCTGCTTTTTGGACGTAACCATTTCACAACAAAGTCTGCAAATAAAAAGTCAACAGGGAATTGAGGAAAGTTTGCAACCTTAGTAGGAGGCGAAAGAGAGCAAAACAAAAAGACCGCCGCGCAAGCGCCGGTCAAATTGAAAGAGTATGGAAGTGGTTAATCAGCATTTTCCCGTAAAGCCAGATACTCCTTTACACGGCCATAGTAGATGCGTAGGAACTTGTTGGCGCCGGCTGTCATGTAAACCAGATAAGGTTTGCCCTCGGCTCGCTTCTTGTCCATAAAGCAGTACACCGGGTCGTCCGCAGGCATAGTTTTTAACAAGCAGTCCATGACCAGGAAGAGTGCTTTGCGCAGTTCTGGCGGACCGCTTTTGGAGGCTCTTGTACTCTTTGCCTCATGGGTGCCGGACTGGTCAGCTCCAGGGTCAACCCCCGCAAAAGCCGTAATGGCGTTTCTGTGGGTGAACCGAGTTACATCACCAAGTTCCGCCATAAGCTGCGGGCCAAGAGAATCTCCAACACCATGCATAGCCATGACTACGGGATATTCTGGGAGCTGGGCTGCCAAGGTACGCATTTCGGCCTTGAGCCGTTCCAGAGACGCAGAGACGGCGTTCAGCGCATCAATAGCCTGCCGGATCATCGTTTTGGTCAGGGCATCTTTGGGGAGCATGGCAATCAGATCTTGTGCTCCAGCATGGATCTCAACGGCTCGGCTCTGGCTGAAGTTGTAACCATGGCGCTTGCACCACTTGCGGTAGCGCTCGGTAAAGGCAGTAAGGCTCATATTCCGAACGCAGTCCACATGCCAAAAGGCCGTGGCAAAGTCCACCCATTTCTGACTGCCGTCCTCTCGGACGGGACTGTCAAACAGGGCATTGACACCGGGATAGGTCTGGTCCAGGAGCGCAATGAGATTGTTTTTCATCATCGTCTTGGTCTTGGAGTACAGCCCCTGCTGCCGGTTCAGCGTTTTCAGTTGCATTCGAATCGTGTCCATAGGAGTATGTTGGCGCAATTCCACCCAGTTGTCAAGCCCATAGCGGGCAATCTTCCTGGCATCCGCCTTGTCTGTTTTCACTTTGCGCAGGGTGTTGTTCCCGTAGTCCTTGATGAGCTTTGGATTGACCGCGCTGACAAAGATGCCCTGATCGTGGAGAAAGCGGGCCACCGGCTCATAGTACCGCCCGGTGTGCTCCATGACCACCCGTGTCTCACCATCCAAGCTTTTCAAGTAGTCTGCCAGCTCTTTGAGTTCACTGCCGGTGTGACCAACAGAAAACGGCTTTGCCACCACTTCCCCAAAGGGACGGAGAACAGACACCGTGCTCTTTCCCTTGGAAATATCAATCCCTGCCACATTGCTCATGTACAACGCTCCTCATCATGGATTTGTCTTTGGCGACCAACCATTTCATCATTGCCGATCCAATCTATTTGATGACACGGGCGCACCGGTGTGGCGGCTCAACCTGCATAAATCGAACGCTGCGAACGAGAGGCTGGCTGACGGACTTCGTTACGGACGCGATGATCCTTGGAGGATTGCATCAGGCCAAGACACTCTCATTCTAACAGCTTAGGCAACGATACGGAAAAGACACGGCTGGCTGCCGTGCCTTAAACCGTAAATATATTGTAATAGGAGGAGTAAACATGTTAAAGAAAAGTGCCGCTCTTATCACATGCGTGATGCTGGTGCTGACCTTGCTGGCCGGCTGCAGCGGCGACACAAACAGTGCGTCGGGCACCGCCGCAGGGTCGGAAAATATTGAGATCAATATTGTCAGCAGCACGATGAGATTGGAATCCATGGTGGATGGCTGGGAACAGATGATCGCAAACTTTGAGGCCGAAAACCCCGGCGTCACGGTGAACCTGGACATGCAGGACTGGGAGGAACTGCCGCAGTATATTGCGCAGGCGAGAATGGCGGGCGAGCAAATTGACATCATCCGCACCACCGGCGGGCAGATTCGTTCCACCCTGGCACCGGCGGGCGCCCTGATGGATATCACCGATGTGGTAGAGCCCATTGCCGACCGTTTCACGGAGGGCACACTGGATGCCTACAATATTGGCGGGCGCCAGTGGGGCATCCCCTACAGCGCCACAGAAGTAAGCTGCGTCTATTACAACAAGACCATGTTTGACGAGCTGGGCCTGGAAGAGCCGCAGACGCTGGAAGAGCTGCAGCATTGCGCAGATGTGATTCGCGAAGAAAAGGGAATTGAAAACCCGTGGATTCATCAGGGCGCCATTGTGAGCTATTGGCCGATGTTCTTTGAAGAGACGTATGCGCAGACGAGCGGCAACGACTCAATTGCCAAAACCGAAGATTGGCTTTCTGGCAACAGCAGCTTTGTGAATGACGAGACGATTGAAGCGTTTGCCATGATTGGCGATTTGTTCGAGCGCAATATCCTGACGACAGACAGCCTGAATACGGATGAAACCGGCATGAAGGCGCTGTTTGCCCAGCAGGAAGCAGCAATGTTCTATGGCGGTTCGTGGGAGTATGCGCCCACCATGGAAATTGTGAATGGCGCCTTTGAAGTGGGCGTGTTCATGTTCCCCAGCATGGCTGACGGCTTGGTGCCCGAGGGCTGCGGCGCCGCAGATACCGGTATTGCCGTTACATCCACCTGCAACAAAGAGCATGCGGATGTGATTGCAAAGTTCCTGGAATTTATGACCCGCCCCGAAAGCGCCCAGCTGACCGTTGGCGCTGAAGAACCCCTGGTGCCCCCGCTGGAAGGCGTGGAAGCAACCGATATGCCGTGCGCAGAAGAACTGTTGAGCTTTGTGCCGAAGACGATTATGTATCTGGACTGGATGATGCCTGCAGAGCTTGTTGAATCTCTGGGCAACCAGATTGCCGGTGTGGCTGCGGGGCAGATTACGCCCGAGGCGGCGGCACAGGCCGTGCAGGATACTTACGAGACAATTGTCCAGGAGGATGGCTATAGCTACGACTGGTACAATGACTGGACCGACGAACAGTGGGCCGCAGTTGCGCTGGATGTAAGCGCGGACGCGTGACAAGTGAAATGGCCGTGCCCTGCAAGGGCCGGTGTTGAAAAGGAACCGGAGGAAGCCGCGTTTAACGCGGCTTTCTCTGGTTTTAAGGCCAAAAAGGGCAGTGGGGCACAAGGCGGCTGCCTTTGGGCAAACGGAAGCAACCGCTTTTGGCAGCAGGCGGGGCGGGCTTTCGGCTTTTCCTCGCCGGGTGAGCTATGGCACAGGCCGCAGGCGAGGCAAGGGCGGTGCGCGGCTTCGCTTAAAAGCGTGCGTTTCCCCGGGCGGCTGTGCGCACAATTCTTTTACGCAGAAAAAACCCTGCGGCGGGGCAAAACGCACTGCCGCAGGGGTTGCTTTTTCAGGAAGGCGCGAAAAAACGCGGGGGAAAGGCGGGCTTAAGCCGGGTAGCTGCGCGCGCCGAAAATGGCTGTGCCCACGCGCACAAGGGTGGCCCCCTCCAGAATGGCGCTTTCAAAATCTGCGCTCATGCCCATGCTCAACACTTCCATGGGCGCGCGCTCGATATGTGCGCCGGCCAGCTTGTCGAACAATTGCTTCATCTGGGCAAAATAGCGCCGCGCCTGCCCCTCGGCCTCTTCCACGGGGGGAATGGCCATCAGCCCGCGCACCAGCACATGCGGCTTTGCCGCGGCGTATTCCGCCAGGGCGCGCACTTCGCAGGGCGCCACACCGCTTTTGCTTTCTTCTGCGCCAATGTTCACTTCCAGCAGAATGTCCTGCACCACGCCCAGCTTGGCGGCCTCTTTTTCAATGGCGTCTACCAGCCGTGCAGAGTCTACAGAATGGATGAGCGCCGCATGCCCCACCACATATTTTACTTTGTTCGTCTGCAAATGGCCAATCATGTGCACCGGCTTTGCGCCATAAGCGCCTGCGGCCAGCTTTTCCGTCAGTTCCTGCACGCGGTTTTCCCCAAACAGGTCAATGGCGCACCCCGCCGCAGCGCGCACCACCTGCGCACTTTGTGTTTTGCTGGCAGCACACAAAAGCACGCTGCCGTCTTTTCGCCCGGCAGCACGCATAGCCGCCGCCATTTTCTCCCGCACGGCATCTACCTGCTGCGCAAGGCGCTGTTCCAGCTGTGTCAACGCAATTCCTCCTCTGGCAGGTATGCGGCGCGCGCCCCGCCAATAAATTTTGGGCGCGTGCGCGCCGCCACAAGGTTCGCCTGGCCCAGCCTGCGCACCGAAAGGCGCACCGGCACGGCCACGTGCTTTAAGTGCATGCCAATGAGGGTGTCGCCAATGTCCAGCCCGGCGTCCGCCTCAATGGCCTCCAGCGCAGTGGGGGCTTTCATGTTCTGCCAGGCGGTGGTGGCAAAGCTGCCGCCCGCGTGCGGCTGAGGCAGCACGTTTACCGGCTGCTGCCACGGTTTCAGGGCGGCTTGCTCTAGAACAATGGCACGGTTCAGGTGCTCGCAGCACTGGGCCGCAAGAAAAACGCCCGCCTTTGCCAGCACCGGCGCAAGGCCTCGGTATACAGCCCCGGCTGCCGCCATGCTGCTGGCTTTGCCAATGCTGCCGCCCATGATCTCGCTGGTGGAACAGCCCACCACGACAATGCCGCCGTGCGGCACATGCGCTTTTTGCAAAAGCTCGCGCGCCGCGGCCGCGGCCTGCTGTTCCAGCTGTTCCCATTGCATGTTCTCAGGCTCCATTCCAATCGTCCTTCCCTTTTTCAAAGGCTTTCAGGTATTCATCTGCCGAGCGGCTCATCTCGCGGGAAAAGCCGCTGTTGTATTTGAAATCACAAAACGAGCGCAGCCACTCCTCATAGGGCCGTGCCGCCGCCTTATAGCCCAGCATGGCGCGAAGCTTGCTTGCCTGCATGCGGTGGTAGCCGTTTTCATGCACCAGAAACTTGCCCTCGCAGCGGCGCGGCTTTTCGCGCGCAAGCTGGCTGGGCGCCGGGCGCCCAAACACCAGCATGGCAGCCGGAACGACATATTCCGGCAGGCCCAGCAGGGCGCGGTGCTGTTCACAGTTTTCCAAAATATCCCCAATATAGCACGAGCCAATGCCCAGGCTTTGCGCAGCCGTCACGGCGTTCTGCGCCGCAATGCAGGCATCCGCCATGGCAAGCAGAAGGTCGCCCGGGCCGGGCCTGCGCGGCGCACAGCCGCAGGCCTCATAGGCGTCCAGCCATTTCTGACAGTCTGCACAGAAGATCAGCACCATTGGCGCCTTGGCAATAAAGGGCTGATGGTCGCACGTTTCACTCAGGGTTTGCTTCAGGGCACTGTCGGTAATATCCAGAATGGTGTAAAGCTGCTGGTTGCCCGCCGTGGGCGCCTCAAAGGCTGCACGCAGAATAGCCTGCTTTTCCTGCGGGGTGATTTCTGATTCTTCAAATGCCCGCACCGATTTGCGCGCATACAACTGTTGTAAAACCTCATTCATAGCCCATGCCTTCTTTCCTTTGTTTTTTACGTGCGGCGGCCCGTTTATGCCTTTGTGCTGCGGAACTGGAACACGGCCCCCAGCACAAAGGCCGCCAGCCCAACGGCTGCCATGGCCCAAAATGCACTGTTGCTGGCCTGTGTGTCGGCCCCGGCCAGCAGAAACGCCGATTTCGCGGCCGAAAACCCGCCGGTTGCAGCCGTAAGAAGAATGATGGCCGGGCGTGTGAGCTTTGCCACAAGAACGCCTGCCAGCACGCCCAGAACAAGCCCTGCCACATGCCCCAGCCACGCGGTGGGAATAAGCCAGTAGGCCGTCAGCCAAACAAGCCCCAGGCTGAACACGAACAGGCTGGCCAAATACAGCCGGAACGAAACGGCCGCCAGCACGGCGCCGCCCACAAAAAACGCAGCCACATGCACCCATGCCGTCTGCGTAAGGTGGGACGCAACCAGGCTGAGCGCCGTGCCGCCAAACAAAAAGCACACCACACCCACCCAGAACTTTTGCAGCCGAAAGCCAAACAGGCAGTTGATAAGAGAAACAATCAGGCTAGCAAGGCCTGCCGCGGCGGCTGTGCCGGTGAAATCCATAAGGTTCAACCCTTTCTTTGCGCCTGCCCGCCGTTTGGGCAAAGCAGGCCTTTTTTGATATCCCGGGAAAAGGATGCCCCGTTTCAGAGGCTTGCCATACACCATGGCGGCATATCACCGGGGAAAGTTGTGCCGCACCCGAGGCGCCGGGCCCCACACAGATAGCCTGAAATGCCATACCGGCTGGCCCCGGCCGGGCACCCGCTGATAATAAAATTATAGCACATTCTGTGTTTATCTGCACCCTGTGTGCAAAAAACACATATGCCGAAAACAGGCGCAGAAAAAAAGAGAAAAAGTTGTTGACAAGCAGCTTGGCTTATGCTAAAATCAGATACGTTCTCACCAGAGAACGCCAATATGCGGATGTGGCGGAATTGGCAGACGCGCTAGATTCAGGTTCTAGTGAGGGCAACTTCATATGGGTTCAAGTCCCTTCATCCGCACCACAGAAAAGCCTGTAGAATCAACGTTCTACAGGCTTTTTCCTTTTACAATGTTCACACTTTTGTTCCCCATAACACAGCCAACGCGGCATGAAGAGAAAGACGCGGGCACACAGAAAGAAGGGATGCCAAATGGCGAAACGCAATGAAGTGCAGCTCCATGCAAAGCCGGCAGATTGCGACGTTTGCATGGAGTAAAAACCGTCGCATCATCAATATGCTGGCTTTGCTGCTTGACGATCATCTCAAGGAGGAAGCCTGCATGAAATACATCAATGCAAGAAATATTCTTCCCGATGCGCTGGTCAAGGAATTGCAAAGCTATATGCAAGGGGGCTATCTTTACATCCCCGCCAACCAAGCGCAGAAAAAGCGATGGGGAGAAGCGTCTGGCTACCGGCAGGAATTGCAGCAGCGAAACCGCCAAATTGTAGCGGAGTTTCAGAACGGAACCTCTATGGAGGAACTGGCCGAAAAATACTTCCTGTCCGTATACGCCATTCGGAAAATCATTTATCAGAAATGAACCGGCAGGGGTTGCATGAGAAATGCAGCCCCTGCTTTTGTGTTGGATACAGATTGATTCGGTATGGTTCGGTGGATAGAAAAGGGGCCGTGGCAGCAGTACGATATTAAGGAAAGAATCCATCCACAAGAGAGGGGAAAGCTATGTGCACTCGATTTGTCTACCGGGGCGACGATATAATCACCGGCTTCAATTTTGATATCGACCCTGCCGTGTGGGATCACAAAATTATAAAAGAAAAAGGCGGCTTCTATATCGGCATCCTGCGGCCCGACGGTTTACGCCATTCCTATCATGGCGTGAACCGCAACGGAAACGTCGGAACCCTGTTGTATGTTCACGGAAACCCGGAGGGAGCCTATCAGGATTCCATAGGCTGCATGACAATTGCAGACCTGACAGAACAGTTTATTCAGGCAAAGATCAGTTTTGACGATGCGCTGCAAATGGTGCAGGAACGGAAGATTGTCTATGCACCGGACGCTACCATGCAGGCCATGCTGTCCGACCGGCAGGGCCGCACCCTGATCGTTGAACCGGGCGTTGGCTGGCGGGAAGATGACGGGCGCTGCTCGCTGATGACCAATTACTCCATACTTGCGCCGGAAAGCACAAGGCCCTTCATTGTGCCGGGGGATGACCGATACGAACGGGCCGCCAGACTTTTGAACGCATATTCATATATGGAGCATTTTACTGTCACTGATGCATTTTCTGTACTTCATGCTGTCCGGCAGGAGGGAATCTGGGCGACCAGGGTTTCTTTCGTTTATTCAGCGAAGGAACACGCAGTTTACTCTGTGCAGAACAATGTTTTTTCGCAGATTGAAAAATACGAGTTTGCATAACTTTAAGAGAAGGAAAAAGCCATGAATCCAGAAAAGATTTATCCTCGCACAAACGACCATGAAACGGTTTATTTGAAAAGTGTTGTGAAAAACCCCAGCATCATTGTTGGAAACTTCACCATGTACAACGACTTTGTCAACGACCCACGGCAGTTTGAAAAGAACAATGTGCTGTACCACTATCCAATCAACCATGATAGGCTTGTAATCGGCAAATTTTGTTCCATCGCCTGCGGCGCAAAGTTTTTGTTCACCAGCGCCAATCACACACAAACATCCCTGTCCACCTATCCGTTCCCCATCTTTTTTGAGGAGTGGGGTTTGGACGTCCAGAGCATAACGAGCGCATGGGACAACAAAGGCGATATTATCATCGGCAACGATGTGTGGATTGGATATGAGGCGGTGATTCTGTCTGGTGTTACCATTGGCAATGGAGCGATTATTGGCGCCCGCGCCGTTGTAACAAGGGACGTGCCGCCTTATACAATTGCCGGCGGCGTTCCCGCTAAACCGATTCGCAAACGTTTTTCGGATGATACCATCTCGGCCTTGCTGAATATCAAATGGTGGGATTGGCCCAAAGAGAGAATCGCCCGCCATATTTCAGATATTCAGGCCGGGCAAATTGGGCCTTTGCAGCCGCTTGGTGAAATGTGAAAGAAAAGGGCAGAACGCCTGGTGAGGGGCCGCAGGCTGCCGTGTTACCTCTGTGCACAAACTGCGTTATGGCATCAAGGGGAGGCGGCTCAAAAAATAAGATTTCACAGGTTGCAGGGGCGCTTCCTTTTTTGTGAGGTTTAAAACGAAGGGGCATACGGCGGAAAAAACGCAAAAGCTGGCCCGGCAGCTTACAAAAGAGCTTACCTGGAAAAAAGGTAACAGAAAAAAGCCCCGAAAGGCGCAAACACGCAGCTTTCGGGGCCTTTGTTTTTTTGCAAACGCCCGGAAGGGCACAAACTTTATGCCGTCACAGCCAGCGGCAGGCGGCCATGTCTACACGGCCGTCCGGCAGAAAAGTGACGCCCTCTTCCTCCAGAAGGCGGCGCTGCACTTCGGGCCCGCCGAAGGCATAGCCGGTACAGGTGCTGCCGTCCTGAAACACCACGCGGTGGCAGGGAATGACGCCGGGCTCGGGGTTGCGGTGCAGGGCAAACCCCACGCCGCGCGCGCCGCGCGGGTTGCCGGCCAATTGCGCCACCTGGCCATAACTGGCCACACAGCCTTTGGGAATTTGCTTTACCACTTCATAAATGCGCCTTGTAAATTCCGTCATGTGCCTTTGCGCTCCTTTACAATTTGTTTCGCCTGTGCTTTTGCCAGGGCGGGCACGCGCCGCGATTCGCACAGCTTGCGCACCGCCATGCGGCGCACGGCGCTGTCCGTGTGGGTGGCCAGAATATGAAACACCTCATCCGGAAATTCCAGGTAAAAGGTGGCCAGCGCCCAGGCAAGGCCCATCTGCACATAATAGCGCCCGGCCGCGTCCACTTCGGCAATGGCGCCCAGCGCCTGTGCGGCATACGGCGTGCCGCGGAAATGGTCCATCAAAAGCACAATGCCAAAGCGCGCGGCAAATTCACGCCTGTCGGAAAGGTAAGCTTTGGCAAAGGCGAATATCTCCCCCGGATGCCGCTTTGCGTGCAGGTAACCCGCGCAGAAGCTGTCGCATACAGACCAGTTGTCTATTTCGCCCAGAAAGGCGCGCGTCTCTGCCAGCACGGTGTTCAGCGGCGCGGGCAGCCTGCCCAGCACCATCCCTTTCAGCATCACGTCTTCAAAATATTGCCCGCGCGTGCAAAGCGAAAGCGCCGCTTCGCCGTTTTCGCGCACCAGCTGTGCCGCCAGCCTGCGCAAAGCGGGCAGGCGCACGCCCAGCAGCGGCTTTTGCGCGCCGCCCAGCAGTTTGGAAGAAAAAGCGGCGTATTCGGCCTCGGCCGCCTCGGCCAGCGCGGCGTGCAGTTGTGCCTGTGTCATGGCCCGCCCTCCTGCATCGTTTGTTCTAAAATAAATGGTACCACATTTTTGAAAAATATGGTAGAATCAACCCCCAAAAATTAGGGGGGGGGGGTGAACCCGGGCAGCACCTATGCTGTACCCGGTACAGGTGAAAATAACGGCCGCTGCACCAATGCGGCAAGGGGGGCTTTGCAGTGCGCCGTATGGGGCGGCGGGGCCTGTGCCGGTGATGCCCCGATGTCCCTGCGGGGAAAGGAATGGCGGGCGTTTGGCACGGCACGCCCTGTGCAGCCCGAAACAGAAAAAACGCCCCGCCGCCCGGCACTGCGGCCGGGCGGCAGAGTGTTTGCGAAGGGGCCATTCTGTGTTATGCCGCCCTGCGGGCGGCGGGGAAAAGGGGGCGTGCCTGCCCTGCGCTATTTTCGGAAAATGTCAAGGGCGTGGCTGGTGACGCCCAGCAGGTCTGCGCGCTCGCAGGTGGCGAAGTGGTAGCGCAAATAAAGCTGAAATGTGCTGTCATCCATGGCGTCCAGCTCGTCGCGCAGCAGCAGGGCACAACCGTCTGTGGCCACATAGTGCAGGCGCGTGGCGGAAAAAGTGGCCATCAGCTCGTCCACATCCTCTTTGCGCACAAGCTCGAACAAATCTTTCGGCTCAGACCTTGCCGCGAACGTCTCTGCGTCCAGCAGGCCGTTTTGCACATATTGCGCCACATTGATGTTGCCGCGGCGGAACCCTTCATCTAAAAGGCAGCCGTCCGAGATGACGTATGCGGCGAAGATAACCCCGCCCGGCTTTGTAACGCGGATGGCCTCGCGCAGGGCCTGCTGTTTATCTTCCTTGCAGTAAAGGTGGTACAGCGGGCCCAGCAGCAGAGTGATGTCGTAACAGCCGTCCGCGAAAGCCGAAAGGTCCAGCGCGTTGCCCTGTGTTATGGTGACGGCCTCGCCGGGCTGTGTGTTCTGCTGAAACACCTCCATATTGTGCGCCACCAGCTCCACTGCGTCCACAGGGTGCCCAAGGCGCGCCAGCGCGTGGGAATAGCGGCCTGTGCCCGCGCCTATCTCCAGCACGCGGGCGCCCGGCTTTGCGTATTGCCGGATATAGCGCATGGTGGTAAGAAATTCCACGGCGCCGTGCCTGCTGCTCAGGCGGCTGTCCTCGTTGTAATGGGTGTAAAAATCGATGATATACTGTTCTGGTTGCATGTTGCACCTCGCTTGTGTTCCGGCGCCGCTTGCACGGCGGCCGTTGTTTGAAAGCGCGCGAACACGGTGCGCTTGCCTGCTTTGCTGCCAAAGCCGGCCGCCGCGCCCGCGCGCCGGGTAAATCGAATGGCCCCCGCCCGCTGTGTAAACGTGCAAAGGGGCACAAAGGCGCTGTTGCGCAGCGCGGCGCATTCCGGCAATGCATGGCGCGGCCCGGCCCATCCGGCGCGGGGCGCGTGTGTTGCAAACAGTTTCATAGCGGCCTCCCGGTTCCGGGGCGTTGAAAGCGGCCCCGGGCGATATATTTCAGTATAACATACTGCGGGCCGCCCGTCACGCGAAACCCTGCGCGGCCCTCCGGGGAAAAGGCCGGGGCGCAAAAGCGCTTGCCCCGGCGGCAAAAGTGTGTTAAAATCGAAAATATAGCAGTGTGCCCATGGCCTTGTGCCGGGGCCGCACCGGCGGCCGTGGCCGGAACAGGCGGGCCGCTTTCATTCGCACACAAACCTCCGCGCCTCTTTTTGGCGGGGCGCGGCCAGACAGACCAAGGTGACAGATATATGAGCCAGGCATTTACCCCCATTGCGCGCTCGCGCGCAAGCTATTACTGCAAAGGCAGCCCCGTGCACTTTTCCATGGTGGAGTTGTTTCGCATGGAAGAGACGGGCGAAACCGTAGTGACGCTTACCTTCAAAAACCTGTATTCCCGCCCGCTGCAGAGGCTGGTGGCCCATTTCCGCTGCAAGGACAAACAGGGCCGCATGATTGGCGAGGACGATTTTGTCTACGAGGACGTGAACGCCGCCGAGGGCGAGACATTCGGCTTTGACGACGGTGTGTTTGTGTCGGATGTGCCGCTGGGCAGTGTGGAGGCATCGCTTGTCAGCGTCACATACGACGGCGCTACGCACAGCCTGCGCGGCTGCCCGCCTGTGGCCCTGCCGCGGCCCCAGGCCCTAAGCGAGGCCGAGCGCCGCTATGTGGAGGGTGTTTTGCGCATTGGCGGGCTGAAATACCGCCCGGCGCAGGCCGAGGACGGCTGGCGCTGCGCGTGCGGCGCTTTCAACTACAACGCGGGCCTCGGCAAGCGCATGTGCACCGAGTGCGGGGCCGACAAGGCCATGCTGGCGGCGGCTGTGCACGAGGCCCAGCGCCGCAGCGTGCCCCAGCGCCCCATGTACGATGCGTCCATGCAGGTGCTGCCCACGCAGGAGGCCAGTGCAGCCGGCGCAAACTGGCGCACACCGCCGCGCGGTGTGTAAGCGCTTTTTCTTTTTTTGAAACATGCACCGCCGCGCGGCGCAGGGGGCTGCCCCTTGTGCGCGCGGCGCTTTCGTGAAAATACCGCATCCGGAGGAGACCATGGCGAAAAAGAACGCAGCCTATACAAACGAGAGCATCACCATGCTGAAAGGGGCAGACCGTGTGCGCAAGCGCCCGGGCGTCATTTTCGGCTCGGACGGTGTGGACGGATGCGCCCACTCTATTTTCGAGATTCTTTCCAACTCCATCGACGAAGCGCGCCAGGGCTATGGCAACCGCATTCTCATCACGCGCTTTTCCGACGGTTCGGTGGAGATAGAAGATTTCGGCCGCGGCATGCCGGTGGATTTTAACCAGAAGGAAAACCGCTATAACTGGGAACTTCTGTTCTGCGAGCTGTACGCGGGCGGCAAATACTCGGCCGGGCAGGAAAGCTACGAGTACTCTTTGGGCCTGAACGGCCTTGGCCTGTGCGCCACGCAGTATTCTTCCGAGTGGATGCAGGCGGATATCTGGCGCGACGGCTTTCATTATCACCTGGATTTTCAGAAGGGTGAAAACGTGGGCGGTTTGCATAAAGAGCCGTCTTCGCGCCGCAAAACCGGCTCTAAGATACGCTGGAAGCCAGACCGCGAGGTGTTCACCGACATCAATGTGCCGGTGGAATATTATCTGGACACCATCAAGCGGCAGGCCGTGGTGAACGCGGGCGTCACGTTCGAGTTCCGCTACGAGACACCCGAGGGCAAACAGGAAAAAGATTTCTTTTACGAGAAGGGCATTGAGGACTATGTGGAAGAGCTGGCGGACGGCGACAGCCTGACGCCGGTGCGTTTTTGCCAGTCCTCTGCCGAAGGGCGCGACCGCGAGGACAAGCCCGATTACAAGGTGAAAATGAACGCGGCCTTCTGCTTTTCCAACAAGGTAAAGCTGCTGGAATATTACCACAACTCCTCCTGGCTCGAGCACGGCGGCAGCCCGGACAAGGCCGTGAAGGCCGCTTTTGTGGCGCAGATAGACGCCTTTCTGCACCAGAAGAACATGTACAAAAAAGGCGAGAGTAAAATCAAGTTTGAAGATGTGCAAGATTGCCTGATCTTCGTCTCTTCCTCTTTTTCCACCCAGACAAGCTACGAGAACCAGACGAAAAAATCCATCACCAACCGGTTTATCCAGCAGGCCATGACGGAGTTTTTGCGCCATAACCTGGAGGTGTATTTTCTGGAAAAGCCGGACGAGGCGCAGAAAATTGCCCAGCAGGTGCTGATCAACAAGCAAAGCCGCGAACACGCAGATAAAACGCGCCTTGGGCTGAAGAACACGCTGACCAAGCAGCTGGACATTGCAAACCGCGTGCAGAAATTTGTAGATTGCCGCTCGAAAGACCTTGCAAAGCGCGAGCTGTACATTGTAGAGGGCGATTCCGCCATGGGCGCGGTAAAGACCAGCCGGGATTCTGAATATCAGGCCATCATGCCCGTGCGCGGCAAAATTTTGAACTGCCTGAAGGCAGATTATGCGCGCATTTTCAAAAGCGATGTCATCACAGACCTCATCAAGGTGCTGGGCTGCGGGGTAGAGCTTTCCGGCAAGGCAAAAAAAGACCTTTCCAGTTTTGAACTTGCAAACCTGCGCTGGAACAAAATCATCATCTGTACAGACGCCGACGTGGACGGCTATCAGATTCGCACGCTGATCCTCACGATGATCTACCGCCTTGTGCCCACGCTGATCAAAGAGGGATATGTGTATATTGCAGAATCGCCCCTGTATGAGATAAATTCCAAAGGCAAAACGTATTTTGCCTACACCGAGCCGGAAAAGGCCGAGTTTCTTGCGCGCATTGGCAATGCAAAGTATACCATCCAGCGCTCGAAGGGCCTTGGCGAAAACGATGCCGAGATGATGTGGCTTACCACCATGAACCCGGCCAGCCGCCGTCTCATCCGGGTGACGCCCACGGACGCCGAGGCCACCGCGGCCATGTTCGATTTGCTTTTGGGCGACAACCTTGCGGGCCGCAAAGAGCATATTGCGCAGCACGGGCACGAATATCTGGACGAGCTGGATGTATCCTGAGCCGGGCTGCATAGTAAGGAGAAAACACGCATGGCGAAAAAACAGAAAAAACAGCCCGTGCCCCTGCGCCCGCAGCTGGGCGAGGGCGTAGAGATACCCGACGCGGGCAGCGTGCTGGAAACGCCCATCACGCAGACGCTGGAGACGAACTATATGCCCTATGCCATGAGCGTTATCGTCTCGCGCGCCCTGCCGGAGATAGACGGCTTTAAGCCCGCGCACCGCAAGGTGCTGTACACCATGTATACCATGGGCCTTCTGAAGGGGGCGCGCACCAAAAGCGCCAACATTGTGGGCAGCACCATGCACCTGAACCCGCACGGCGACGCGGCCATTTACGATACCATGGTGCGCCTGGCGCGCACAAATGAAAGCCTGCTGGTGCCGTATGTGTCCGGCAAGGGCAACTTTGGCAAGGCATACAGCCGCGATATGGCGTGCGCCGCCTCGCGCTACACCGAGGCCAAGCTGGAGCCCGTGTGCGAAGAGCTGTTTCGCGATATTGACAAGGACACTGTGGATTTTGTAGATAACTACGACGCCACCACCACCGAGCCCACGCTGCTGCCCGTGACGTTCCCCACCATTTTGGCGAACAATACGCTGGGCATTGCCGTGGGCATGGCCTCGTCCATCTGCTCGTTCAACCTGGCCGAGCTGTGCGAAACCACCATTGCCCTTTTGAAAGACCCGCAGCACGACATCAAAGCCACCATGCCTGCGCCGGATTTTGTGGGCGGCGGCTATATTCTGTACAACGAAAAAGAAATTGACAATATCTACGAGACGGGCCGCGGCAGCGTGCGTGTGCGCGCCAAATACGATTATCAGAAGGACGGCAACATGCTGGAGATCCGGCAAATTCCGCCCACCACCACGGTGGAGGCCGTGATGGATAAAATAGCCGAGCTTGTGAAGGCGGGGCGCGTGAAAGAGATTAGCGACATGCGCGACGAGACGGACCTGAACGGCCTGAAACTCACCATCGACCTCAAGCGCGGGCAGGACCCGGACAAGGTGATGCAGAAGCTGTTTCGCTTAACGCCGCTGGAAGACAGCTTTTCGTGCAACTTCAACGTGCTGATTGCGGGCATGCCGCGCGTGATGGGTGTGCGCGAAATTCTCACCGAGTGGGCCGCGTTCCGCACCGAATGCGTGCGCCGCCGCACCTATTTCGAGCTGGCCGGCAAGGAAAAGCGCCTGCATCTTCTGCAGGGCCTGGCGGCCATTTTGCTGGATATTGACAAAGCGGTGCGCATTGTGCGCGAGACGGCCGAAGAGGCCGAGGTGGTGCCCAACCTGATGATAGGTTTTGGCATCGACCAGGTGCAGGCCGAATATGTGGCCGAAATCAAGCTGCGCCATTTGAACCGCGAGTACATCCTCAAGCGCACGCAGGAAATAGAAGAGCTGGAAAGCGCCATTGCAGAGCTGAAAGGCGTGCTTGCCAGCCCGGCCAAAATTAAAAAGATCATCATGACAGAGCTGGCCGCCGTGGCAAAGCAGTACGGCGAGGCGCGCCGCAGCGAAATTTTGTACGAGGCGCCGCAGCAGGCCGATGAGGAAGAGGAAGACGCCATGCCGGATTATCCGGTGACGGTGTTCTACACCCGCGAGGGCTATTTCAAAAAAATCACGCCGCTTTCGCTGCGCATGTCCGGCGATCAGAAGCTGAAAGAGGGCGACGAAGTGGTGCGCACCATCGAGACGAAGAACAACGCGCAGCTTCTGTTCTTCACCGATGCGCATCAGGTGTACAAATGCCGCGTGGGCGACTTTGCAGACGGCAAGGCCAGCGTGATGGGCGAATATGTGCCTGCCCGTCTTGGCATGGACGCAGGCGAGCGGCCTGTATACATGGCCCTTACGGAAGATTATGCGGGCCATATGCTGTTTTTGTTTGAAAACGGCAAGTGCGCCAAGGTGCCCATGCAAAGCTATGCCACCAAACAGAACCGCAAAAAGCTGCTCAACGCCTATTCCGACAAGGCAAAGCTGGTTTGGGCGGCCTGCCTGCCCGAAGAAACCGAGCTTGCCATCACCACCAGCGCCGGGCGCATGCTGCTGGTGCACTCGGCCCAAATACCGGAAAAGCAGACAAAGAACACGGCCGGCGTGGGCGTGCTGACGCTGAAAAAGAACCAGCACATCACGGGCGTGCGCCTTGCCGCCGGGCTGGAGCTTGCCGATGCGCACCGCTACCGCGTGCGCACGCTGCCGGCTATGGGGGCCCTTGTGCGCGCCGAGGACGCCGTGGAACAGACAAGCCTTCTGTAACGTGCGGGCCAGGCGGGTGCCAGGCCCGGCCAAGCGCGCGAAAATGCGCGCCGCGGCGCAGAAAACGCTTGCTTTTTGCTGGGGGATATGCTATCATGTATAATGCTTTTAAGGCGCAGCTGTTGCGCGCCGCATAAAATGGAGGGTTTACCGGCATGAGTATTTTAGAGATTATCAGCGGTGTTCTGCTGATTTTGTCCAGCATTGCCATTATCATTCTGGTGCTGCTGCAGGATTCGAAAGGAAACGGCCTTGCCGGTGTGATTGGCGGCGGCGACATGATGATGATGGACGGCCGCAGCCGCACGCCTTCCAGCCTGATGGTGAAGTATACGAAGGTGGCCGCTGTGGTGCTGTTCGTGCTTACCATTGGCGTAAACGTCATCAGCGCGTTGGTAAAATAAAAATTGCTCTTAAAGCCCGCTGGCAGCGGCATGTTGTTTGAACATGCCCCCGTGCCGCGGGCTTTTCTTTTTGCCCAAACGGCCACCCCGGCCCGGGGCGGCGCGCGGGACATGCCATGCATAATGCACACCTTGTCCGCATACAGATGCGGTGAGGTGAAACGGCATGGAATTTGTACAAACGCTGCTGCTGGGGTTTGCCGCGCTTTGCGCGGGCTGTGTGCTGGCCGCGCTGCGGCACGCGCGGCGCCCGCTTGTGCGCGCGGCGCAAAGCGCCTTCGGCGGCATTGCCGCTTTGGCGGCGGTGGATGTGCTGGCAGGGTATACGGGCGTGGCGCTGGCCCTGAATTATGCCACGGCGTTTGTGGCCGTGGTGCTGGGGGCACCCGGGGTGGTGATGCTGCTGCTTCTGCGCGCCGTGCTGGTGCTGTAGGGCAAGCGGGGCGCAAAGGCCTACCCTTGTGCGGCCGGGCGCTTGCCCGGGCCGCAGGGTGTGTGGTATCATAGGGTTCAGCAGGGCTGTGCAAGCCTTTGCACAGGGCGCCGCGCCCTGCTTCGGCAAGCCGCCGCGTGCCCGGGAAAGGAAGAAAAAAAGATGAAACTGACATTTCAATGGTTCGGGTTTTCCTCGCCGCAGATGCATGCGGCGCTGGATATTCGCACAAAGGTGTTTGTGGACGAGCAGGGCTATACCCTGGAGGACGACCGGGACGAGCAGGATAAAACCGCTTTGCATGTGCTGGGGTATGACGCGGCCGGTGTGCCGGTGTGCACGGCGCGCATGTTTGAAGAAAGGCCCGGCGTGTGGCACATTGGCCGGGTGGCCACCTGCGCCCCACAGCGCGGCAAGGGTTATGCCGGGGCCATGATGCGCGAGATGTGCCGCGAGGCTGCGGCGCGCGGCGGCCGCCTTGCCAGCCTTGGCGCCCAGGTAGAACGCGAAAGCTTTTATGCCGCCCTTGGGTTTTCGCCTGTGGGCGAAGTGTTTCTGGATTGCGGCCAGCCCCACATCGAAATGCAGAAGGCGCTGTAAGGCACTCTTTGGCGCTGCCCGCCGGAAATGGAAAAGTTTTGCGGCATGCCCCGAAAGTGGGGCATGCCGCATTTTTGTGCGCCGCAGCGCCCTGCGTGGCAGCGGCGCGGCAAAAAAGTTTGCACAGATACGTTTTGGATGCAAATTTCATGCAAATGTGAAACGCGGCGGGCGTATGCTGAAGCCACAGACAGGAGGTGGCTTCCGTGAAGTTGGCGGCATGTGGGGTTGCACCGGCCCCGGGCAGGCCTGCCCGGGCGTTCTCCCGCGGGCGGGAGAACGGGAACTATAAAGCAGATGCGAACGCTGGAGGCATGCGCGGGAACAGCCAGCGTGCCCTGCCGTTCCCGCAAAAGGAAGCCGCGGGCCGCTTTGATGGCCGCCCTGCCTGCCGCAAAACCCCGCCCGCTTTTGGCGTGGCAAACCGTGCAGCCGGGGCAGACGGCGCGCAAATTCGCCGCCCGGCGGGCACGCGCGCCTTCCCGTGCCCGGAAACGGCGGCGCCCGGCGCCCTTCCATCTTCATTCAAGCAACCACAGGTAGAATGGGGCGGCAGAAGGGAAGGGGCGCTTTTCATGAAACGGCGGCACACAGAGGCAAAGAAAAAGAGGCAACGCGGCGGGCGCGCATACCGTGCGGCTGTGTATGCCGCCTCTGTGCTGGCCCTGCTCACCGTGCTGTGCACGGGCGCGGCCATTGTGTGGAAGAGTGACGCGCTTTTGCAGGGGCTTGCCGTAACCCCTGCCCTTCAGGAGCCCGCGCTGCCCAACGGGTGCGAGGCGGCCAGCCTTGCCAGCGTGCTGGATTATTATGGCCTGCGGGCCGATATGCTGGACCTTGCCTATGGTTATATTCCCCGGCAGGATTTTTACCAGGCCGCCGATGGCAGCCGCATTGGGCCGAACCCGGAAACCGCTTACCCCGGAGACCCCGCCTCGCTTGGCTTTTACTGCTTTGCCGGCGCGCTGTGCGAAGGGGCAAACACCTATTTACAGAAGGCGGGCAGCAGCCTGCGCGCCTATGATGTGACGGGCATCACCGAGGCGGGCCTTGCCGAATATCTGGCGGCCGGCACGCCAGTGATTGTGTGGGTTACAACAGACTGGCAGCCGCCGCGTGCCGCCTCTTTTACCTGGCTTTTGGAAGAGACGGGCGAGGCCTATACGCCGTATGCAAACCTGCACTGCCTGGTGCTTACCGCAATGGGCGAGACGAAATGCAAAACGGCTGACCCCTTGCGCGGCGAGCAGACAGTGGAAAAACAGGTGTTTCTGGACATTTTTGCGCAGGTGGGCAGCCGTGCGGTGGTGGTGCATTAAAGAAAAGCACGGTTTGTGCGAAAAAATGCGAAAAATGGGGCGCACAGCTTGAAATAAGCTTGCGCCCCGGCCCGTTTCTATGGTAGAATAAGGCGCTTTCTGCGTGCCACGCGCGCAAAAGGCGCCTTATTTTCATGGAAAGGAGGCGGCTTTTTTGCCAAACCACATCATCCGCCGCACACAGTGCTGGCACAACACGCGCTTTCCGCGCAGGCCGCCCCCTGCGGCATCCTTTTCCGGTGCGAACGTTTTTTAGTTGTGAAAAAAGAAAGAAAAGGATGAAGGATCGTTTATGACATGGTTCGTATTATCGCTGATTGCGATTTTGTTCTGGAGTGGCTCTGACCTGTTCAGCAAGATGGGCTCGAAGCCGGATGATAAATACAGCCACTGGAAAATGGTGATGGCCGTGGGCGCAGTGATGGGCCTGCACGCCATTATTATGCTGGCGCTGGGCACGCCGTTTCACCCGCGTGACATCATCACCTACATGCCGGCCTCGGCCATGTATATCCTCTCGATGGTGCTGGGCTATGTGGGCCTGCGCTATATCGAGCTTTCCATCTCGTCGCCCATCTGTAACTCTTCCGGGGCGGTGGCCGCGCTGCTGTGTTTCCTTTTCCTGGGCCAGCGCATGACGGGCCTGCAGCTGTTTGGCGTGGTGCTGGTGTGCGCCGGCGTGTTGGCGCTGGCCGTCATCGAGCGCAAACAGGACGAAAGCGTGCGCCTTGCGCTGCGCCAGGCGTCGAATGTGAAGTACGAGCGCAGCATCATTGCCATTCTGTTTCCCATTTTGTATTGCCTGATTGACGGCCTTGGCACATTTGCCGACGCCGTGCTTATTGAGGGCGAAACGCCCATCATTGCCGAGGAATCGGCCAATATCGCCTATGAGCTCACGTTCCTTGCCATGGCGGTGTTTGCCTTTATTTATGTGGTGGGCATCAAAAAGCAGAAAATCAGCATCCCCAGGGAAAAGGAAAAACTGATTGCCGCTGTGAGCGAAACGGCCGGCCAGTTCGCTTATATCTATGCCATTGCCGCAAATGCGGTGGTGGCCGCGCCCATGATTTCGTCCTACTGTGTGATGAGCCTGGTGTGGGCGCGCATTATTTTGAAGGAAAAACTGACAAAGCCGCAGTATGCTGTCATTGCCGTTACGGCTGTGGGCATTGCCATACTGGGCATGGAATAACGGCTGCTTTGGCGGCTGCGGCGCCCCGCATGGGCGCCGCACCCCGGGCACGGGTGCCCTCACAGGCGCGCTTTTTTACGGCGCGCGCCTGTGAGGGCGCTTTTGTGTTTTGGGGAAAAGAAAAGTAAAATTTCCCTTTGTGCCGAAAATGTTACGATTTTGACACAATTTCATGCTACTATCAAACATGAGAAAAAGCGGCGCGGGTTTGCCCGAAAGGGTTGCGGCGCGCCCAACGGGGAACCGGCGAAAGGGGGGGCTGGCAGTGGAAGAGCGCTTTTTGCACGGCGGTTCTGCGCCCGGCGCCCGCCCCGCGGGCCATAACGGCGCCCCGCCGCACAGGCAGGGCCCGCGGCAAGCGGCTGGCAGCCCTGCGCCGCAGCGCCCCGCAGCGCCGCGCGGCACAGGCCCGCAGGCGGCGCCCCGCCGGAAATCGGCCCCGCAGCGCCGCCCCCGCGCGCCGGGGCACAGCGCGCCGGGCGTGTATGCGGCCCAGGCACCCCGCTCGGCAGAGTTTGGCCGCAGAAATGCGGCCCGCATGCGGGCGAAACGGCGCCGCCGCCAGCGCCTTGTGCGCATGGCAGTGCTGGCCGTGTGCGCCATCTTTGTGGTGGCAGCCTGCGGCTGGGTAGTGAAAAGCGGTATTACAATGGTGATGAACGCCATAGAAACCGGCAATTTTTCCACCATTGGCAATGTGCCAATCAAACAGGGCAACGGCCCGCCCTATATTATTGCGCTGGATGCGGGCCATGGCGGGCAGGACCTTGGCGCCGAGGGCATTTACACCGAAGTGAACGTCACCGAGGCCACCACCAACGCGCTTGTCTCTCTGCTGGAGCAGGATGCAAACTATGTGGCCGTGCGCTGCCGCCAGAACGGCGAGGGCATGAGCGTGGCGGGCCGCGCCGAGGCCGCCAACCAGGCGGGTGCAGAGCTGTTTCTCAGCATCCACGCCAATTTTGACGAGACGGGCACGGCCACGGGCTTTGAGTGCTTCCCGCAGACGCAGGCAAGCGAAACGCACGAGCAGTCGCTGCGCTTTGCCAGGCTGCTGGCCACACAGATGCAGCAGGCGGGGGCCACTTTGCGCGGCGAGGCTGGCGTGCGCTATGCCTTTTATGAAGAGGATGGAAACGGCGGCTATACCAAGGTGATTCAGGAAGAGAGCTACGAGTTTGACACAGACGCGCAAACCTTTGGCGTGCTGGAAAAAGCACAGTGCCCGGCCGTGCTGGCCGAACAGTGCTTCCTTTCCAACGAGGGGGACGCCGCGGCCTTTGCCTCGGAAGAGGGCTGCAAGGCGGTGGCGCATGCATATTACAAGGCCATTTGCGAATATTTCGGCACAACGCCCATCACGGGCTGACACAGAAAAAAGAAAAAGCGGGGGCGCACAAGGCGCCCCCGCTGTGTTTTCGCTCCGAAGCGAGGCAATCCATAAGCCGGGTTCTGTATAAAACGACGATCTTTCTAGGCTGGGCGTCACCGCACAGCTCAAGCCGCCTCGGTGGGGCGCGCAAGGGCACGCATTGCCCCGGTCGGGCGTTGCTCCCGGTAAGGTTTACAGAGCCGCGCAAGTTACCAAGCGCGCTGGTGCGCTCTTACCGCACCTTTCCACCCTTGCCTGCAGGTGCAGGCGGTTTCTTTCTGTTGCACTATCTCTGGGGTCACCCCCGGCTGCCGTTAGCAGTTACCGTTCCCTTGAGGAGCCCGGACTTTCCTCAGAGGGCTTTTGGGGCCCTCCGCCGCCGTCTGTCTTGCTCGCTTCGGAGTTTTCAGTATACCACACCGGGCTTTGCCGCGTCAATTCACATAAAATTTTCTTGCCTTTACCATGATGAAGCGATATAATTTTGTAACAAGAGGGGCGGGTTGCCGCACACTGCGGCGCCCGCAGACAGGGAAAGGGGAATGTCTTATGATAAAAAACGAATATCTGGCCCGTGTATACGCTGCTGTACAGGCGCGCAACCCCGGCGAGGCAGAGTTTCTGCAGGCGGTAAGCGAAGTGCTGGAAAGCCTGGAGCCGTATGTGGAAAAACACCCCGAGCTGGAGCAGTGGGGCGTGCTAGAGCGCATGTGCGAGCCCGAGCGCTTTTTGCAGTTCCGCGTGGCGTGGGTGGACGACGCGGGCAAGGTGCAGGTGAACCGCGGCTACCGCGTGCAGTTCAACTCTGCCATTGGCCCGTACAAGGGCGGCTTGCGCTTTCACCCCAGTGTGAATGCGTCCGTCATCAAATTCCTGGGCTTCGAGCAGGTGTTCAAAAACAGCCTCACCGGCCTGCCCATGGGCGGCGGCAAGGGCGGCTCGGATTTTGACCCCAAGGGCCGTTCGGACGCGGAAATTATGCGCTTCTGCCAAAGCTTTATGACAGAGCTTTCCAAACACATTGGCCAGTTTACAGACGTGCCCGCGGGCGACATTGGCGTGGGCGCGCGGGAGATTGGCTACCTTTTCGGGCAGTATAAGCGCCTGCGCAACGAGGTGACGGGCGTGCTGACGGGCAAGGGCCTTTCCTACGGCGGCAGCCTGGTGCGGCCAGAGGCCACGGGCTATGGCCTGTGCTATTTCACGCAGGAGGCGCTGCGCTGCATGAAGCAGGATAGCTTCGAGGGCAAGACAGTGGTTGTCTCCGGCTCGGGCAACGTGGCCATCTATGCCACGGAAAAGGCCACACAGCTGGGCGGCAAAGTGGTGGCTTTGTCCGATTCCAACGGCTATATCTACGATAAAAACGGCGTAAACCTGGATGTGGTGAAGGCCATCAAGCTGCAGCGCCGCGGGCGCATCAGCGAATATGTGAAAGAGGTGCCCGGCGCGGAATACCACGAGGGCTGCGCCGGCATCTGGGGCATCCCGTGCGATATTGCGCTGCCCTGCGCCACGCAGAACGAAATTGACGGCGAAAGCGCCAAGAAGCTGGCGGCAAATGGCTGCAAAGTGGTGTGCGAGGGCGCCAATATGCCCTCTACGCCCGAGGCCATTGCCGTGTATGAGGCAAACGGCATCCTGTATGGCCCGGCCAAGGCGGCCAATGCGGGCGGCGTGGCCACCAGCGGCCTTGAAATGAGCCAGAACTCGCTGCGCCTCTCCTGGCCGTTTGAAGAGGTGGACGCCCGCCTGCAGGACATTATGACGGCCATTTTCCACAACGCATACGATGCGTCGAAGGCCTGCGGGGCCGAGGGGAACCTGATGGTGGGCGCCAATGTGGCGGGCTTCATCAAAGTGGCCGACGCCATGCTGGCGCAGGGCGTGGCCTATTAAAATGCCGCGCTGCCCTGTGCAACGCGCAGGCAGAAAAAAGAAAACGTGCCGCCGGGCCCGGCGTTCCGAGCCCGGCGGCGCTGTTTTGCCCGGAAAGGGGGCGCAGTATGCGCCTGACATTTGAAGTGACACCACAGGAAGACGGCGCCTTTTTGCGCGATGTGCTGCGCCACAAAGGCGTTTCTACGGCGCTTTCGGCCAGCGTAAAACGCTGCGGCGGGTTTTGGGCGGACGGTGTGCCCATCCGGGCAGACCAGCGTGTGGCGGCAGGCGCTGCCGTGAGCTTCGAGCTTCCGCCGGAAGGGGACACCAGCGTCATTCCCGAGCAGATTCCCCTGGCCATTGTCTATGAGGACGAGCATGCCATGGTGCTGGAAAAACCGGCGGGCATGGCCGTGCACCCCACGCGCGGCGAAGTGTGCGGCACGCTGGCAAACGCCTTTTGCGGGCTGCTGCGCGCGCGGGGGCAAAAAGGGGTGTTCCGCCCCATCAACCGGCTGGATAAAGGCACCAGCGGCCTTGTGCTGTGCGCCATGAACGCCTATGCCGCGCCCCTGCTGGCAAAAAGCGCGCGCAAGGTTTACTACGCCCTGTGTGCGGGCACGCCGCCCGCCAAAGCGGGCGAGTTTTGCGGGCCCATTGCACGCCGGGGCGATTCCATCCTGGGCCGGTGCGTGTCGCCGCAGGGCAAGCCGGCCTGCACACGCTATTGCGTGCTGGCGGCGGGGCCCGGGCGCTTTTTGGCGGCCTGTGCGCTTGGCACGGGCCGCACCCATCAAATTCGTGTGCACTTTTCCCATGCGGGCTGCCCGCTGCTGGGCGATTGGCTGTACGGCGGCGATACCGCCGCGCTGGGGCGGCCCGCCCTGCACTGCGGGGTGCTGCAATTTACAACGCCTGCAGGCGGGCCCACGGGCCCCGCGGCCGTGCAGGCATTTGCGCCGCTTCCGCGGGATATGGCCGCCCTGGCCGCGCCGCTGGCGCCCGGCGGCGCGCTGCCCGGGCAGCTTGGCGCGCCGCAAGCCTTTGCCCGCGTGCGGCACGGGTTGCGCTGAAATGTGAAAAAGGGTATAATATTATAGCTATCTTACTAGGCCATGCCGGCATCGGCCCCGCACAGCGCGGGGTAGAAAGGGGGGCGGAGGCGACGGCGCCAAAGCGGGAAAAGACGGCCAGGTTCCGAGAGACAATTTTTTCGCCCCTTGCCCTTGGGCACGGTGTGGGCGAAGTTCTGTATTATATCGGCTTTGAAACAGAATATACGCTGCTGCGCTTTGCGCGCGCCTGCAAGCGCGCCGTGCTGTGGGTGTTTTATGGCGTGCTGCTGGTGGTGCGCACACTGGGCAGCTTTGCGGCGGGCTTTTTGCGCGCCGTGGGGGAAGACCTTGCGGCCCCCTGGCGCCAGCTTCGCCAGGGGCTGCACAACCTGCGCACCATGCTGCGCGCCGAGCGGGCAGAGGGCGGCCCCGTGGCCGGCAAGGGCGTGGCCTATGTGGTGCGCGGCGTGCGCGCTTACCGCGACCTTGTGTATAATGCGCTCTCTTACCTTTTGCCCATCGCGGCGCTGCTGGTGCTGGTGGTGACGGTGTACACGGTGCTTAGCTCCAACTTTGCGCTGGCCGTGCAGTACCGCGGCGAATTTGTGGGCTATATTGCGAACGAGACGGTGTTTGAAGAGGCGCAAGACCTTGTGAGGGACCGCATTCGCGGCGAAAACACCGGCGAAGATTGGGCGGTGGAGCCCGAGTTCACCATTGCCATTGTAGACCCCGCCGCCATGCGCAGCCGCAGCGAGCTGGCCGACGCAATTATTTCCACGTCCTCGGGCCACATCACCAACGCCACGGGCGTGGTGGTGGACGGCACGCTGGTGGGCGCCACGCAGGATTCCGCTGCCATCAACCAGTTTTTAAACGAGCAGAAGGCCCCGTATGAGACCGGGCAGGAAAACCTCACCGTGCGTTTTGCCCACGAGGTAGAGCTGGTGCCCGGCGTGTATTTCACAGAGACACTTATTTCAAAAGAAGAGCTGGCGGCCCGCCTGCTGGGCCAGGTGGCATGGACGCTGGCCTCGGGCGAGCAGGTGCAGCAAAATTACCTGACTGTGCAGCAGGTGTTTCGGGAAACCTATGAAGAGACGGTGCCCTACCCCACGCAGGAAGTGGAAAACAGCGACCTCGCCTGGGGCAAGCGCGTGCCTTTGCAGGAGGGGATTGACGGCACAAAGCTTGTCACGGCAGACGTGGTATATCAGGACGGCCAGGAACAGGGCCGCACCATCGTCAGTGAAGAGACGCTGGTGGAGGCCGTGCCGGAGATTATTCAGGTTGGCTCGCTGGGCGGCGCCCCGGGCTCTGGCCAGCTGATGTTCCCCGTGCCGGATTATGTAAGCATTTCGCGCGGGCGCTCGTACTACCACCGTGGGCTGGATATTGCCGCGCCGCAGGGCACGCCCATCTATGCGGCCGATAACGGCATTGTCACCTTCTCGGGCCGCGGCACAGGCTATAACTGGTCGTACGGCAACTATGTGCGCATCGACCACGGCAACGGCCTGGAAACTTTGTATGCCCACTGCTATTCGCTGGTGGTTTCGGAAGGAGAATATGTCACCCAGGGCCAGCTGATTGCCTATGTGGGCAACACGGGCCGCTCGTTCGGCAACCATTGCCATTTCGAGGTAATTCGGGACGGAAACAGCTCGAACCCGGAGGACCCGGACGATTATGTCACCCGGCCGCACGGCTAGGCGGCCGGGCGCCTGCCGCCTTTTGCTGCGGCCAGCGCAATTGAGTAAACTTTTGTCAAAATGATTCATTTTTGAAAATTCCCTTTTCAAGCGGCGGAAATCAGTGTATACTATAACAGTTGTGTAAAAAGGGAAGCCCGGCCCGGCCGGGTGATGCTCGGAAGAGGAGTTATCGGAACGTGGAGAAATTTGTCATTCACGGCGGCAGGCCGCTGGTAGGGGAAGTGACCATCAGCGGCGCCAAAAATGCCGCCGTAGCCATTCTGCCTGCCACCATTCTGGCTGCGGACAAGTGCATCATCGAAAACCTGCCCAGCATCAGCGACGTGGCGGCTTCTCTGGATATCCTCAGCGCGATGGGCGCCCGGGTGCGCGTGCTGGACAAGCACACGGCAGAGGTGGATACTTCCCACATCTGCACAACCAGTGTGCCGGACGAGCTGAGCCGCCAGATGCGTGCGTCCTATTATTTCCTGGGCGCGCTGCTGGGGCGGTTCGGCAAGGGCACCGTGGCCATGCCCGGCGGGTGTTACCTTGGCCCGCGCCCCATCGACCAGCATCTGAAGGCCTTCACGGCCCTTGGCGCCGAGGACGTGGTGGACAACGGCATGATTGAAGTGTCCGCCCCGGTGCTGCGCGGGGAAGAAATTTTCTTCGACACGGTTTCGGTGGGCGCTACCATCAACGCCATGCTGGCCGCCGTTATGGCGGACGGGCTCACCGTTCTGGAAAACGTGGCCAAAGAGCCGCATATTGTGGACGTGGCGAACTTTTTGAACACCATGGGTGCCGACGTGCGCGGGGCAGGCACAGACGTCATTAAGGTGCACGGCGTGCGGCGTATGCACGGCTGCACCTACACCATCATTCCCGATCAGATTGAAGCCGGCAGCTATATGGTGGGCGCCGCCATCACGGGCGGCAATGTGCTCATCAAAAACGTCATTCCCAAACACTTGGAGCCTATTACCTCCAAGCTGGAAAAGGCCGGGGCCCATGTGGAGGAATATGACGATTCCGTGCGCGTTTCCCGCACGGGCGACATCGAGCCGCTGAACATCAAAACCATGCCTCACCCGGGGTTTCCCACCGACATGCAGCCTTTGATGAGCGTGCTGCTTACGCTTGCCAAGGGCACTTCCATCATCACCGAGGGCATTTGGGAAAACCGTTTCCGCTATGTGGACGAGCTGGTGCGCATGGGCGTGAACATTCAGGTGGCAGGCCGCGTGGCCGTTATTGAGGGCGTGCAGGAGCTGCTGCCCGCCCCCATGCGCGCAACCGACCTGCGCGCGGGCGCAGCCATGATTATGGCCGCGCTGGCGGCGGACGGCGTGTCGGAGATTACCGAGATCAGCCACATCGAACGCGGCTATGAAGACATTGCGGAAAAGCTGCGCGGCCTTGGGGCCGATATCCGGCGCATTGAGCAGCCGGACAGGCCTATGCGCAGGGCGCAGTAACACAAAATACAAAGAAAAGGGGCGGCGGGGCCTCTTTTCTTTTTGCGTGAAGGGGGTGGGCGCATGGCATGTTTTACCACGCTGTATTCGGGGTCATCCGGCAACTGCGCGTTTCTGGAAGAGGATGGCCGCTTTCTTTTGGTGGATTTGGGAAAAAGTGCCCGTGCCACCACCCGCGCGCTGGGGCAGCTTGGCGCACAGGCAAAACAGCTTTGCGGCGTGCTGGTGACGCACGAGCACACCGACCACATTGCGGGCCTTGCCGTGTTTTTGAAAAAGGCCCCGGTGCCGGTGTACGGCACGCAGGCCACGCTGGAGGCCCTGGCCCGGCGCGGCCTTGTGCCGCCGGGCACACAGCTGGTGCCCACAGACGGCCGCGGCGAGCTGCAGGTGGGCGGCTTTTGCGTGCAAAGCTTTTCCACCAGCCACGATTCGGCCGATTGCTGCGGCTTCCGCGTGCGCACCCCACAGGGCAAAACCCTGGCCATTGCAACAGACCTTGGCTATGTTTCAGACGAGGTGCTGGCCAATTTGTACCTGGCAGACATGGTGGCGCTGGAGGCAAATTACGACCTGCACATGCTGATGCACGGCCCGTACCCCTATTACCTGAAAACGCGCATTGCCTCCAAAAAAGGGCACCTGTGCAACGAGGAATGCGCAGCCACCCTTGCCAAGCTGATGGCTGCGGGCTGCAAGCGCTTTTCGCTGTGCCATATCAGCCAGGAAAACAATGCCCCGGCCCTGGCGCTGCAAAGCGTGCAGGCGGCGCTTTTGCAAAGCGGCACGGCGCCTGCGCCGGACGCGGTGGTGCAGGCCGCGCGCCGGCATGAGGTTTCGCCCGTGTTTGAATTTTGAGAAAAAAGAGGCGGGGTGGGCATGCTGAACCTTACTGTCATTGCGGTGGGCCGCTTGAATGCGGCGTACTATAAGCAGGCCGCGGCGGAATATGAAAAGCGGCTGAGCGCCTTTTGCAAGGTGCATGTGATAGAGCTGGCGGAAGAGGCCATTGCCGAAAAAAATGCAAGCCCTGCCGTGATAGAAAAGGCGCTGGAAAAAGAGGGAAAGGCCATTTTGGCCGCGGTGCCCAAGGGGGCCGTGCTGACGGCGCTTTGCGTAGAGGGCAGGCAGCTTTCCAGCGAGGCGCTGGCGCACCGGCTTTCCGAATGGGCGGTGTCGGGCGTTTCCTGTGCGGCGTTTGCCATCGGCTCTTCCCACGGGCTTTCGCCTCAGGTGAAGCAGGCCGCCGCCCTGCGCCTTTCCATGAGCGAAATGACCTTTCCGCATCAGCTTGCCCGCGTGATGCTGCTGGAACAGCTGTACCGCGCCTGCTGCATCCATGCAGGCAAGCGGTATCACAAATGAATATACTGTTTGTATAAATTGAAAAATAAAAAATACAAAACGTAAAGCGGGGCGCTGTGTGCAACACAGCGCCCCGCTTTTCCTGCCTTACACAGAAGCGGCGGCCTTTCCCTTCTGCATGTCGTTCTGTTCTTCAAAACAATGAATCAGCCGCACCACCATTTCCTGTTGGCTGGGTGTGAGGGCGCTGATATCCACACAGTGCTCTGAAGAAAAACCAAGCAAATAATCTGGTGTGGTGCCAAACACATGGCACAATTCGAACAAATTGGCAAGCGAGGGAAAAGAAATGCCGTTTTCCCATGCGTTGATGGCACTGCGCGATACGCCCAGGCGCTTTGCCGGCACGGCCTGTTTCATATCACGCTGGCTGCGCAGTTGCTGCAAACGCTCTCCGAACATATGGTTTACCCCCCTGTCTATGTACATCATAGCTTTCTTGTTAAGCGATTTTAGTTGTAAAAATAATATTAAAGTTTTAATTCTGCACATTTAAATTTACAAAATGTGAAAATTAACTTGACATTTGCTGCCATTATAGTAGACTAAGGGGTAGATAAGCCTGCCGCCGCATGCGGGCAGGCCACCATGTTTCGGGAGGAATAACAATGAAACGTTTTTTGGCGGTATGCCTTGCGCTGTGCCTTTCCATGGCGCTGTTTGCTGTGCCTGTGTTTGCAGAGGGTGCGGATGAACCCACGGGCAGCGGCGACACATTCTTTGCCAATGGCACGCCCATCACCATTCAGGCCAGCGCGCCTTCAGAGGGCACGCCGGTGACATTAAGCGACTTTACGGAGGGGGGCACGGCCGCCTTTATCGTGTGGGAAGACAGCGGCCTGACGAAATACGTGGGCGTCTCTGCACAGGCCAATGTGTACGGCGGCAGCGACGGCAGGCGGGAAGCGGTGTCGGTGCCCAACACAAGCATCACCATGACGGGCGGCACGGTTCGCTGCCTTGTGGGCGGCAACCTGGGGGCAAATGCAAATATGCCCTTGGCCACAGTGACGGGCAACGTGACCATGCGTATCTCGGGCGATGCGAAGGTCAGCACCTATATTGCCGGCGGCGGGCGCGACAATGCCTGTGTCAACGGCACGGTGTCCCTCACGTTGGATAGAGTGGATCTCGGCGGATATGACTATCTACCGTATGTACATGGCGGTGTGTGGGGCCACGGAAGCGAGGGCACCCGCGACATTGAAAAAGGAACCATGGACACGCAGGCGGTGGCAAACCGTGTGGAGATTAAGGTGACGAACAGCCAGAACATCCCCCTGCTGGGCGTGGGCGGCGGCGGCAGCACAAAAGTGAACAGCGGCAGCCTCACCGTTACGGACAGCACAGTGAAATCGCTGTATCTGGGCGGTATCAATGGCGAGACCGGGAGCTGCGAAGTGACGCTGACCAATGCGAATATCACCAATATGGCGGCCACAAACCGCGGCTTTGTGGGCAGCGCTGTGGTGAATGTCAACGGCGGCAGCATCACCAATTTTTATACCGGCGCAGTGCCGGGGTGCTTTAGCTCAGATTCCGGCACAGTGGATGGCTCTGGCGTGACAGGGTCTATTGCTTGGAACCTGGATGCAAACGTCCAGGTGGTCAATGCGGTCATTACGCCCAACATCAAATCGAATCCCGGCCAGTATACGGCGGAAGTGGGCAACGTTGCAGTTAACAAGCAGGGCGATGCTCTGAACATGACGGCAGACGTTTTTGAGCCCGCCAGCGGAAAAACCGTGAACGAATTCACCGTGCCCGCAGGGGAGACGCTGAAGCTGGAGGGCACCAGTGTCACCATTCCCAACGGCATTGTCCTGAAAAACGAGGGCACCGTGGAAAACAAGGGTGCTATTGACAACCAGGGCAGCATCGAGAACACGGGCGACGGCAAGCTGCAGAATATTGGCAAAGAGGCATCCATCAGCGGCAACGCGCCTTCCGGCACAGAGGGAAAGGTGACCTATCAATTCATCAATGCCCCGGCCAGCTATACGCTGGGCACCAACCAGGACGTTGTGTTCACCTTGAACGGAACACTGGAACAGTTCACGGGCTTTTACATTGACGGTGAGCAGCTGACAAAAGACACGGATTATACCGTAAGGGAGGGCAGCGTCATCGTCACCGTGAAGGCATCGGTGATGGAAAAACTCTCTGTGGGAAGCCATACGCTGAAAGCGACTTATATGCTGGGCGAGGCAACCAGCTCTGTCACAATAGAAAAGCAGGCGCAAGCGCCCACCACACCGGCGGCACCCTCCACCGGCAAGGCCAACCCCAAAACGGGCGTTAACCTGTAATTCCAGCTTAACCATACAGAAAGGCGCCCTTGAAAGGGCGCCTTTTCTGCGCGCGGCAGGGCCCGTTTACAGGCCGCTGGCGCCGTAGTTTGCCAGCACGCGGGCGGAAGGGTCGGTTACATCGCACCCGGCCCACTCCCGGTTGGGCATCCAGAATGCGGGTATCATGCCGCCCTGGCCGGGGTAATATTTTTCAAAGATGTCGCGGTACAAAAGCGATTCCTTGGTAAAGGGCGGCACATGCGCATACCGGCTGGCGGCACGGGCCAGGTCCTCATCGGAATAGATGCTTTCCGCATACGCTTTCAGCTCATCGGCAAGGCTGTGGCCCACCGCGTCGCTGAAGGCCGCTTTTTCGCGCCACAAAATGGTTTCGGGCAAATACCCGCCCTGTGCAAAGGCTTTGCGCAGCAGGTATTTCCCCTTGCCGTGCGTGTTCATTTTCAGCGCAGGGCGCAGGTGCATCACATAGCGCACAAAATCCAAATCGCCAAATGGCACGCGCGCCTCCAGGCTGTTGGAGGAAATGCAGCGGTCTGCCCGCAGCACATCGTACAGGTGCAGTTCCCGCACGCGTTTGCGGCTCTCGGCCTCAAAGGCCTGGGGGCCGGGGGCAAAATCGGTATATTTGTAGCCAAACAGTTCGTCCGACACTTCGCCTGTCAGCAGCACGCGGATATCCGTTTGCCTGTGGATGGCTTTGCACACCAGGTACATGCCCACCGAGGCGCGCACGGTGGTGATGTCAAATGTGCCCAGCGCGGCAATCACTTCGTCCAGCGAAGCAATGGCCTCTTCGCGCGTCATATACACTTCGGTGTGCTGTGCCCCTAAAAAGTCTGCTGCCTGGCGGGCATATTTCAGGTCTATGGCGTCGTGTTCCATGCCAATGGCAAATGTGCGAATTGGCCCGGGCAGTTTGCGGGCGGCAATGGCGCACACCAGCGAACTGTCCAGCCCGCCCGAAAGCAAAAAGCCCAGCGGTGCATCTGCATCCAGCCGCTTTTCCACGGCGGCCGTCAGCTTTTCCCGGATGGCGCAGCAGGCCTCTTCCTCGCCGTCTGCAAGGTGCGGCCGGGCCGCAGTGATGTCACAATACGGTGTGAACACACCGTCCGCATAATAGTGCCCGGGCGGGAAGGGGCGCACTTCGTCCACCAGGCCCACAAGGTTTTTTGCCTCGCTGGCAAACACGGCCTCGCCTTTCCAGTAGCCGTAAAACAACGGGCGTATGCCAATTGGGTCCCGCGCGGCAATCAGGCGGTGCCGCGCGCCGTCATACAAAATGCAGGCAAACTCGGCATCCAGCCGGGCAAACATGGCAAGGCCATATTCCAAGTACAGCGGAAGAAGCACCTCACAATCTGACCCCGAGCGGAAGGAATAGCCCTTTGCCTGCAGGGCGCGCTTTTGCGCGCGAAAGCCATACAGCTCCCCGTTGCATACCGCGGTGTGAGGCCCAAGGCAGAACGGCTGCATGCCGCTTTCCCCGGGGCCCATGATAGCCAGGCGCTGAAACCCCAGAAACCCGCCGCCGTCAAGCGGCAGCACGCGCTGGGCATCGGGCCCGCGGGTGTGGGTGCGGGCCAGGCTGCGCTCGAATGTTTCGCGCGGCATGGCGGCCAATGTTCCCATAACAGTGCACATACGAAAACCCCTCTCTGAACCAGCCGGGCGGCGCGGGGCTGCCCGGCAGCATCTGTGCGGCGAACAAAAAAGCAGCCTGCCCGCCCTGAACCCTTCAGGACGAACAGGCTGCCTGTCCGCGGTGCCACCTAAATTGCCGCTGTGCCCGCACAGCAGCCCCTTCGCGTCTCACCATTGAAACGTTATCCCTTTAACGCAGGGAATACGGCGTGCCTACTGCCCATAGCGGGGTTCAGCTTGCGGCTCGCGGGTGTTCTTCGCGCGGCGGCCTGCGCGGGGCTTGCACCTTGCCCCCGCTCTCTGTGCCAGGCACAGGCGCGCTACTTTTCCCGGTCTATGCTTTTGTAACAGTTTAGCATGGTGAAGCGGGAGTGTCAAGAGAAACCTGCACAATGTGCGCAAAACAGTTGACAAAAGCAGAATTTTACGCTTTTATATATATGCTGCCCTGCCGCGCAAAATTGCCTGCGGCCGGGTGGCAGCCATGTGAAAAGAAGAGGGAATGGTTATGAGCGACAGAACGAAAAAAATTATTTTATGGAGCGCCTGCGGCGTGGTGGGTTTTGCGCTTGTTATCATGCTGTTGCTCATCTTCCTGCTGCCGGGCATCCGGCCGCAGGCGCAAAGTTCCAGTGTGGCCGTTTCTTCCAGCAGTCAGGCGTCTTCTTCCTCAGAGGCAGACACACGCCTGGAAGATGCCAAAAGCCAGAACAGCGATGTGGTGGCGTGGCTGACCGTGCCCGGCACCGAGATAGATGACCCCGTGGTGCAGGCTGCGGATAACGACTACTACCTGCGCCGCACCTGGCTGGGGGAAAGCGACGTATGGGGCAGCTATTTTCTGGACTATGAATGCCATGCGCGCGAGGTGGCCTCGCTGGATAAAGTGAGCATCATTTACGGCCACAGCAATGGAGATTCGAAAGACGATAAGAACTTCTCGCAAATCAAGCGCTGGGAGGACGCCGATTTCGCCGCCCAGAACCCCACGTTCACCCTTCGCCTGACGGACGGCACCCTCACCACCTGGCAGGTGTTCGCGGCCAGCAAGGTGCCGGTAGAGGGCGAAAACGCCGTCTATTATCTGGACCCGAACCCAAGCGAAGAGACCTATTCTGCGCTGCTGAACACCCTGCGCGCGGCCAGCGCCCAAAGCTTTGATGGCGTGGAAGTGACATCGCAGGATAAAATCCTCATTCTCTCCACATGCACGTCAAACGACATTGTGCGCTATGTGCTGTGCGCAAAGCTGGTGGCCTGAGGGCGGGTTATCAAAAACGAGACCCTTTCCGGCAGGGTGCTGCCGGGCAGGCTGCCCCCGAATAGAAAATGCAAAGGGCCCCCGCGGCAGGCAATATGCCTGCCGCGGGGGCCTGTTTCTGCAACGCGGGGCTTCACGCGTCATACCAGTATTTCCTGTCCAGCCCGCGGTACTGCACAGCCTCGCTGATGTGCCCGGCACAGATGGTGCCGCCGCCGTCCAGGTCTGCAATGGTGCGGGCCACTTTTAAAATGCGGTCGTACGCGCGGGCCGAAAGCCCCATGGCCCCGAACACGCGCTTCAAAAGGGCGGCTGCATCGGGGGTCATGGCGCATGCAGTGCGCAGCATGCTGCTGGGCAACTGTGCGTTGCATGCAACGCCCGTGCCCGCATAACGCGCCTGCTGCACGGCGCGCGCCGCCGCCACACGCGCGGCAATGGCGGCAGAGCCCTCGCCCGGCGCCTCACCCGCAAGGGCATCATATGCCACAGGGGCCACCTCAATATGAAGGTCAATGCGGTCCAGCAGCGGGCCGGACACCTTGCGAAGATAGCGCTGGATGGCCCCCTGCGTGCAGGTGCACGCGCGCGTGGGGTGGCCGTAATAGCCGCAGGGGCATGGGTTCATGGCGGCCACCAGCATAAAGCGGCTGGGGTAATGTGCCCGCATGGCAGCGCGGCTGACGGTGATGGCGCCGTCCTCCAAGGGCTGGCGCAGTGCCTCCAGCGCATCGCGGTGAAACTCGGGCAGCTCGTCCAGAAACAGCACGCCATTGTGTGCAAGGCTCACTTCACCCGGCTTCGAGGCGGCGCCGCCGCCCGTAAGCGCCACAGCGCTGGCCGAGTGGTGCGGCGCGCGGAAAGGCCTTGTGCGCACCAGCCCGCCGCCGGAAAGCAGCCCGGCAACAGAGTGAATTTTGGTGGTCTCCAGCGCCTCTTCCAGCGAAAGGGGCGGCAGAATGCCCGGCAGGCGCTTTGCCAGCATGCTTTTGCCCGTGCCGGGCGGGCCAATCAGCAACGCGTTATGCCCGCCGGCCGCGGCTACCTCCAGCGCGCGGCGCGCTTCCGGCTGGCCGCGCACATCGGCAAAATCCAAAAAGCCGTCTGCCGGTTGAGGCGCATACGGCGTGTGCGGCTGCGGCGCAATGGGCGCCTCGCCCGAAAGATGGCGCACTACGTCACGCGCAGTGCGCACGGGGTAAACGCACACCCCCTCTGCGGCGGCTGCCTCGGCGGCGTTTTCTGCCGGCACAAACAGCTCGCGCAGGCCCGCCTGCCTTGCGGCCAGCGCCATGGAAAGCACCCCGGCCACGCCGCGCACGGCGCCGTCCAGCGAAAGCTCGCCCAAAAACGCCATGCCGGGCGCCGCCATGGGCGCCTGGCCGCACGCGCACAAAAGGGCAAGAAAAATGGGCAGGTCGTACACAGGGCCCGTCTTGCGCACATGGGCGGGCGCAAGGTTTACGGTTACGCGGCTTACCGGGTAGGAAAACCCCAGGTTTTTCAGCGCGCTGCGCACTCTGTCGGCAGATTCCTTCACGGCGCTGTCCGGCAGGCCCACAATGGCAAACTGGGGCAGCCCGCTGCTCACGTCCGCCTCCACGCGCACGGCAAAGCCCGCCACGCCCTGCACGCCAAGGCTGTTTACGGTGGCAAACACCGGCACGCCCCCTCTCTGTGTGTTTGGTATTAGTATACCGCCTTGCCGCGTGCACGGCAAGCAGTTTCGAAAGCCGGGCGCGCACAGGCGGGGGAACCCGGAATGAAAACCGGGGCTTTGCCCCCGTTTGCCCGTTGACGGAAAGACTGTTTCGCGGTATGATGGAACCACCAGAAAAAGGCAGCGGCGCCGCTGCGTGCCGCTGTATGGAAGGCGGGTGCATTCGATTGTATATGGACGAGTATGAACGCTGGCTTGCACAGGAGCTGGACGACGCGGACCTGCGCCCAGAGCTGCTGAGCATTCAGGGCTTGGAAGAAGAAATTAAAGACCGCTTTGCGGTAGAGCTGTCATTCGGCACCGCGGGCTTGCGCGGCGTGCTGGGCGCGGGCACCAACCGCATGAACGTGTACATGGTGCGCAAGGCCACCCAGGGCCTTGCCAATTACCTGCTGCGCACGCCGGGCGAAAAAAGCGTGGCCATTTCGTACGACAGCCGCATCAAAAGCGATGTATTCGCGCGCGAGGCCGCCTGTGTGCTGGCGGCAAACGGCGTGAAGGCGTGGATTTATAAAGAGCTGATGCCGGTGCCGGCGCTTAGCTTTGCCACACGCTTTTTGAAGTGCGACGCCGGCATTATGGTGACGGCCAGCCACAACCCCGCGAAATACAACGGGTACAAGGCCTATGGGCCGGACGGCTGCCAGATGACGGAAGAGGCCGCGGGCGCCGTGTATGAAGAGATGCAGAGCACCGATATCTTCACCGGCGTAAAACGGGCAGATTTTGATGAAGCGCTGGCGCAGGGCAAAATTGCCTACATTGGGCAGGATGTTGTGGATGCGCTGTACGCGGCCATTGAGGCGTGCGCCGTGCGCCCCGGCATCTGCAAAACGGCGGGGCTGAAACTGGTGTATTCCCCCCTGAACGGCTCTGGCAATGTGCCGGTGCGCCATGTGCTGGCCGACATTGGCATCACAGACGTAACCGTGGTGCCCGAGCAGGAACACCCGGACGGCAATTTCCCCACCTGCCCGTACCCCAACCCGGAAATTCGCGAGGCGCTGGCCCTGGGCCTGGCCCTGGCCGAGCAGACAGGCGCAGACCTGATGCTGGCCACCGACCCGGACGCCGACCGCGTGGGCATTGCCGTGCGCACGGCCGGCGGCGGCTATCAGCTGCTGACGGGCAACGAAGTGGGCGTGCTTTTGCTGGATTATATCTGCGCCGGGCGCATGGAGCAGGGCACCATGCCCGCGGCGCCGGTGGCGGTGAAGAGCATCGTCTCCACCTGCCTTGCAGATGAGGTGGCAAAGCACTACGGCGTAGAGTGCCGCAACGTGCTCACCGGCTTCAAATATATTGGCGAGCAAATTCATCTGCTGGAAGAAAAGGGCGAGGAAGCGCGCTTTATCTTCGGCTTTGAAGAGAGCTACGGCTACCTGGCAGGCACATATGTGCGCGATAAAGACGCCATTGTGGCCAGCATGCTGATTTGCGAGATGGCGGCCTACTACCGCAGCAAGGGCACCAGCGTGCTGGAGCGGATGGAGGCCATTTACCGCCAGTATGGCCGCTGGCTGCACAAGGTGGATTCGTTCGCGTTTGAGGGCCTGTCCGGCATGGACACCATGAAGGCCATCATGGCAAAGCTGCGCGGGGAGGGCCTGCACGAGGTGGCGGGCCGCCAGGTGGTGAAAGCGGCGGATTACCAGGCCCGTGAAGTAAAGGACATGTGCACGGGTGCCGTGCAGCCCACGGGCCTGCCCGCGGCCAATGTGCTTACCTACTGGCTGGACGATGGCAGCTCTGTCATTGTGCGCCCCTCGGGCACCGAGCCGAAAATCAAGGTGTATTATTCCACCAAGGGCGACACCCTTTCCGGCGCCGAGGCCGCGCAGGCGCAGCTTGCCGCCGCCATGGGGCCGCTGATGAAATAAACGGTTCCGGCACCCAAACAGATATATCATAAAGGCTGCGGCCGGCTTTCCTTGAAAGCCGGCCGCAGCCCTTTGCTTTTTTGCGTTTGGAAAAGCGGGGTGCTGCGGCACGCCTCAGCGCTCCTCTATGGTGGGGATGGGGGTGTTGTCTGTCTCTTCCAGCGCTTCGGGGCTGGCAAGGTAGTGCTTTGTCTCTTTCGCCACCACGCCCGAAAGCAACACCACGGCAACCAGGTTCGGCACGGCCATCAGTGCGTTCAAAATGTCGGCAAGGTCCCACACCACCTGCAGGCTCAGCACCGGCGCTGCCACCAGCACCAGGCAGAACACAAGGCGGTAGGGGGCAAGCGCCTTTTTGCCCCACAGGTATTCGGCCCCGCGCTCGCCATAGTAAGACCAGCCCAAAATGGTGGAATAGGCAAACGTCACAATGCCCACCACCAGAATCAGCGGGCCCACCACGGGAATTTGCTCGAAAGCCATGTTGGTTAGAATGCCGCCGTCCGTCACGCCGGACATATCGATGGAGGGGTTTTTCATAATGCTGGAAACCAGCACCAGCCCCGTCATCAGGCACACCACCACTGTGTCCCAGAACGTGCCGGTGGCGCTTACCAGCGCCTGCCGCACGGGGTTTTTCGTCTGCGCCGCCGCGGCCACAATGGGCGCTGAACCCATGCCGCTTTCGTTGGAAAACAGCCCGCGCGCCACGCCATAGCGGGCCGCCGCCATAATGCCGCTGCCCACCAGGCCGCCCGCTGCGGCGCCTGGCGTGAAAGCCAGCGTGCAGATGGTGCGCACGGCGGGCCACAGGTAATCGTAATTGATGCAAAGGATATACGCACAGCCCAGCACATAGAACAGCGCCATAAAGGGCACCAGCTTTTCGCACACGCGGGCAATCCACTTCACACCGCCGAAAATTACCACGGCCGTAAGGGCGCCGCACACCAGCCCCACCGAAAGCGGGGCAATGTGGAAATTGCCGTCCAGCACGGTGGAAATGGCGTTCACCTGCACGCCGCAGCCAATGCCAAAGGTGGCCAGTGCCGTGAACAGGGCAAACGCCTTGGCAAGCCTTTTCATGCCAAGCCCGCGCTCCAGCGCATACATGGCGCCGCCCAGCATGCGGCCGTCCTTTGTTTTTACGCGGTATTTTACCGCCACAAGCGCCTCGGCATATTTGGTGGCAATGCCCAGCACGCCCGTCAGCCAGCACCACAGCACGGCGCCCGGCCCGCCCAGCGCCACCGCTGTGCCCACGCCCACAATATTGCCGGTGCCAATGGTGGAGGCCAGCGCCGTGGTAAGCGCGCCAAACTGGCTGATGTCGCCGTCCGCCCCTTTGTCTTTTGCAACAGAAAGGCGAATGCCCAAAAAGGTTTTGCGCTGTATTACCCCGGTGCGCACGGTTAGAAAAATATGCGCGCCAAACAGCAGCAAAATCATGGGCAGGCCCCAAATGAGCCCGTCAAGGCTTTTGATGAATCCCCCAATGGTTTCCAGCATGTGATGCCCCTCTTTCTGCCCGCGCCGCACGCGGGCGCCTATTCCTTTTGTATGTGCCTGCGGCGGCGTTTATGTGCCCGGGCCCGCGCGCGTTTTGCACCGCATGGCATGCGCGCACTTTCGCCAGGTATTGTGAAAAAGTATAGCACAGCGGCCCAAAGATGGCAAGAACACAGGCGGCCGGCACGGGCAAGGCAAAACGGCCCGGCAAAAATTGTATTGCACGCCGAAATATGCTATACTATATTAGTTTATGCGGCCTGTGCGGCCAGAGGAGGGCAAAAGACATGCGCATCCTTGGGATAGACCCGGGCTATGCCATTGTGGGCTTTGGCGCGCTGGACTATGTGCGCGGCGCGTTCTGCCCTGTGCAGTACGGCGCTATCACCACGCAGGCGCACACGCTTTTTGAGCAGCGGCTGGAGGAAATTTATTTTGATATGACCCAGCTTCTGCAAAACCTGAAGCCGGATGCCGTCGCCATGGAACAGCTGTATTTTCAGCACAACCAGACAACGGCCATGGCCGTGGCGCAGGCGCGCGGCGTGCTGCTGTTATGTGCGCAGCTTGCACGCGTGCCGGTGTTCGAATACACACCCATGCAGGTGAAGCAAAGCGTTACAGGCTATGGCAAGGCCACCAAAAAGCAGGTGCAGGAAATGACGCGCACGCTGCTGCGCATGCAGGCCGTGCCAAAACCCGATGACGCAGCCGACGCGCTGGCGCTGGCCATTTGCCATGGCTACAGCGCACATTCGCGCCAGTATGGCCTTACCCGCACGCGCCGCCAGCAGCTTGGGTACGATTAAGCGCGCCGGCCCCGGCGCCGCAGCGGGGAAATACAGCAAAAAGATAAAACGGAGGCAGGCATGATTTACAGTTTGCATGGCACCCTGGTGGAAAAAACAGCCGACATGGCGGTGGTGGAATGCGCAGGCGTGGGCTATTGCGTCTCCATTCCGTCTTCTACGGCAGGTGCGCTGCCCGCAGTGGGGCAGACGTGCACCCTTTACACCTATATGAACGTGACGGAAAACGATGTCTCGCTATTCGGGTTTGCCGATAAGGAAAGCCAGGCCATGTTCCGCCTGCTGACGGCGGTGAGTGGCGTGGGCCCCAAGGCCGGGCTTGCTATTTTAAGTGTGCTGAGCCCGGCGCGCGTGGTGCTTGCGGTGCAAGGGGGGGACCACAAAGCCTTCACCGCCGCCAATGGCGTGGGGCCGAAGCTGGGCCAGCGCATTGTGCTGGAATTGAAAGATAAAGTGGGCAAGGGCTTTGCGGGCAGCCTTTCGGCGGCCGACTTTGCGGCCCCGGCCGCGCCCGCAGGCGCGGCGGCGCAGGCGCAGGCTGCACTGGTGGGGCTTGGCTACACGGCCTCCGAGGCCGCCGCCGCCCTGGCAGGGGTAGACCCGGCCCTGCCTGTTCAGGAAATGATACGCCTTGCTTTGCAGGGCATTGGCAGAAGGAGGTAAGCCATGGCGCTGGAAACTGTGGATGTGGGCGCTTCCGCGCGCCTTGTAAGCCCGGAGCCCCGCGAGGAAGATTTTGACGCCGAGGCCACCCTGCGCCCCAAAACGCTGGAGGAATATATTGGGCAGGACAAAGCCAAAGAGAACCTGCGCGTATACCTGAAAGCGGCAAAGCTGCGCGGTGAGCCGCTGGACCATCTGCTTTTATACGGCCCGCCGGGCCTTGGCAAAACCACGCTGGCCTGCATTGTGGCGCACGAGATGGGCGTGCAGATTCGCATCACCTCGGGCCCGGCCATTGAAAAACCGGGCGATTTGGCCGCGCTGCTGACGAATTTGCAGGAGGGCGACGTGCTGTTCATCGATGAGATCCACCGCCTTTCCCGCCAGGTGGAAGAGGTGCTGTACCCGGCCCTGGAAGATTACGCGCTGGACATCATGATAGGCAAGGGCCCCTCGGCGCAAAGCATCCGCATCAACCTGCCGCGCTTTACGCTGGTGGGGGCGACAACGCGCGCAGGGCAAATTACCAGCCCCCTGCGCGACCGCTTTGGCGTGCTTTTGAAGCTGGAGCTTTACACCCCGGACGAACTGGCAAAAATTGTCACCCGCTCGGCCGGCATTTTGGGCGTGCCCTGCACGCCGGACGGCGCGCTGGAGATGGCCCGCCGCAGCCGCGGCACGCCGCGTGTGGCAAACCGCCTTTTGAAGCGCGTGCGCGATTTTGCGCAGGTGATGGGCAACGGCGTCATTGACGGGCAGACGGCCAAGGGCGCTTTGCGGCGCATGGACATCGACGAAATTGGCCTGGACGAGATGGACCGCGGGCTTTTGCGCGCCATCATCGAGATGTACGGCGGCGGCCCCGTGGGGCTGGAGACCATTGCCGCCGCGCTGGGCGAAGAGGCCGTGACGCTGGAGGATGTGTGCGAGCCGTACCTGATGCAGCTGGGCTTTTTGACGCGCACGCCGCGCGGGCGCTGCGTGACCAAATACGCCTACGAGCACCTTGGCCTGCGCGCGCCGGGCGAAAGCGGCCAGCAGGCCCTGGAGGGCTTTTAAGCGCTGCCGTGCACGGGGCTGTATAGAAATGTTCATATTTTCTGCGTTATAATATTCTGAAAACGATACGGAGGGGTTAAGCTTTGCGCGCAGCAACACAGTGGAAGGACTATGAGCTGATAGACGCCACGGCAGGCAACCGGCTGGAGCGCTGGGGCCAGACGCTGCTGGTGCGGCCAGACCCTCAGGTGCTTTGGAAGACACCGCCGCGCAGCGGCCTGTGGGAAAAGGCAAACGCCGTGTATCACCGCGCTGCCACCGGCGGCGGCAAATGGGAATACCGCCGCAAAATGCCCGAAAAGTGGACAATTGGCTGCGAGGGGCTGCGCCTCATTGTGTCGCCCACGGGCTTTAAGCACACGGGCGTATTTCCCGAGCAGGCGGTGAACTGGGCGCGCTACCGCGAGCTGATTGCCGCGGCCGGGCGCGAGGTGAGCGTGCTGAACCTGTTTGGCTATACGGGCGGCGCCACGCTGGCGTGCGCGGCCGCCGGCGCCCGGGTGTGCCATGTGGATGCCAGCCGGGGCATGGTGGCCTGGGCGCGCGACAACGCCGCCGAAAGCGGCCTTGTCGGGCGGCCCATCCGCTGGATTGTGGATGACTGCGCCAAGTTTGTGGCCAGGGAGCAGCGCCGCGGCACAAAGTATGACGCCATTATTATGGACCCTCCCAGCTACGGCCGCGGGCCGGGGGGCGAGGTGTGGAAGCTGGAGGACGCCATTGACGGGTTTATTGAGGCCTGCGCCGGCGTGCTGAGCGAAAACCCCCTGTTTGTGGCGGTGAACAGCTATACCACGGGCCTTGCGCCCAGTGTGATGGAGTATATGCTGCGCGAGAGGGTGGCCCGGCGTTTCGGCGGGCGCACCGAGTGCGACGAGATAGGCCTGCCGGTGACGGCCACCGGCGGCGTGGTGCCCTGTGGGGCCACGGCCTGGTGGCTTGCACAGTAGCGGCCGGGCCCAAAAACGGGAATTTGACAGCGCGGCTTTGCGCCGTGCGGGATGGGAAGTATTTGCATGCAGGATACACAGCCGATGCTTTCGGTGCAGAACGTGACGTTCCGTTATGACGAGGGCGCAAAGCCCGCGCTGGACGGAATTACACTGGACATTCAAAAAGGAGAATATGTAGCCATTTTGGGGGCGAACGGGTGCGGGAAAAGCACCCTGGCCAAGCATTTTAATGCCATTTTGCTGCCCGAAAGCGGCCGCGTGCTGGTAGAGGGCATGCCCACATCCGACGAAAAAAACCTTCTGGCCCTGCGCCAGAAGGTGGGCATGGTGTTCCAGAACCCGGATAACCAGATTGTGGCCACCGTGGTGGAAGAGGATGTAGCCTTTGCCGCAGAAAACCTGGGGGTAGAGCCGCACGAGATGCGCCGCCGGGTGGACGAGGCCATGCAGCTTGCAGGCATCTACGCCTATAAAGACAAGGCGCCGCACAAGCTTTCGGGCGGCCAAAAGCAGCGCGTGGCCATTGCGGGCGTGCTTGCCATGCAGCCGGATTGCCTTGTTTTGGACGAGGCCACCGCCATGCTGGACCCCATTGGCCGCCAGCAGGTGCTGCGCACGGTGCACCGCCTGAACCGCGAAAAGGGCATTACGGTGGTGCAAATTACCCACTATATGGAAGAGGCCGCCATGGCGGGGCGCGTGGTGGTGATGAGCGCCGGGCATGTGGTGATGGACGGCCCCCCGCGCGAGGTGTTTGCGCGGGCAGACGAGCTGCACGCCCTTCATTTAGACGTGCCGCAGCCGGCCGAACTGTGCCAGCTTCTTTCGCGCCAGGGCCTGCCTGTGCCGCCGGGCATCATTGGCGTGGACGAATGCGCGGCGGCCCTGTACCGTATGCTGACCGGAAAGGAGGCGCCTGCGCATGCCTGACATTGTTCGTGTGGAACATCTCAGCTATATCTACGGCCAGGGAATGCCCGACGCCACCGTGGCGCTGGACGATATCAGCTTTTCCATTGAAGAGGGAAGCTTTGTGGGCGTCATTGGCTCTACCGGCTGCGGCAAAAGCACCCTCATCGGCCATTTTAACGGCATCAACCGGCCCACACAGGGCAAGGTGTATATTGACGGCGAGGACATTTGGCAAGACCCCAAGGACATCCGCCGCTTCCGCTTTCTGGTGGGGCTTGTGTTTCAGTACCCGGAATATCAGCTGTTTGAAGAGACGGTGTACAAAGACATCGCCTTTGGCCCCTTGAATATGGGCCTTTCGGAAGAGGAAGTGAACCGGCGCGTGCTGCGCGCGGCAAAGTTTTGTGGGCTGGGGGCCGCCATGCTGTCCCAAAGCCCGTTCGAGCTTTCCGGCGGGCAAAAGCGCCGTGCCGCCATTGCGGGCGTGCTGGCCATGGAGCCAAAGCTGCTGGTGCTGGACGAGCCCGCCGCCGGGCTGGACCCGGAGGGCCGCGACACCATTTTAAGCCAGGTGAAGCAGTTCCATCAAGAGACGGGCACCACGGTGGTGCTGGTGAGCCACTCGATGGAGGATATTGCCAAATACGCCGAAAAAGTGCTGGTGCTGGACGCGGGGCACGTTGCCATGTATGACACCACCAGCGCAGTGTTCGCCCGCGCGGACGAGCTTTTGCAGCTGGGCCTTTCGGTGCCAGAGGTGACCAAGGTGTTTCTGCGCCTGCGCGAATGGGGGCTGGACGTTCCGGCGGACGTTTACACAGTGCCCTATGCCGCAAACATTCTGCGCGGCATGCTGGAAAAGGGGGCGGGCACATGCTGAGAGACATCACCATTGGCCAGCATTTCCCGGGCACGTCCCCGCTGCACCATATGGACCCGCGCGCAAAAATTGTGCTGAGCATCGCATATATCGTGGTGCTGTTCATGGGTTCAAACGCGCTGGGGCTGGGGCTTTCGGTGGCGTTTTTGCTGTTTTTGTACGGCGTGGCGCGCATTCCGCTGAAGCTGGTGGCCAAAAGCCTGAAGCCCATCATCCCCATCATCATTTTTACGGCCATTTTGAACGTGTGCTTCATGCCCGGTGTGGGCCAGCCGCTGGTGCACTGGGGCTTTTTGAAAATTTACCGCGAGGGCGTTACCTATGCGGTGATGATTGTGGTGCGCATTGTGTGCCTCATTGCGGGCACCAGCCTGCTCACCTACACCACCAGCCCCATTGTGCTGACAGACGCCATCGAGCGCCTTTTGCGCCCGCTGGCAAAGCTGCACCTGCCGGTGCACGAGCTGGCCATGATGATGACCATTGCCCTGCGCTTCATTCCGCTGCTGATTGAAGAGACAGAGAAGATTATGAACGCCCAGAAGGCGCGCGGCGCGCTGCTGGATTCCGGCACGCTTACCCAGCGCGTAAAGGCGCTGGTGCCGGTGCTGATTCCGTTGTTTATCTCGGCTTTCCGCCGGGCGGACGAGCTGGCCACCGCCATGGAGTGCCGCTGTTATCACGGCGGCGAGGGGCGCACGCGGTTGAAAACGCTGCGCCTGACGGCGAAGGATTGGCTGCTTAGCGCCGTGTGCGTGGCCGTGCTGTGCTGCATTGCATGCAGCGGTGCGCTGTGGGCACGGTTCTGGGGCTGACACAAACGGGAAGGAGGCCATGGCATGCAGATGCTGCTGACCCTGCGCTTTGACGGCACGGCTTACCACGGCTTTCAGGTGCAGAAAAATGCGCTGAGCGTGTGCGAGGTTTTGCAAAATGGCATGCAGGCGCTGTACGGCACGCGCCCGCCGGTGAAGGGGTGTTCGCGCACGGACGCTGGTGTGCACGCGCTGGAATATTGTGTCAGCTATGCGCCGCCAAAGCCCATTCCGCCGGCCAAGCTGCCGCTTTCTTTAAACCGCTTTCTGCCGGATGATATCCGCGTGCTGGCAGCGCGCGAGGTGCCGGACGATTTTCACGCGCGCTACAGCGCGCAAAGCAAAGAGTACCTTTACCGCATCTGGAACAGCCCGGTGGATGACCCGTTCGAGGCAAAATACCACTGGCGCATCTCGCAGCCGCTGAACGAGGCAGCCATGGCCCGGGCCGCGGCATATGCCGTGGGCACGCATGATTTTGCCGCTTTCATGAGCGCGGGCAGTAAAATAACCGACACCGTGCGCACCGTTCACTTTTTTCATGTGCGGCGCGAGGGCAAAGCCATTGTGCTGCATATCTGTGCGGATGGGTACTTATATAATATGGTGCGCATTTTGACGGGCACTTTGGTAGAGGCCGGGGCCGGGCGCATGCCGCCCGAGGGGCTGCGCACGGCGCTGCAAAGCGGGCAGCGCGCACTGGCGGGCGACACCGCCCCTGCAAAGGGCCTGTTTTTATACCGCGTGAACTACGGCGGCTGATGCCGCACAACACCGGCCGCCCTGCGGCCGCAGAAAGGAGGCGTGCGCATGCCGCCTGTAGAGGGGGGGCCTTTTGGCCCGACGCAGCAACCCCCATACCGCCCGCAGGGCGCGCCGCGCCGCGGCGCAAAGCGCCAGCGCGTGCAAAGCGACATGCCGCGCCTTGCGCAGATACGCCACAAAAAACGCATGCGCCGCCTGCGCTGGCTGTGTGCATGTGTGGTGTTTCTGGCCGCAGTGCTGGCCTATTTCACCGGGCTGTACGGCGCCTCGGCCAGCGTGCTGGGCGATAAGTTTGACACGCTGCGCGCACTGTTCAGCGAAGGGCAGGAATTTCCCTTCACCGTGCGCGCACAGGGCCTGCAGAACGCACAGCCGCTGGGCGGCGGGTTTGTCATGCTGACAGACAACGAGCTTTCCATCTATGCCGCAAACGGCGCCCTGCTGCGCACCGTGCCGCACGCCTATGCGCGCCCGGCCATGGCGGCGGGCAACACGCGCCTGTGCCTGTATCACCGCGGCGGCACCAGCCTTACGGTGGAAAGCCGCAGCCGCACTCTGTGGGAATATTCGGCGCAAAACGCCATCGAGCTGTGCGCCATGAGCCCCGGCGGCACGCTGGCCATTGCTCAGCGCGGGCAGGTGAGCGTGTATACGCCCCTGTTCGAAGAAATTTTTACCTTTTACACCTCCGAGCACGTCACGGCCATGGCGTTTGCCAAAGATAACAGGCACTTTGCCGTGGGCTGCCCCGGCAGCGAGAACGGCGCGCTTTCGGGAAAGGTATACCTGTTTACCACCGACCCCAATGCGGCGGAGGAGGCCGATGCCGTGCTGGAAAACCCGGACGGCATGCCGCTGAAGATTTTCTACCCTTCGGCCAGCCGCGTGGTGGTGGTGTATGATAATTACATGGCCCTGTACGATGTGCAGACAGGCAGCGAGCTGGCGCGTTTCGATTACGGCGGCCTGCCGGTGCAAAGCGCCTCTATGGGCACCGGCGGCAACCTTGTGCTGCTGTTTGGCGACGGCGAGCACTCGGCGCAGACGCGCGTGGTGCTGTTCGACAGCGAGCTGAACGTCACCGGCCAGGCGTCTGTGGGGGCACGCACGTTCAGCGTTACGGCGGGCCGCCAGGAGGCCTATGTGCTGGCCGCGGGCGGCGTGTACTGCTATGGGCCGGATGGCACACTGTGGGGCACGCAGCAGACGGAAAGCCGCCCCCTGGCCGTGGTGGCTGCCCAAAAAACGGTGCTGCTCACCGCCTCCAGCGCAAGCGAGCTGCAATTCTCTGCCCCGCAGGAAAACGCGGCGGCAGGCGCGGGCAGCACTGCGCCGGCATCCGGCACGGCCAGCGCAAGCGGCTGAACGGCGGTTTGGCATATTTGTCACAAGCTTTGGAAAGGAAGCGAATGTTATGGATTTTTCACCTGCTATCCTTCTTGATATTGCCCTGGTGGGCGTTGTGGTGTTCACAGTGGCATATTATATGCGCCGTGGCTTTCTGGCCGGGCTGCTGGGCCTTGTAGGCAACCTTGCCTCGCTGGCGCTGGCATGGTTTATATCCGGCAGGGTGTCGCCCACGCTGTTTGAAAATTTCTTCAAATCCGGCCTGATTGACCAGACAGCCCAGCTTATTTCCGAGCAGGGGGCCGCCGGGGTGCAGGCCATTCTGGATAAGTTTTCTGCTTTTCTGCCGGCCTCTCTGTTAGAGAGCATTACCCAGCAGGCAGACAGCATCTTTCATTCCGGCGCGCCGGATATGGCGCTTGCCATTGTGGAAAACGTGGTGGCGCCGCTGGTGATGCCGCTGATTGGCGTGGTGGTGTTCTTCGCGGTGTTTGTGCTGGGGCGTGTGGTAATTTCGCTTCTGGCGGCCATTTTCTCAAACGTGAACCGTGTGCCGCTGGTGGGCAGCGTAAACAAGGGCCTTGGCGCCGTCATTGGCCTGGTTGCCGGGCTGATCAATGTGCTGATGGTGCTGTGTGTCATTTGGGCCGTTGTGGTCATCACCGGCGGCAGCCTGCCCGGCCTGAACGACCAGGCCCTTGCGGGCAGCCATCTTTACACGTTCTTTTCGGCATACAACCCGTTTTCCTGACGGCGGCCGTGAAAATGCGATTTTGTAGTGGGCCCTGCTGAGGGCCGGAAAGGAACCTTGACGAATGCTTTGTAACAAATGCAAAAAACGCCCTGCCATTGTGTTCGTGCAGCGTATGGAGAACGGCGAAATGAAAAACGAGGGCTATTGCCTTTCCTGTGCGCGCGAGCTGGGCATCAAGCCGCTGGATGACATCATGAAGCAGTTCGGAATCTCTGGCGAAGACCTGGAGGCGATGGAAGACCGCTTTGCCGGCATGATGGAAAACGGCGATATGGACCCTTCTGAAATGATGCAGAACATGATGGGCATGGGCGCAGAAGATGCCGAAGATGCCGGCCAGGACGAAGAGGAAGAGACCTCGGACAACGGGGAAGAGCGCTTTGTGCCGGGCGGCGCGGGCACGTTTCCACTGGGTATTTTTGCCTCCCGCAAAAAAGAGGAGGGGGAAAAGAAAGACCCGCGCGCAAAGGAAAAAGGCAAAAAACGCAAGTTTTTGGACAATTACTGCGAGAACCTCACCCAAAAAGCGCGCGACGGCAAGCTGGACGCCATCATTGGGCGCGACCGGGAGATTTACCGCACCATTCAGATTCTCTCGCGCCGCCAAAAGAACAACCCCTGCCTGATTGGCGAGGCGGGCGTGGGCAAAACGGCCATTGCCGAGGGCATTGCGCTGCGCATTGCCGCAGGCGAGGTGCCTGCGGGGCTGAAAGACAAAGAAATTTACCTGCTGGACCTCACCAGCCTTGTGGCGGGCACCCAGTTCCGCGGCCAGTTTGAAAGCCGTGTGAAGGGCCTGATTGGCGAGGTGAAGGCCGCGGGCAACGTCATTTTATTCATTGACGAAATTCATAACATCACCGGTGCGGGCGATTCGGAGGGCGCCATGAACGCCGCCAATATTCTGAAGCCGGCCCTTTCGCGCGGCGAGATTCAGGTGATTGGCGCCACCACGTTTGCCGAATACCGCAAATATATCGAAAAAGACCAGGCGCTGGAGCGCCGCTTCCAGCCTGTAAAGGTGGAAGAACCCTCGCTGGACGACACCGTGAACGTGCTGTGCGGCGTGAAGAGCTATTATGAGGCACACCATCATGTGAAGGTGCCGCAGGCCATTGTGCGCGCCTGTGTAGAGTTGTCGGAACGGTATATTACAGACCGTTTTCTGCCCGACAAGGCCATCGACCTTCTGGATGAGGCCTGTGCCTGCTGCAGCCTGCGCCATGCGGAAATTACCGAGTGGGTGGACGGTGAAAAGAAGCTGGCCGCCCTGAAAGAGGAAAAGGAAGAGGCGGAAAACGGAAAAGACGGGCCGGATTATGAGGCCGTGGCCCGCCTGAACTACGAGATTGAGGCCCTGGAAAAGGACGTTGCCGGCAAGCGCGAGGCTGTGGAGAAAATTGAAGTGACCATGGACGATGTGGCCCGCGTGATAGAGCTTTGGACGGGCATCCCTGCCGCCAAGGTGCGCGAGACCGAGTATTCGAAGTTGGCCCATCTGGAGGACGCGCTGAACGAGAAAATTATTGGCCAGCGCGAGGCCGTGCACCTTGTGGCCACGGCGGTGAAGCGCAGCCGCGCCGACATTGCGGCGCGCCGCCGCCCGGCAAGCTTTATCTTTGTGGGGCCCACGGGCGTGGGCAAAACCGAGCTTGTCAAACAGCTTGCCCTGCAGCTGTTCGACACGGTAGACCCGCTCATCCGCCTGGATATGTCTGAATTTATGGAAAAGCACGCCGTGTCGCGCCTCATTGGCTCGCCGCCGGGCTATGTGGGCTATGACGAAGCCGGGCAGCTTACCGAAAAGGTGCGCCGCCGCCCCTACAGTGTGGTGCTGTTTGATGAGATTGAAAAGGCACACCCGGACGTGATGAACATTCTGCTGCAAATTTTGGATGAGGGCAAGCTGAACGATGCGCAGGGCCGCACGGTGAATTTTGAAAACACCGTTATCTGCATGACTTCGAACGCGGGTTCTTCCGACAAAGTGGGCGAGACGGGCTTTGGCAAAACCCAGGCTGAAATGAGCCGCAACAAGGCCATGAAAGCGCTTTCCGACTTCCTGCGCCCCGAGTTCCTCAGCCGTGTGGACGAGGTGGTTGTGTTCGACCCGCTGGGCGAAGAACAGCTGCGTCAGATTGCCGCGCTGATGCTGGGCGAATACAAGGCCCCGCTGGGCGAGAAGGGCATTGGCCTTTCCTGGACGGACGGCGCGCTGGCTTTGCTGTGTGAAAAGGCGAAGGGCGGCAAGTTCGGCGCGCGCGATTTGCGCCGTGTCATCCGCAAGGAAGTGGAGGACCCACTGAGCGAGATGCTCATTTCCGGCAAGGCGCTTACCAGCGTGCAGGTGGACGCACAGGACGGCGCCATTGTGCTGCGGGTGTAACCCGGCACGCCGTCAAGGCACATACAAAAACAAAAGCCCCCATGGCCGGGCACCCTGAACCGGTCCAGTAAAAACGGACAGTGACAAAAGGCCCCCTGATGTAGGAAAATAGACTACATCAGGGGGTCTTGTTA
>PPYF01114024.1_pt1 | contig 100764 bp, 88 predicted proteins | sample 1559871 | NCBI WGS metagenome assembly PPYF01 (sample SAMN08240021, study PRJNA423297) | Human gut metagenome, whole genome shotgun sequencing project.
CGAGAATTAAGTTTGCGCAGCAAACGCTACTTCTTGTGCTTGTCACAAGAAGGTTCGTCTTTCTGTGCATCGCGAAGCGCGTTACGGTGAACGGAGTGAACGTAACGATCTCCCTGAGGCTGGGCTTCAGGGGGATTTTTTCTATGGACATTTTGAATGGATTAGGTATATAATGTGAAAAGGCAATTGCCATCACGGAATGGCAGCAGAAGATAAGAAAGAATAAACAGGGAGAATAGAGAAGACATGACTAAGATCAGAACCAGATTTGCACCAAGCCCTACTGGCAGAATGCATGTTGGAAATTTACGTACTGCGTTATACGCATATCTTATTACAAAGCATGAAGGCGGAGATTTTATTCTCCGTATTGAGGATACAGACCAGGAGCGCTATGTAGAGGGCGCTGTAGATATTATTTATCGTACTATGGAGAAGACTGGTCTTATTCATGACGAAGGTCCGGATAAGGACGGTGGATATGGCCCATATGTACAGAGCGAGCGCCAGGCACAGGGGATTTATATGAAATATGCCAGACAGCTTGTAGACCAGGGCGACGCATACTACTGTTTCTGCCAGAAGGAAGAATTAGAGAGCATGAAGCGCGTGGTAGCCGGCAAGGAGATTTCCATTTATGACAAACGCTGCCTGAAGCTTTCCAAGGAAGAAGTTCAGCGCCGTCTGGATGCCGGAGAGCCACATGTAATTCGTTTTAACATGCCTACAGAGGGAACTACCACTTTCCATGATGTAATTTACGGAGATATTACAGTAAACAATGAGGAACTTGAGGATCTGATCCTGATCAAATCTGACGGATATCCGACTTATAATTTTGCTAACGTTGTAGACGATCATCTTATGGGAATCACACATGTAGTACGAGGCAATGAATATCTTTCCTCTTCCCCGAAATACAACCGTATCTATGAGGCATTTGGCTGGGATATTCCGGTTTATGTACATTGTCCACTGATCACGGATGAAACTCACGCCAAATTGTCCAAACGTTCCGGACATTCCTCCTATGAGGATCTTCTGGATCAGGGATTTGTTTCCGAGGCAATTGTAAACTATGTTGCACTTCTGGGATGGAGTCCGGCAGATAATAACGAGATCTTCAGTCTCAAGGAACTGGTTGAAAAATTTGATTATCATCACATTAATAAATCTCCGGCTGTATTTGATATTAACAAGCTTCGCTGGATGAATGGCGAGTATATTAAGAAAATGGATCCGGAAGTATTTTATGAAAGAGCACTTCCATACATGAAGGAAGTTCTGAAGGGAGACTTTAACTTTAAGAAAATTGCAGGAATGGTTCAGACCAGAATCGAAACTTTCCCTGACATTCCGGCATTGATCGATTTCTTCCAGGAAGTTCCGGAGTATGATGCATCTATGTACTGCCATAAGAAAATGAAAACAAACGAAGAGACTTCTCTTACAGTTCTGAAAGAAGTTCTTCCGCTTCTGGAGGCTCAGGAGGATTACACCAATGATCCGCTGTTCGCTTCCTTAAGTGAATTTGTCAAGGAGAAAGGTTACAAGAACGGCTATGTAATGTGGCCTCTTCGTACAGCTGTTTCAGGCAAGCAGATGACACCGGCAGGCGCTACCGAGATCATGGAGATCATTGGCAAGGATGAGACAATCCGCCGTGTGAAAGCTGCAATCGAGAAGCTTGAGAATCTGTAATGAAGAAGCTGTCTCAATTATGAAGAAAAATCCATCTCAATTAAGGGCAATCGCCCACCTGTCAGGACCTATGATGGTTCTGGCAGGCCCCGGTTCGGGGAAAACTTCAGTGATCGTTGAAAGAACTGCATATATGACTGGTGAGGGGGAAATACCGGCGTCCTCTGTTCTTGTTGTAACCTTTTCCCGGGCTGCAGCGAAAGAGATGAGAGAGCGTTTTCTGAAGTTTACCGGACAGACCTCCACGGCTGTTACCTTCGGAACCTTTCACGGTGTTTTTTACGGAATCCTGAAGCAGGCTTATGGACTTAGTGCCGGCAATATTTTGTCAGAAGAAGAAAAATATGCCATTTTAAAAGAAATGACTCTGGAATTTGGTCAGGAACTAGCGCAGGAGGGAGATTTCCAGGAGGATGTGGCAAAGGAAATCAGCGTGGTAAAAGGGGGGAGGATTTCCTTGGATCACTATTATTCTTCCTGCTGCCCGGATGAGGTATTCCGCCAGATTTATAATGGGTATCAGAAGGCCTTGCGTCAGAGAAGAAAACTGGATTTCGATGACATGCTTCTTTGCTGCTATGAACTTTTTGTCAAGAGAAAAGATATCCTGGCGGCATGGCAAAACAAATTCCAATACATTATGGTAGATGAATTTCAGGATATCAACCATCTCCAGTATGATATTGTAAGGATGCTGGCAAAGCCCAGGGATAACCTGTTCATAGTGGGAGACGATGATCAGTCTATTTATCATTTCCGTGGCGCCAAGCCAGAGATCATGCTGAACTTTACCAAAGATTATCCTAAGGCAGAAACGGTTCTTTTGGACATTAATTATCGTTGTACGAAAAATGTACTTCAGGCAGCCATGAATGTGGTGGGCTGCAATCAGATCCGCTTTAAGAAGAGGCTGTCTACGCCAAATGAGCAGGGAAAACCTGTGAAAGTGATGGAATTTGACAATCCAAGAGAAGAGTATGTGAAGATTGCCGCCTTTTTGAAGAAGCGGCTGGAGGCGGGAGAGAATCTAGAGGATACTGCAGTGCTTTTTCGTACCAATCAGGAGGCAGAGGGGCTTGTTGGAGCCTTGATGGAGTACCAGATTCCTTTTACCATGAAAGAACAGCTGCCCAATCTGTTCCGGCATTGGATCAGCAGAAACCTGATGGCATATCTGAAAATGGCAGCAGGAGACAGGACGCGAAAGCTTTTCCTGGAAATCATGAACCGCCCTAACCGGTATATAGCAAGGGATGCCCTGACTCAGACCACAATCTCATTTTCTGCACTGAGAGATTTCTATAAAGACAAAGACTGGATGTGCGACAGGATTACCACACTGGAAACACATCTTCGGATTCTTTCCACTTTAGCACCCTATGCTGCAGTGAATTTTATCCGAAAAGGAATGGGCTACGAGCAGTATCTGATTGAATATGCCCAGTACCGTAAAATTCGTCCAGAGGAGCTGCTTGAGGTCCTTGACCGCATACAGGAAAGTGCCAAAGGCATGAAAACCCTGGAAGAGTGGGAAAACTACATAGAGGATTACACAAAGAAGCTGGCTGAACAGGCGAAAAAACAGGAGACGAAAAGGGAAGGGATTGTAATTTCCACCCTTCATGCGGTAAAAGGGCTGGAATACGATAAAGTTTATATTATGAATGTAAACGAAGGGAGCATTCCCTATAAAAAAGCGGTTCTGGCAGAGTCTTTGGAAGAAGAACGCCGGCTTTTTTATGTAGGCATGACCAGGGCAAGGAAAGAACTTATGCTCTGTTATGTGCGCCGTCAGTACGATAAAGAGCGTGACCCTTCACGGTTCCTGGAAGAAACCGGGCTGTTCTAATTTCCTCTTGTAAACGTAAACCTAATAAAGTATAATGATGTCTGTTGTGAAATTATAACAAAAAAAGAGGTAACTATTCAGGAGACAGTATTCCGCGAGGTTGTTTTTGTGAACACAGTTCACAGAAAGCCCGGGAATTGCGGCGTGAAATCATGGAAAGCATGATTTTTTGTGTATCGCGAAGCATGCAATTGTAAAGCATGTAATTGTGAAGGTACGGAACAGTTACCAAAAGAGTACTATTGCGGAAGCAGTGCAGATAAATGAAGAAAAAGATGAAATGGAGAAACCGCATTTTCTGGCTCAGGATCCTGATCATGGTTCTGGTCATTGTGGGATCTTATCTGGCATATGCCTTTATATACAGAGGCAGAAATGAGCCGCCCACCAAGAGGAAAACCACCAATCAGGAAGCGGCTTACTATACGCTTCGTGGACAGATCCAGATGCTTTCCCAGAAAGAAGAACTGATGGCATTTGCCTTTGAAGACAGGAAAAAAGAGCGGGAATATGGAACCTATATTATTCCCGGTCTGAAAGCAACACAAACCCTTCTTACCAGTGAAGGTGATATGCCGGCCATGTGTACCACTATGACACCGCAGGGTTTGGCAGTAACAGAGGATTATGTTTTTGTAAGTGCCTATTGTCATGCGAAAAAGCATAATTCTGTGATCTATATGATCAACAAAGAATCGCACCGTTTTATAAAAGAAATTATTTTGCCCGGACAGCCACATGTTGGCGGTCTGGCGTATGACAGTGAACATCAGATTCTATGGTATTCTTCAAATACGCAGGAGCTTGCCCAGGCAGTGAGTCTTACCATGGAATCTATTGAAAATTATGACTATGATGCGGGCAGGCATCCTATCGCGACCAACCAGGTAGCCAGCCTTTACGGAATCGTCCGTGATTCCTTTATGACCTTTTATGATGGGTGTCTGTACGTTGGCTGCTTTACAAAATATACAGACAGTGCAATTGCAAGATATGCAGTAGATGATCAGGGAAACCTGATAAATACTATGGATGAAGGTCTGGGAATGAACTTTGGGATGGCAGTTCCCCTTGATTATTCCACCATTTCCGAACAGGCACAGGGAATGACTTTTTATAACGACAAGCTTCTTTTGTCTCATTCCTTTGGAATTCTGCCTTCCAGAGTGGTATTTTATGAGAAATCCGATAAAAGGCTTTATGTAGATGAAAATTCTGCTGTCAGCTATCGGTTTCCGGAACGAATCGAACAGATTTTTGTGGATGGGGATGACTTGTACGTGCTGTTTGAATCCGCTGCTTATGCATATAGTTCAGCGTCTGTGAATATTGTGGACAGGGTTTTAAAACTGAGCCTTCCCAGAATGGAAGAATACCAGCAGAGCATACAGAGTAATGTGAGCCAGTATTAGAAGGATTTTTCAAACACGCTCTAGAGCCTGTAAATCTGGTGGATTTATTTAAGAATGAATCCGGGATTGTCCACATATATTAAAATTGAGAGGTGATACAACATAGAAGCAGAGCAGATTCAGAACCTGTTTGCGGGCAATATCCGCAGACTGTTGATGAATGCAAACCTTGATTATGACAAAATATATGAGATACGGTTAAGAGTAGGACGACCGCTGTTCTACACCTATGACGGAGGTGAGGGTTTCCTTACCGACCATGATGGCAAATACGTGGTGACAAGGGAAGATCTGAAGGAAACCATGGAATATATAAGTGGTTATTCCCTTTATTCCTATGAAGATGAAATGCGCCAGGGGTTTCTTACTGTTCAGGGAGGTCATCGGGTAGGTGTTACCGGAAAGGTGATTCTTGACGGCAATGAGATCCAGGGAATGAAATATATTTCCTGTATCAATGTACGTCTGGCTCACGAAGTGGTAGGCTGCGCAGACCAGGTGATGCCCTATATCCGCAAAAAAGACTGGGTAGCGCATACTTTGATCGTTTCTCCGCCAAGAGGGGGGAAAACAACCCTGCTTCGGGATATTATCCGTCAGCTGAGCAATGGTGAGGAAAAGAAAAAAATGCCGGGGGTAACGGTTGGCGTTGTAGATGAGAGAAGTGAGCTTGCCGGTTCCTATCAGGGAGTTCCCCAGAATGACCTTGGTATGCGTACGGATGTGCTGGACGGCTGTCCAAAGGCAGAAGGGATGGAAATGCTGATCCGTTCTATGTCTCCGGCAGTTGTGGCCGTAGATGAACTGGGACGGAAAGAAGACTTTAAAGCTGTGGAATCTGTGATTCACAGTGGATGTAAAGTAATCGCCACCGCTCATGGAAATTCCATTGAGGACGTGATCCATCAGCCTTATTTTGAAAGGCTGGTGAGAAGAAGAGTGTTTGAACGGTATATTTTCCTGGACAAGGGAGAACATGCGGGAACCATACTTGGAATTTATGACAGAAACGGGAGGCCTTGTTGAAAACAGCAGGAATCATTCTGATCCTTTTTTCCGGAACAGGTCTTGGGTTGTGTAAAAGCATGGAATTGACAGCCAGACTGAAAATTCTGGAAAAACTGGCTCAGCTTCTTCTGTTACTGAAAGGGGAAATCCGCTGCACAGGGGCGACGTTGGAAGATGCCTTTCTTGATGCTGCAGCAAAAATGCCAGGAGAGTACAGGCTTTTTCTCAAAGAAACTGCAGGATGGCTTCAGCAGAGGTCGGGAATTACCTTTGATGAGATTTTCAGGGAATGCGCGGCAAGACTGCTTCCCCTTTACAAACTTTCAGAGGAAGAGCGGGAAAGCTTTCTTTCTCTGGGTGAAAAACTGGGATATCTGGACAGGGAAATGCAGGTGGCACAGCTGACACTTCTGGAGGAGGAGCTAGGCTACAGGATAAAGACTCTGAAAAGTGCTATGCCAAAGCAGCAGAAAACATATCAGAGCATGGGAATTCTGGGCGGAATTCTGCTGGCAGTCCTGTTGTGGTAATTTCATATAATATCTGGAAAAATTGCCTGGAAAACGGTTATGTAAGGCAGATAACGGTAAGAAAGGAGGCCCCCTTGGAAGTCAGTATTATTTTTAAAATAGCTGCTGTGGGGATTCTGGTCTCCGTGCTTTCTCAGGTTCTGAAACACAGCGGCAGAGAGGAACAGGCTTTTTTAGTCAGCCTGGCAGGTCTCCTTGTGGTACTCTTCTGGATCGTACCATATATTTATGAGTTGTTTGACAGCATAAAAAAATTATTTGAATTGTGATCTGATTCACCAATATCCTGTCACCTGTGTTCAGGAGGTGGAAAATGGACATTATAAAGATTTCGTTACTAGGCGTATGCGGTGTTATTCTTGGATTTCTTATGAAAGGAACCAAACCGGAATACGCCTGTTTTATTACAGTTGGAATTGGTCTTGTGATCATGGGACTTGCTGTGGGGAAAATTTATTACCTGTTTGAATCTCTGGGGAAAATCCAGGAGACACTTCCAGTGGACACGGAATATATTTCCACACTGGTAAAAATGATCGGAATTACCTACATCGGTCAGTTTGCCTCCGGAATCTGTAAAGATGCAGGCTACAGCACAACAGCGGCGCAGATTGAGCTGTTCTGTAAATTGTCGGTGATGGTTCTGAGCATGCCGGTGCTTATGGCACTTCTGAAGACGATTCAGGAGTTCATGGTATGAGGGTCTGGAGAAAAAAACAAAAATGGCAGGTAATTGCTGCATTGTTGTTTGCAGTATGGATTCTGATGGGAACCAGAAAAATAAATGTAAACGCAGAGAACATGGAAGCAGAGAGTTTTACAGGTGAAACAGCAGTCGAAACAGAGGAAGAGACAACGGAGAAAACGGTAACAGCAGGTATTGGCTATCGTGCAGCTTCCGCTGATTCTGAGGGCATTACGGAGCAGCTGGTTTCTGACATGTCTTTCGAACAGGTACAAACTTTAATGGATGAAATGCTGGGAGAGGACAGCTTCTCCATAGGAACAGCATTAAAAAACATGATAAACGGCGAAACAGTATTTTCAAAAGAGGCGGTGCAGCAATTTCTGCGCAGCCTCTTTTTTGAACGGCTGGAAAAAGAACGGGCTAATTTTTTTCGCATTCTTCTCCTGGTGCTGGCAGCTGCTGTTTTTTCAAATTTTGCAGAGGTATTTGAAAACAGCCAGATTGGAGAGGTAAGTTTTTACATGGTATATCTTTTATTATTTACCATTCTGATGAACAGCTATCAGCAGCTTGGAGTTTCTCTTGGAAAACAGCTGGAATGGATGACTCAGTTTATGAAAGGCCTGGCACCTGCTTATTTCGTGGCAGTTTCAGCAGCATCAGGAGCTGTCACGGCTTCTGTATTTTATCAGGGGGTTCTTCTTCTGGTGTGGCTGGTGGAATGGCTTCTTCTCACTTTGATTCTGCCAGGGGCTAATCTGTATGTTCTTCTTTGTATGGTGAACCATCTTTCAAAAGAGGATATGTTAAGCAAGATGGCAGAACTTCTGGAAACTATGATCAACTGGAGCCTGAAAACCATGCTTGGGGCTGTTCTTGGGCTTCAGGCGGTGCGAGGGCTGGTTGCGCCTGCCATGGATGCCATCAAACGAACTGCCCTGGGCAGAACTGCCGGAGCGATTCCGGCTGTGGGTAATGCCGTAAATGCGGTAACGGAATTGATTCTGGCAGGGGCACTGCTTGTGAAAAACTGTCTTGGAGCAATGGCGGTGGTGGTTCTGCTTCTTGCAGGAGCCGGACCTGTGATTCATTATGGTCTCCTATCCCTTAGCTATCGTTTCCTTGGTGCAGTGGCACAGCCTGTATCAGACAAACGAATCGTAGGCTGCCTTGGCACAATGGGAGAAGGCTGTGCCCTGCTTCTGCGGATCATGCTGACTGCGGAAATTCTGTGTGTGCTTACCTTTATAGTTCTCATGGCGTCTGTAGGCGGATAAAAGTAACAGTAAGCGGAAATGAACCATAATAACCTGAGCATATGACTGAGATATGGGACCAAAATGGGATGCGGGAAGTGATATATTATGAAAGAAGCCATCTACAGCTGGATCAAATGCCTTGCCATATTTTATATTCTGTTGACTATGCTCATCCATCTGGTGCCTACCGGGAAATATCAGCGTTATGTGCGTTTTTTTATGGGACTTTTGCTGATGGTTATGCTGATCACTCCCATGCTTTCCATTCTGGAAAAAGCTAAAACACTGCCGGAAAGCTTTTCCAGCCTTTACCAGCAGGAAGAAAAAAAACGGCTCACTCTTGATATGGAAAATCTTCAGAAAAGCCTTCTGGAAAAAGGTGTGGAGGAGCAGCTTGAGAAAAATATTCCGGAATCTTTGAAAAAGAAAGGCATAGAAGTGACGGCATGCAAAGTACATATAGAAGGGGAGCTGTTAAAAGCCTGCCTGTGGACGAAGGAGGTGCCAGATGGAGAGCTTGAGAGGGGGATAAAAGATGAACTTGCAGCAAACTGGGGAATCCGGGAAGAAAACTGTGAAGTCCTTGCTTGGGAAAATGGGAAGCAGACAATGGGTGATTCTTCTCCTTCTGGGACTTCTGCTTACGGTAATTGCACTCCCGGTATCCAATAAAAAGGATAGCTCCCCGGAAGTAAAAAGCAGTTCTTTTTTTTCTGCTTCTTCTGAGGTAAATACTGATGCAGAACGGACAGTTCTGGAGAAAAAACTGGAAGATCTTTTATCCCAGGTGGAAGGAGTGGGAAAAGTGCAGGTGCTCCTTATGACGGGGGAAGAAAAAGACAGCAGCAGTTTCTACGATTCTGGAAATCAGGCGGTGACTGGAGTGCTGATCGTGGCGGAAGGAGCAGATAATTCTGTGGTTTCCAGGAATATTGTAGAAGGAGTTATGGCATTATTTCAGTTGGATGCCCATAAAATTAAAGTAATGAAAATGAAATGAGGAGAGGTAAAGTGAAAAAGATTCTGAAAAAGAACCAGGTAATCATTACTTCACTGGCGGTTCTGATCGCAATTGCAGGATACCTGAATTTTGCAGATGTAGATCTTGGCCTGAAAAATAAGGAGGCAAGCGCAGACAGCAGCAGTATTCTGGAGGATGTGGACTATGATCTGACCGATGAAACAGCCCTTCTGGATGAGAACGGGGCGGATAGCAGCCTTACGGATGTGCAGGATCAGACCACCAGCACACCGGGGGAAGCTGTACTTACTGCGGCTTCTGATTTTGCAGCCCAGGCCAAACTTTCCAGAGAACAGATCCGTTCACAGAATAAAGCAGACCTGCAGGCTATTATTAACAACCAGGATCTGGGAGATGACCAGAAGCAGGAGGCTGTGAGCACCATGGTTTCCATGGCGGATCTGACGGAAAAAGAGTCGGCAGCAGAACTTCTTCTGGAAGCCAAAGGTTTCGAAAATGTGATCGTAAACCTTACCGGAGAGACGGCAGATGTGGTGGTTCCGGAAGCAGATCTGACAGACGCAAAAAGAGCTCAGATTGAAGATATTGTGAAAAGAAAAACAGGGATTGCGCCGGAAAATATTGTGATCACGCCGTTAAATGAAAGCGAGGAAGAACTGGTAAACAAAGATGAATCATTGGAGACTTCCGTGGATATTGATGATGATACTACAGTAAATCCGTGATAATACTACAGTAAATCCATGATATACCCCCTTGACAGTGCAGCAGTCCTTATACTAGAATAGGAATGCTGCAAAAATATAAGAATACAAGCGTGTCTGAAATAGAGAATTCAAATAGGAGGCTAAACGTGTCGAAGTATACGAAAGAAATAGAAAAAAGAAGAACCTTTGCCATCATTTCCCACCCGGATGCAGGTAAGACTACTCTGACTGAGAAATTCCTGCTGTATGGCGGAGCCATTAATCTGGCCGGTAGTGTTAAAGGAAAGGCAACGGCCCGCCATGCAGTATCAGACTGGATGGAAATTGAAAAGGAGAGAGGTATTTCCGTTACTTCTTCCGTATTGCAGTTCCATTATGACGGTTACTGCATCAACATTCTGGATACTCCTGGACATCAGGATTTCTCAGAGGATACTTATCGTACCCTGATGGCTGCAGATTCTGCAGTTATGGTAATCGACGGGTCCAAGGGTGTTGAGGCACAGACCAGAAAGCTGTTCAAGGTCTGCGTTATGAGACACATTCCTATTTTTACTTTTATCAATAAAATGGACCGTGATGCCAACGATACCTTTGATCTTCTTGACGAGATCGAAAAAGAGCTTGGAATCGCAACCTGCCCTATTAACTGGCCAATCGGTTCCGGTAAGAAATTCCGCGGTGTTTACGACCGCAACACGAATAAGATCCTTACTTTCACAGATACCCAGAAAGGTACCAAGGAGGGAACTATTGAGGAAATCGATCTGGATTCTCCTCATGCACTTGAGGTTATGGATCCGGAGCAGAAAGAACAGCTTCTGGAGGAAATCGAGCTTCTGGATGGCGCAAGTGCCGAGTTCGATCAGGAGATGGTAAGTAAGGGAGAACTGACTCCTGTGTTCTTTGGATCCGCTCTTACCAATTTTGGTGTTGAGACTTTCCTGGAGCATTTCCTGAAGATGACTACGTCACCTCTTCCAAGAATGGCAGACTCAGGTCTTGTTGATCCTATGAGCGATGATTTTTCTGCTTTTGTATTTAAGATTCAGGCAAATATGAATAAGGCTCACCGTGACAGAATTGCATTTATGCGTATCTGCTCCGGCAAATTCGATGCCTCCCAGGAGGTTTATCATGTACAGGGGGATAAGAAGATGAGACTTCTTCAGCCCCAGCAGATGATGGCTGAGTCACGCCATGTAGTTGAGGAGGCTTATGCAGGAGATATTATCGGTGTATTTGATCCCGGTATTTTCTCTATTGGAGATACGATCTGTACGCCTGGAAAAAAATTTGCATTTGAGGGCATTCCTACATTTGCACCGGAGCACTTTGCAAGGGTAAGACTTCTGGATACCATGAAGAGAAAGCAGTTTGTAAAGGGAATTAACCAGATCGCACAGGAAGGTGCCATCCAGATTTTCCAGGAGCTTTACGGAAATATGGAAGAGATCATTGTGGGCGTTGTTGGTGTGCTCCAGTTTGATGTTTTGAAATATCGTCTGGAGAATGAGTACAATGTAGAAATTCGTCTGGAAAATCTGCCATATGAGCACATCAGATGGATTGCGAACAAGGATGAGATTCAGGTGGACAAGATCGTCGGAACTTCTGACATGAAGAAGGTTACAGATCTGAAAGGCAATCCGTTGCTTTTGTTTATCAATGCATGGAGTGTGGGCATGACAGAAGACAGAAATCCGGATTTAATATTAACAGAATTCAGTAAATAACTCTTTTCATTTTTGACGCATTTTGCTATAATTAAAGAAAGTCTCGGATAGAAATAGAACTGCGCAGATGCGTGGGATGATCCGTTTCGTGTAAATACGCCGTAAGGCAGATTTGACGCTGGCCTCGTGGAAAGATGCGAATTTTCCGGCAGCCGGCAGATTAAACCTAGGAGGTTTGTAAGCATGGCAGAGAAGAGAACAACATATAAAATACAGGATATTGAGGGAATCGGTGAGGTTCAGATCGCAGATGAGGTCGTTACTATTATCGCCGGACTTGCCGCTACAGAAGTAGACGGAGTTGCCTCCATGGCAGGCAATATTACCAATGAGCTGGTAAGCAAGCTTGGAATGAAGAATCTCTCCAAGGGAGTTAAGGTTGAAATTGTTGACAGTGTGGTAAGCGTTGACCTTACCCTGAATATTGAATATGGCATGAATATCCTTGAGACCAGCAAGAAGGTTCAGGAGAAAGTAAAAGCAGCCATTGAGAACATGACAGGACTTGAGGTTGCAGATGTCAATATTCATATTGCAAGCGTAGATATGGAGAATGAAAAAAGCAAGTAAACGAAAAAAGGAAAGTAAACCTTTCCTTTTTTTTCTATGAATGTCTGCGTGAGCTGGCATTTCTTTACAGGGATTTTCGGGAGTTACAGATAGTAGGAGGAAACATGAGAAGAAGGGAACAGAGAGAACATATTTTTAAGCTGCTTTTTATCAGTGAGTTTAATACACAGAAAGAAATGGAAGAGCAGCTGGCTTTATATTTAGCTGATATTGAGAATCTGGAAGAGAGCGACCGGGACTATATCAGCCGCAAATATATGAACATTATGAACTGCACAGATGAGCTTGATGAGAAGCTGAACAGCATCAGTATGGGATGGAAGACAAGCCGTATGAACCGTGTTGATCTGACAGTTCTTCGTCTGGCTGTGTATGAGCTTGAATATGAGAAAGAGGAAGTGCCGGTAGGAGTTGCCATCAATGAGGCTGTAGAACTGGCGAAATGCTTCGGTTCTGAAGAGTCCGGTGCATTCGTAAACGGAATCCTTGGAAAAATTGCCAACCCGGATAAGAAGGTTGCTGCAAGAAAGGCATCTTCTAAGAAAGAAGAACAGACCTCTGCAAGACCGAAGTCCGGTTTCAAGGTAAAGGATCCTTCCAAAAAGGTGGTAGTTGTCAACCGCAATGTAAGCTCCAGGGCACCGGAAAATAAAAATGAATAATGTTTATTCTGTTGGTCAGGTAAACCGCTATGTGAAGAACATGTTTACCCAGGACTATTTTTTACAGAATATTTATGTAAAGGGAGAGGTATCCAACTGTAAATACCACTCCACAGGACACATCTATTTTACCTTGAAGGACGAAGGCGGCACACTGAAATGCGTTATGTTCGCAGGTTCCAGAAGAGGTCTTGCTTTCCGCATGAAAGACGGAGACAAGGTGATAGCCGGGGGCAGAGTAGATGTCTATGAAAGAGATGGCGTATATCAGTTCTATGCGAAGGAGATTACTTTAGAGGGAGCTGGTGCGCTTTATGAAAGATACCTGGCATTGAAGCAGGAGCTGGAGGATATGGGAATGTTTGCACAGGAGTACAAGCAGCCCATACCGGAATTTGCCCACAGAGTGGGGATTGTCACATCTCCTACAGGTGCTGCGATCCGGGATATTATCAACGTTTCCACCCGAAGAAATCCTTTTATCCAGAGTATTCTTTACCCGGCACTTGTGCAGGGAGAGGGAGCAGTGGCCAGTATTGTACGTGGTATCCGCATGCTGGACGAGGCAGGCGTGGATGTGATCATTGTAGGACGGGGCGGTGGTTCTATCGAGGAACTATGGGCTTTTAACGAAGAAGAGGTGGCAAGGGCGATTTTTGAGTGCCATACACCTGTAATTTCTGCAGTGGGACATGAGACTGACTTTACCATCGCGGATTTTGTGGCGGATCTTCGTGCCCCTACACCTTCAGCAGCGGCAGAACTCGCCTATTTTGACTGCCGGACTCTTTTGAACTCCATGCAAGGGTATCAGGAACGGCTGGAACGGGCAGTGTGGAATAAAATTGACGTAAACAGGGCAAAACTGGAAAGATATGGAACACGTCTTCAGTATCTGAATCCGGAGAGCCGTCTGCGTGACCGTCAGCAGTATGCGGCAGATGTGCAGGAACGAATCCAGTCTGCCATGGAACAAAAGATAAAAGATAAAAGACACAGACTGTCCCTCTATCTGGAACGGTTTCACGGTCTTTCTCCTCTTCGGAAGCTGAATCAGGGTTACTCCTATGTTTCTGATAAGGAAGGAAAGACATTGACAAGCGTTTCCCAGGTAAAACAAGGGGATAGTCTGCTGATTTATGTTACAGATGGTACAATAGAGGCGTCTGTACAGAATACAAAAGCCAGCAGTTACGGAGCAGATACAGACTGTGAAAAATAAAGTCAGCGTGCAGATCGTGCATAGCCCATAAAAGGCTTCTGTGTACAATGTGCGCAGCGATAAAGATGGAGGTGCGGGATAATGGCTGATGAGAAAAAAGAAGAGAAAACTCTGGAGGAGGCTTTTTCAGAGCTGGATGTTCTGGCGGGAAAGCTGGAAGACCGTGAGACCTCCCTGGAAGATTCGTTTCGTCTTTATAAACAGGGAATGGAGCTTCTGAAATATTGCAATGATAAGCTTGATACTGTAGAGAAAAAAATGCTGCAGATGAATGAGGATGGTAGCCTTGGTGAATTTTCAAGATGAATTAAAAAAAAGAACAGAAGAAATTAATAAAGTGATCCAGTCTTATCTTCCGGCAGAGGAAGGTTTTGCGAAGACTATGGCACAGGCAATGAATTACAGTATTCTGGCAGGCGGAAAGCGCCTTCGCCCTATGCTGATCCTGGAAACCTTAAGGCTGTTTGGAGGAGAAGAGAAGCTGGCATATCCTTTTATGGCAGCTATGGAGATGATTCATACCCATTCACTGGTCCATGATGATCTTCCGGCTCTTGATAATGACGATTACCGAAGAGGACGTCTTACCACCCATAAAGTTTATGGGGAAGCCATGGGGGTTCTGAGTGGTGTGGCACTTCTCAATTATGCTTATGAAGTGATGCTTACAGCTTTTGACAAGGCAGATACACCAGATCGTCAGGCACATGTGATTCAGGCGCTGAAGGTGATATCTCATAAGACCGGACTTTACGGAATGCTTGGCGGACAGAGTGTGGATGTGGAAAATGACGGCAAGCCTATGAGCCGTGAGATGATTGATTATATTTATGAGAATAAGACTTCTGCACTTATTGAAGCCTCTGTGATGACAGGCGCAATTCTCGGAGGTGCCACAGAAGAAGAGATTGCTATAGTAGAAAAGGCAGCAAAAAATATCGGCCTTGCTTTCCAAATCCAGGATGATATCCTGGATGTGACCAGCACCGAGGAAGAGCTGGGAAAGCCAATTCACAGTGATGAGAAGAATCATAAGACTACTTATGTGACACTTATGGGAATTGAGAAAGCCTCGCAGCAGGTGAAGAAGCTGTCAGATGAGGCAGTCACTTTGCTTGAAGGACTGAATAAGAAAAATGAATTCCTGTTTACTCTGGTGAACGAGCTGGTGGGACGCAGGAAGTGAAAGAAGGATACAAATGATTCTGGATAAAATAAAAAAGCCCAACGATATTCACAAAATTCCTCTGGCTGAATTTCCTCAGCTGGCAGAAGAAATACGAAGCTTTTTGATTGAATCCGTCAGCAGGACAGGAGGACATTTGGCATCCAATCTTGGAGTGGTAGAACTTACACTGGCACTGCATAATGTACTGGATTTTCCAGATGACAAGCTGATTTGGGATGTAGGCCATCAGGCATACACTCACAAGATCCTCACCGGACGAAAAGGTGAATTTGAGACCCTGCGCAAGGAAGGCGGACTGAGTGGTTTTCCAAAAAGAGGGGAGAGCAATTGCGACTCTTTTGACGCGGGACATAGCTCAGATTCTATTTCTGCAGGCCTTGGTTATGTGCATGCAAGGGATCTTCTTGGAGAGAATTATCATGTGGTTTCTGTGATCGGCGATGGTGCGCTTACAGGCGGTATGGCTTATGAGGCGCTGAATAATGCAGCTGAATTGAAGACCAATTTTATAATTGTTTTAAATGACAATAATATGTCAATCTCTCCAAATGTAGGAGGAATGTCAAATTATCTCAGTGCGATCCGTACTGCAGAAGCATACACCGGAATGAAAATGAGCCTGAATAAGGCGGTAAAAAAGATTCCCCGTGTGGGAACCGCTATGGTGGATGCTGTGAGAAGGACGAAAAGCAGCATTAAGCAGCTTTTTATTCCGGGAATGCTCTTTGAAAATATGGGCCTGACCTATCTTGGACCGGTGGACGGGCATAATATGCGCCAGATGATGCGCCTTTTTAATGAGGCAAAGCGTGTGAAGGGACCGGTTGTGGTTCATGTTCTTACAGAAAAGGGACGTGGCTATGAACCTGCAAGACAGAATCCGGATATGTTTCATGGAATCGGACCGTTTGACATCAAGACTGGAAAGCCAACCCAGAAGAAGGTCTGTCCGGGTTATACGGATGTGTTTGCAGATGCTTTGTGCCAGGTGGCAGCAGAAGAAGAGAAGCTGGTTGCCATTACAGCTGCCATGCCTGATGGTACCGGGCTGAAAAAGTTTTCCCAGAGATTTCCAGACCGGTTCTTTGATGTGGGAATTGCAGAAGAGCATGCAGTTTCCTTTGCTGCCGGACTGGCACTTGGCGGAGTAGTCCCGGTGGTTGCCATTTATTCCTCCTTTTTGCAAAGAGCTGTGGATCAGATGCTTCACGATGTGTGCATGCAGAAGCTTCATGTGATCTTTGCAGTGGACAGGGCAGGTCTTGTTGGAGCAGATGGTGAGACACATCAGGGGAATTTTGACATTTCCTATCTCAGCATGATGCCTGGAATGACAGTGATGGCACCGAAGAATGACTGGGAGTTAAAGGAAATGCTTCGCTTTGCTGTGAAAGCGGATGGCCCGGTAGCAATCCGTTACCCAAGAGGTAACGCATATCAGGGTCTGCAGGAACATCAGACAGCTGTGGAGATGGGGAAAAGTGAAGTCCTTCACAGCGGTTGTAAGGTAGCAGTTCTGGCACTTGGAAGCATGGTGGAGATCTGTGCAGATGTCTGCAGTGAATTACAGAAGGCAGGAATTGATCCTACTTTTGTAAATGTCAGATTTGTAAAGCCATTAGATACAGCTTTGCTGGATCAGCTGGCGCGGAATCACAGCCTGGTGGTAACAGTAGAAGAAAATGTGCAAAATGGTGGCTTTGGACAGCATGTATGCGGTTATATGGAAGAACATCATCCTGCGGTCCAGGTGCTTCCGGTGGCTATTCCGGACCGCTTTGTGCCTCATGGCGGCGTGGACAGTCTTAGGGCACAGCTGGGGCTTAGCGCCAATGCCATTGCAGAGAAGATAAAGAAAATTTCAGGTAACTATTCAGAAGGAATAAGAGAATGAAGAAACGATTGGATATGATGCTGGTGGAGCGCGCTCTTGCACCTTCCAGAGAAAAAGCAAAAGCATATATCATGGCCGGACAGGTTTATGTAGATGGTCAGAAGGAAGACAAAGCAGGCTCCATGTTTGCTGAAACGGTGAAAGTGGAAGTCAGAGGAAACACCCTTCCATATGTAAGCCGCGGCGGCCTGAAGCTTGAAAAAGCAATGAATGAATTTGATGTAAGTCTTGAGGGGAAGGTGTGCATGGATGTAGGCGCCTCTACAGGCGGTTTTACAGACTGTATGCTTCAGAATGGCGGTGTGAAGGTGTATTCCATTGATGTGGGATATGGCCAGCTGGACTGGAAGCTTCGCAACGACCCAAGAGTTGTGTGCATGGAGAAAACCAATATTCGCTATGTGGTACCGGAGGATATCCAGGAGAAACCTGCATTTTCCTCTATTGATGTTTCCTTTATTTCCCTGACAAAGGTACTGGGACCTGTGAGAAACCTTCTTACAGAGGATGGCGAGATCGTCTGTCTGATAAAACCCCAGTTTGAGGCTGGCAGGGAAAAGGTGGGAAAGAAAGGGGTTGTCCGTGATCCTGCTGTACACGAGGAAGTGATAGAGAAGGTGAGGGATTTCGCCATGAGTATTTCCCTCGAGCCATGCCATCTTTCTTTTTCTCCGATCAAAGGACCAGAGGGAAATATTGAATATCTTCTGCATCTGAAGAAAAGACCGGAGGGAACGGAGGTTCCGGACAGTCTTACTGTGAAAGTGGAGGATGTGGTTGCACAGGCACACGGAGCATTGGATAAACCGGCAGAAAAATAGTATGCAGTTGAATGCTGTTGCTTACAGGGGCAGTAAACAGATACAGGACTTTGTTATGAATAAGTTTTATATTATAACCAACAATGAAAAAGATAAAAATCTGGAATTTACAGACCGGGTAGTGGATTATCTTGGAAAAAGAGGCGGACACTGTGAAGTTCAGCTTGCTGGAAGACAGACCGCAGGTCCGTTCCACTATACGGATCCAAGAAAGATTCCAGAAGAAACACAGTGCATTATCGTACTTGGCGGTGATGGAACCCTTCTGCAGGCGGCCAGAGACATTCAGGCGGCTCACGATAAGAAGCGCAGTCAGATTCCCCTTCTGGGAGTCAATCTTGGAAATCTGGGCTTTCTGGCTGAGGTGGACAGGCAGTCTGTATACCAGGCTCTTGACAAGCTTACGGAGGATGTCTACGAGGTGGAAGAGAGAATGATGCTCTCCGGGACTGTTTACCGGGGAGACAGGGTCATCGGCAAGGATATTGCCTTAAATGACATTGTAATTGCAAGGGAAGGTCCCCTTCGTGTTGTAAGATTTAAAAATTTTGTCAATGACGAATATCTGAACTCTTATAACGCTGATGGAATTATTATTTCCACACCTACAGGTTCGACAGGATACAGCCTTTCTGTTGGCGGTCCTATTGTTTCACCAAGTGGAGAGATGACGATTATGACACCGATCGCGCCACATACTCTGAACAGCCGAAGCATTGTTTTCCCGGCGGAAGATGTGATTACGGTGGAAATGGGAGAGGGACGTCACCAGGATTGCGAAAAAGGACTGGCTTCTTTTGATGGGGATTCTGAGATTCCAATGATCACAGGAGATAAGATTGTGATCCGAAAGGCAGAGGTGAAAACCAGGATTTTGAAGCTGAATCATCTTAGTTTCGTTGAAGTGTTGAGACAGAAAATGAGGGATAGCTGATTTTTGATGTATAAAATATAAATATTATTATAAGTGTTGATTTCCGCATGGGAATTTTATTGATAATATCATTTTCAGAATGCGTTGCAAAGGTTCCTTCAGAGCTTGTTTGAAAAAGGGGTATTGTAAGTGACAGCTTTTTTTAAAAGACTTCAGGGCAGAAAATCTTTGCAGGGGAGGTTAAGAAGTGAAATTAGCAAGACATGAGAAAATTATCGAACTGATAAAAGAATATGACATAGATACACAGGAAGAGCTTGCAGCCAGATTGAATGAAGCCGGTTTTAAGGTGACACAGGCTACGGTTTCACGAGATATCCGTGCACTGAAAATGACCAAGGTTGCAGGAAAAGACGGGAAATCCCGCTATGCCATCCTGCAGGATACACAGCCAGGGCTTGGGGACCAGTATACAAGAGTGTTAAATGATGCGGTTGTGTCCATTGAGGTTGGACAGAATCTGGTAGTGATCAAAACAGTTACCGGAATGGCAATGGGAGTTGCCACCGCTCTGGATGCCTTGAAATGGCCGGAAATCCTGGGCTGTATTGCAGGAGATGACACGATTATGTGTGCCTGCAAAAGCTCTGAGCTGGCGGAGGGCGTCATGGAGAAGCTGGGCAGTATTTTGAACAGAAGATAAAAATGGAAACAGTTTGCATGACCGGAATTTTCAATCGGGTTTCAGAGCTGACTGAGAACATAAAGTGGATCGGGCAGGGAGTTCCTGCTCGATTGTTGCTATCTGAAGGGCATGTGTGGCTTTGAAGCATAGCGTTGCCTGACATTACATATGGCATTTAGACCTGTTTATAAGGGTATGAGAAAAGAGTAAGGAGTTACTGTCCATTTGAATATACAGTAACGTAAGGAGGTCAACCTTGTTAGTACATTTACACGTAAAAAACCTTGCACTCATAGATGAAATTGAAGTGGAATTCGGACCAGGGCTGAATATCCTCACCGGTGAGACAGGTGCCGGTAAGTCCATTCTTCTCGGTTCCATGCAGCTGATCCTGGGAGGAAAGACGTCCAGAAGCATGATCAGGGAAAATGCGCCCTATGCACTGGTAGAGCTTTTATTCCAGGTTGAAAATACGAAAGCAAAAGAGGCACTTGCTGCACTTGATATTTATCCGGAGGACGGACAGATCCTCATGTCAAGAAAAATCATGGACGGCAGGAGCATTAATAAGATAAATGGGGAGACAAGCACTGTCAGCCAGATGAAGGCCGCTGCAGCCTGTCTTCTTGACATTCACGGGCAGCATGAGCACCAGTCCCTTCTCTATGAGGAGAAACAGCTGGAAATCCTGGATGCTTACGGCCGTGAGAAAATCTTTCCGGAAAAAGAGAAGGTGAAAGCTGCCTATCAGGAATATAAGAAATGTCAGGCAGAACTGAAATCTCTGGATATGGATGAAGAGCAGAAGAATCGGGAAATGGCTTTTCTGGAATTTGAGATCAATGAGATTGAGAAAGCATCTCTGGTTCCAGGAGAAGACGAAGAATTGGAAAAGCAGTATCGAAAGCTCTCCAATGGACGCAGAATTATCGATTCCCTGCAAAGTGCCCATGCCCTTACCGGATATGACGGACAGGGAGCCGGGGAAGCAGTGGGAGAGGCTCTTCGGGAGCTTTCCAGAGTGACAGAGTACGATGAACAGCTGGAATCCCTTTCCCAGACCTTAAGCGAAGTGGACGGACTGCTCAATGATTTTAACAGGGAGCTGTCCTCCTATATGGATGACATGACTTTTGATGAGTCCGTATTTTATGAGACAGAGCACCGCCTGGATCTGCTCAATGGTCTGAAAGCCAAATACGGTCAGCGTATCGAAGAAATTCAGGAATACCAGAAAAAACAGCAGGAAAAGCTGAACAAACTTCAGAAGTATGAAGAAATTTTTGAGGCTGCCAGGGAAGAACTGAAAAAGGCAGAGAAAAAGCTGGAAACAGCCTGCAGCCGTCTTTCAGAGGTTCGTAAAGAATACAGCCATCAGCTGGAGGAAAAGGTAATTCAGGGATTAAAAGACTTAAATTTTCTGGATGTACAGTTTGCCATCACGTTTTCCAGAAGAAGCAGTTTTACAGAGAATGGTTATGATGAAATCCAGTATGAAATTTCCACAAATCCGGGAGAAAGTCTGAAGCCCCTTGGTAAAATCGTATCCGGCGGTGAGCTTTCCAGAATTATGCTTGCCCTGAAGGCAATCCTGGCAGATCGTGACCAGATCGAAACACTGATTTTCGATGAAATAGATACGGGAATCAGCGGACGCACTGCTCAGAAGGTTTCTGAGAAAATGGCAGTGATCGGGCATCATCATCAGGTGCTCTGCATTACCCATCTTCCCCAGATCGCAGCCATGGCAGATTCCCATTTTGAGATCGAGAAGCAGGTTGAAGGCACCAAGACCACCACTCAGATCCATCCCCTTGATGAAGAAGCCTCCATCCGCGAACTGGCCCGTCTTCTTGGGGGTGCCCAGATCACTGGCGCTGTGCTGGAAAATGCAAGGGAGATGAAAAAACTGGCCAGGGAGTGCAAGGCATAATTCCTTTTTGTAGATTGAGAAAATGAGTTTTCAAACATGTAAGTTGAAATCCTATGTGAGACAGGCTCCTGTCTGACAGGGGATTTCTGAGTATATCAGAAGCTTTTTCAGGCAGGCTCCGGAGCGAGTCTGAAAAATCATTCCCGCAATCTGCACGCCCCACTTTGCGGTATATTTTGCCCGAATTCAGTTGTCGTAGTCCGCTACGGCGCTCTCATCCGGGCAAAATCTCCCACAAATTGTGACGCACATCTTGCAGAAAGCCTTTTTCAGACACGCTCCAGCATGTTTTCAATAAAAATTCCATACCCACTTGCCGCATCCTGGACAAAAACGTGGGTTACCGCACCGATTACTTTTCCATTTTGCAGGATGGGACTGCCTGACATGCCCTGGACAATGCCGCCGGTGGTGTTAAGAAGCCGCTGATCGGTGATATGGATGACGAAACTTTTGTTAGTGTCCTCGTGGTTCATGTCGATTCTGGTGATTTCTGCATCGTATTCTTTTACTCCAGTACCTACATCACACAGAATGGAAGCCGGACCGGTCTGTACTTCCTGTTTGTAGCCGATTTTCATCTGGCGGAGGGAAATTGGCAGAGAATCATTTCCGGAAAAACTGTCTGCAAAATCCCAGAAAGAAGTTTTGGACTGGTTAAAGCTTTCAGAAGCATTGACCGTATCATCTGAAGCAGAAGCTGCGGCCTGGAGCTCTGTAATATTATTGCCAGAACTGTTGGTGAAACTGCCGTAAATTCCATTTGAACTATTTACACGAATCTGTCCGATCACATTGTCATTTCTGTAACGGATCAGCCCGGAAAGTTCTCCGGGACTTCCTTTTTCTCCTTTTTGCACTCCGAGAATCTGGGCACAGTAAAGATTTCCTCCCTTTATTGACAAAAGATTTCCTGTGTCGATATCGCTGATTCCATGGCCAAGAGCACCGAAATTTCCGTCTTTTGTTACATAGGTAAGGGTTCCGATTCCCTGGGTGTCATCCCGGACCCAGATTCCAAGCTTGTACTTTCCGGAAGCATCCTGTGCCGGGGAGAGAGAGACCGGAATGGTACTGTTATTTCTTCGCACGCTTACCGTAACAGGCTTTCCATCAATAGTTTCCAGATCGTTAATTAAATCCTGCTTGCAGGATATTTTCTGCTCATTTAGTGCAACAATATAATCGCCAGGCTTTAAAATATTTTTTGCTGGATCCTGCATCTGCCCATTTTTAGAAAGGATTTCTCCGGTGTCGATCACAAGAACTCCGTCTGTTTCCATGTAAATCCCCACTGTGCTGCCGCTGACCAGAATGGTGTCTGCCTCTGTTGGTTTCACTTTAATATTCTTGAAAGCTATTTTTCCAAAAAGTCTGCAAGGCAGTTGGTAGCTGCCTTCCCTGGAAGCAGTGATTGTATCTCCGAAAGATACAAAAGGAAGATTGGAAATCTGGGAAAGGTCAAGTCCTGAATTTTTGTCAATGTGTATTTCATCCGGAATTTTCCGGTCCAGATAACGATATCCCAGAAATACCATTGTCAGAAGGTCAAGGACAAGACAGAGTAGGATAAAATGTTTGTATTTTCGTTTCTGGTACATGTTTTCACATCCTTTTCTTTTGTTTTTCACTGTGCTGGTACAGCAAATATTAAGTAACCGCTATAGTGACTTGTCTGATTTTTCATATACTGTGTCAATATAGCAGAAACTTAATTTTCACTGTACTAGTATGGAAAAAAATCATGATTTCACTCTTGTATTTTTATGAACCTGTTCCATATCTTTCAATCATAAAACGCGAAAAAAATAAACTGTGTTAAATTGAGAGTCGGTGTAAAACGCTGTCTTAATATAAAAATCCCCTCAGAAAAAATGAAATTATTGTCGTTAAAAGACGCAAAAAAGCTCGAAACTAATCGAACGAAAATGCAGTAAAAACGGCAGTTTCGGCTTGATTTCCCCATGGCAGTTCCACTATAATAGACGTTGTTACAGCAAAGGAAAATTTTTCTGAAAAATGTGCAAGAGCAAACAGGGCCCTGCTGTTTTGTACAGGTGATAGGAAGATATTGGGAAGAAAAACGCGTTTGCTTCCTGATATCAGAAATATAGCAACTTTCCGGCTGTGGATTGCCGGAGAATTTTCAAAATAGTAGAAGGAGAATGGCCTCATGGAAAAATTGAATGTGGCAATTGCGGACGATAATGAGAAAATGGTGGAGGTACTGAGTAAGATCATTGATCAGGACGAAGACCTGAAACTGGTTGGAAAAGCACATAATGGAGAAGAAATCTGTAACATCATAAAGGAAAAACAGCCTGACGTGGTTGTACTGGATATTATCATGCCAAAAGTAGACGGACTTTCAGTGATGGAGCGCTTCAGTCACGATGAAAATTTGAAAAAAGTGCCGTCATTTATTGTGGTTTCGGCAGTGGGACAGGAACGGATCACAGAGGACGCTTTTGATCTTGGAGCAGATTATTTTATGCTGAAGCCTTTTGACAACAAAATGCTGCTGAACCGAATCAAACACATCCGCCGGGCGGGAGAGAGACGCGTCAGGGAAATGAACCGTCCAAGACAAAAGGAAGAGGAAAATACTTACAATTCAGGAAATCTGGAAACGGATGTGACAGATATCATACATGAAATCGGAGTACCTGCACATATTAAAGGTTATCAGTATCTGCGGGATGCTATTATTTTATCCGTAAATGACATGGAAATGCTGAATTCTATTACAAAAATTTTATATCCAACCATAGCCAAACGCCATCAGACAACGCCAAGCCGAGTGGAGCGGGCTATCCGACATGCCATTGAAGTTGCATGGAGCCGTGGAAAAATGGATACCATTGACCAGCTGTTTGGCTATACAGTGAGCAATGGGAAAGGAAAACCTACCAATTCCGAGTTTATTGCACTGATTGCTGACAAAATCAGACTGGAATATAAAAATCGTTCTTTCCAATGAGCCGAATTTGGGGTATAATAAAAGACAGAAGCAGGTTACTGGCATTAAGTGGCAGTAACGCTATTTGCTATTACTAAGGAGGGTTTTTTGGATGAAAAGAATTCTTTTTGCAACATCAGAGGCAGTGCCTTTTATTAAGACCGGAGGATTGGCTGATGTAGCCGGCTCACTGCCGAAATGCTTTGATAAACGTTATTTTGATATTCGCGTGATCTTACCGAAATATGCCTGCATGAAGCAGGAATGGAAAGATAAAATGGAATATGTCACACACTTCTACATGGATCTTGGATACAAGAACTGTTATGTAGGTATTCTTCAGATGGAGTATGATGGCATTAAGTTCTACTTTATAGATAATGAGTATTATTTCAGTGGACCGAAGCCATATGACAGTGCTCCGTGGGACCTGGAGAAATTTGCATTCTTCTCCAAGGCAGTACTTTCCGTACTTCCGGTAATCGATTTCCGTCCGGACATTATTCACTGCCATGACTGGCAGACAGGTCTTGTTCCGGTTTATCTGCACGACAGCTTCCAGCAGAATCAGTTCTTCTGGGGAATTAAGACCATCATGACCATACATAACCTGAAATTCCAGGGTGTATATGATGTGAAGACCATCAAGGAGCTTACAGGACTTTCCGATTACTACTTTACACCGGATAAGCTGGAAGCATACAAGGATGGCAACTTCCTGAAGGGTGGTATTGTATTTGCAGATGCTGTTACTACAGTAAGTAATACATATGCAGATGAGATCAAGACACCGTTCTATGGCGAAGGTCTGGACGGACTGCTCCGTGCACGCTCCAACAGCCTGCGTGGTATTGTAAATGGTATTGATTATAATGATTTTAATCCGGAGACAGATATTAATTTGTCAGCTCGTTATAATGCTACTACTTTCCGTAAGGAAAAGGTTAAGAATAAAATCCAGCTACAGAAAGATTTAGGACTTGAGCAGGATCCGAAGGCTATGATGATCGGTATTGTTTCCCGTCTGACAGATCAGAAGGGATTTGACCTGATCGCTTATATCATGGACGAGCTTTGTCAGGATAGTGTACAGATTGTAGCTCTTGGCACAGGAGATGAGCGCTATGAGAATATGTTCCGTCACTTTGACTGGAAATATCATGGCAAGGTTTCTGCACAGATTTATTACGATGAGAGCATGTCTCACAGAATCTATGCAGCTTCTGATGCATTCCTGATGCCGTCATTGTTTGAGCCATGCGGTCTGAGCCAGCTGATGAGCCTTCGTTATGGTACTCTTCCAATCGTCAGAGAGACAGGTGGTCTGAAGGATACGGTAGAGCCTTACAATGAATTCGAAGGAACCGGAACTGGATTTTCATTCAGCAATTACAATGCACATGAGATGCTTTCCACGATCCGCTATGCAGAGCGCATTTACTATGACAAGAAGCGCGAATGGAATAAGATGGTAGACCGGGCTATGGCAAAGGATTTCTCATGGAGTAATTCCGCACGCCAGTATGAAGAGATGTACAACTGGCTGATCGGGGAATAAGGATTCTGTAAGAAATATGCCATTTAAAGTACGGATATATATGGTACATAATATATACGGTACATAATAAGATGAAATTTGGACATACTACTTTCTGTAAAGTGTCCGCTCAGGATACAGGAGAGATTAATTTTCTCCTGTATTTTGTATATATGGACATTTGAAGGCTGTCGAAAACAAAGGTTCCATACTGTTGGTTTTCGCTGCAGAAATATTTTAACAGGAGGCAGGTTATATGAACCAAATTTCAGAACTGGATCTACAGAATTTACGTCACCTGATCGGCGGATTTGACACCACCCATTGTAAAATGGAGGAGTATGCAAGTAAGGCTACAGATGCCCAGGTAAAACAGTTTTTCCAGAAGTCTGCCCAGTCGGCAGTGGACTGCAAAAATCAGCTTATGCAGTATTTACAGTAGGAGGTGCCGCAGATGAATGAAAAAGTGATGGTAGCAGATACCCTTGCCGGAATTAACGGTGAACTGACCCGTTATGGGGAGATGATCCCTCAGACAGAGAATCCTCAGCTGAAACAAACCTTAAAACAGATGAGAAATCAGTGCGAGATGTCCCAGGAGGAGATTTACCAGATTGCCCGTGCAAGAGGCTATTATGTGCCGGCAGCTCAGGCAACAAGGGAAGAAGTGGATCATGTCAGAAGCGTGCTTAGCCAGGGATAAGAGGGGCTAGTGTTACTGGTCACGGAGTGAACAGTAATGGGATAGTAAATAACATCCGGGTTGCAGGAAATAATTCTTGTAATTCCGGATGTTTTGCTATATAGTAGAATTACTGACAGGAAAACGACAATATAAAAGTCGTATACGATTCATTTCAAAATTTACCGGAGTTTTGTCTGTCTCCGGGTATACAAGAATTTCACACCCGTATTCCGGGATGATTCCACCGGTGAAAATAACTTTACAGTTCGTTTGGCTTAACATGAAAAATAAAATTTTTATATGGCGAGTAGGGGCTTGACAAGTGAACTGATTTAAGATAGTATGTACTACAGAGAAACGAACATAGGTTCGTATTTGCGCAAGCAAGAAGATCCTGGCTGCTGTTCACTGGTAACGTTCCGCGAGGTGTTTTTGTGAACAAAGTTCACAGAAAACCCGAGAATTGCGGCGCGAAATCATAATGAAGAGAAGAAGAAAGCGCTGGAAGCGGCTCTTGGACATATTGAGAAGCAATATGGCAAGGGCTCTGTAATGAAACTGGGTGAGTCCAGTGCCAATATGCAGGTGGAGACTGTTCCTACCGGTTCCTTGAGCCTTGACATTGCACTTGGGGTAGGCGGTGTGCCGAAGGGACGTATTATAGAAATCTACGGACCAGAGTCCAGTGGTAAGACCACTGTTGCATTACATATGGTAGCCGAGGTTCAGAAAAGAGGCGGAATTGCCGGTTTTATCGATGCCGAGCATGCTCTTGACCCTGTATATGCGAAGAACATCGGCGTAGATATTGATAATCTTTACATTTCCCAGCCGGATAATGGTGAGCAGGCTCTGGAGATTACAGAGACCATGGTTCGTTCCGGTGCAGTTGACATTATCATCGTGGATTCCGTTGCAGCTCTGGTTCCCAAGGCAGAGATTGATGGTGACATGGGAGACAGTCATGTAGGTTTGCAGGCACGTCTGATGTCACAGGCACTTCGTAAGCTGACCGCTATTATCAGTAAGTCTAACTGCGTTGTGATCTTTATCAACCAGCTCCGTGAGAAGGTTGGTGTTATGTTTGGTAACCCGGAGACAACTACTGGTGGACGTGCCCTTAAGTTCTATTCATCCATACGTCTTGATGTACGCCGTGTAGAGACATTGAAGCAGGGCGGCGAGATGGTTGGAAACCATACCAGGATCAAGGTTGTTAAGAATAAGGTTGCTCCGCCATTTAAGCAGGCTGAGTTTGATATTATGTTTGGTACCGGCATCTCCAAGGAAGGGGATATCCTTGATCTTGCTGCTGAGAATTCTATTGTGAATAAGAGCGGTGCATGGTATGCATACGAAGGAAATAAGATCGGCCAGGGACGAGAGAATGCCAAGCTGTTCCTGAAAGAGCATCCGGACATCTGCGATGAGATTGAACGCAAGGTTCGTATCCATTATCACCTTCTTCCAGGTGAGGAGGAAGAGCAGCAGGATGTGAAGCAAGATGAAACTACACCAGAATCTGACGCTCCGGCAGCAGAAGAGGAATAAAATATGGCGGTTACACCTGAAGAGCAAAAGAATGCCAGAAGAAAGGCAATGCTTCTTCTGGAGCATATGGACCGTACAGAGAAAGGCCTGTCTGACCGGCTGCGTCAGGCAGGCTTTTCAGCAGAAGCCACAGAGGATGCCATGAACTATGTGCGTTCCTATGGGTATCTGAACGATCACCGCTATGCCATGAATTATATTTCCTTCCGCATGGGTACCAAGAGCCGTCAGAAGATTCTCCAGGAGCTTTCCGGGAAAGGAATTGACCGCGAGACTGCCCTTGCAGCCTGGGAAGAGGCAGCAGAGATTGAAGAGCCAGATGAACTGGCCATTCTCCGCGTTGCAGTAGAGAAGAAGTGCCAGCCAGATACTGTTCTGGATGAAAAAGGAATGCGCAGACTGCAGGGATTTCTTCAGCGAAGAGGCTTTTCCTATGGGGATATATCCCATGTACTTGAAGAGATGAATATTACCTGTGAGAGGAATTTTTAACAAAATTCAGCTGTTTAGTACTTTCACAGGAACCCTTGACGAAATATAAATTTCATTTTTGTGTAGAAAAACTTGACATAATTCTAAAAAAAAGATAAACTTGTATTGTTGTGATTGCACAATGAAAACTAAATATTGAGGAGGTGCTCCTGTGACAACAATTATTGTTGCAGTTGTCGCTGTAGTAGCCACTCTACTGATTGCAGTTCCTATTACTAGTAAAGTTTCTGTGGATAACAAAGTTAAGAAAGACGCAGAAACGATTGGGTCAGCTGAAGAAAAGGCCAGAGGCATCATTGATGAAGCCTTAAAAACGGCCGAAACAAAGAAACGTGAAACTTTATTGGAAGTAAAGGAAGAATCTCTCCGTACAAAGAATGAACTGGAGAAGGAAACCAAGGAACGTAGAAACGAACTGCAGAAATATGAGAAGCGTGTCTTATCGAAGGAAGAAACCGTTGATAAGAAAGCTGAAGCAGTTGAGAAGCGCGAGGCAGAGTGCACAGCGAGATTTGCTGAATTGCAGAAGAAAGAAAAGAGAGTAGATGAACTCGAGCTGAAAGGAGTACAGGAACTGGAACGTGTTTCCGGTCTGACCTCCGAACAGGCAAAAGAAGAATTGCTCAGATCTGTGGAAGACGATGTTAAAGTTGATGTTGCCAGACTTTACAAGGAACTTGAGAGCCAGGCGAAGGAAGAAGCAGGAAAGAAAGCCAAGGAATATGTGGTAAATGCCATTCAGAAATGTGCGGTAGACCATGTTGCCGAGACTACTATTTCCGTAGTGCAGCTTCCAAGCGATGAGATGAAGGGACGTATTATCGGACGTGAGGGACGTAATATTCGTACTATGGAGACCCTGACAGGTGTAGACCTTATCATTGATGATACTCCTGAGGCAGTAGTTCTCTCATCATTTGATCCTATCAGACGTGAAGTGGCAAGAGTAGCACTTGAGAAACTGATCGTAGATGGACGTATCCATCCGGCCAGAATCGAGGAAATGGTTGAGAAGGCACAGAAAGAAGTTGAAACTCAGATCCGCGAGGATGGCGAGAATGCAGCTATGGACGTTGGAGTTCATGGTATTCACCCAGAGCTTCTGAAACTTCTTGGACGTATGAAATTCCGTTCAAGTTATGGACAGAATGCACTGAAGCATTCTATTGAGGTAGCCCAGCTTTCCGGTCTGCTTGCCGGTGAAATTGGTGTAGACGTGCGCATGGCGAAACGTGCCGGTCTGCTTCATGATATCGGTAAATCTATTGACCATGAAGTTGAGGGATCCCATATTGAGATTGGTGTAAACCTTTGTAAGAAATATAAGGAAACACCTATTGTGATCAATGCAGTAGCAGCACATCACGGTGATGTGGAACCAGAGAGTCTTATTGCTTGTATCGTGCAGGCAGCAGATGCAATTTCCGCAGCACGTCCAGGTGCCAGAAGAGAGACACTGGAGACTTATACCAACAGGCTGAAGCAGCTTGAGGATATTACCAATCAGTTCAAGGGGGTTGAGAAATCCTTTGCAATCCAGGCTGGTAGAGAAATCCGTGTTATGGTAGTTCCTGAGCATGTGAATGATTCTGAGATGGTACTTCTCGCAAGAGATATAGCGAAGCAGATTGAGGCTGAGCTTGAGTATCCGGGTCAGATCAAAGTCAATGTGATCCGCGAGAGCAGAGCTGTTGATTATGCCAAATAATCGGAGTTAATTTACATTAAGAAATATTAAGAAACCGCTTCCGCATTTTTCATACTATATGAAGGATGCGGAGGCGGTTTTTATTTGTGAAAGTCTCGGACGGCAGCCATGAACGAGCCATGCTTGCATGAGCTGATTCATGGAAAATCAAGAAGAATTTTTTTATGTAATTCATAATCAAATCATCGCTTGCGTACAATGGTACAGGGTGAATATATGGAAAATTTACTCAGTATCAAAAAGAAAAGTTTTTTTCCAGGACTGACTTTGCTGCTTGCAGGATTTCTTGCAGGAATGCTGATCCCGAACTTTATATACCGCTTTTCCTGGAAGCAGCAGGCATTTTCCGCAGTGTACCTTTTGGAAACCTATGGGAAAACAGAAGCGGGAGGAATCGATTATCTTTTGCAGATTCTCTGGATGCGCGGCGGGATTTTTTTCCTTTCTCTAATCTGTGGTTTTACTGTATTTGGAGTCCCTATGGCAATTATGGCGATGCTTTTTACCGGGATTGGGCTGGGAATCGTATTTTCCATGTCTATTTTGCAGTTCGGACTTACCGGAGGCGCAGTTGCCGTAGCACTTCTTTTTCCGCATTATCTGATTTATCTGCCATTATGGGATTCGGTGTATCAGATGGTCTACAGGGAATCTATGGGAATCTGGCGCAATCATGGAATTTTTCCACAAAAAGTAAGCGCTTATCTCCTGAAAGTGCTCTTATATACAGCTCTATACGGTGCGGGGATTCTTTTGGAATGGCGTGTAAATCCATGGATTTTAAACAAAATTCTGGATTTTTCGAAATTTTTTGAATGAGAATAATATGAAAAATACAAGATATAGTATTGGTTACCATAAAATCGACGTTATTTTGTAAAATGGGCAAAAAAAGCTTGTTTTTATACGATTTTTGGACGAAAAAAAGGTTTGATTTTATGTCAATTACAAAGTATAATACAGATACATTTTAAGATCAGTTATTGTGGGGAGGTAGCCCGTACCTGCAATAAAGCGTGAAAGAGCGAATGCAATGGACAATAGGAATTTCGGGCAAAATCTCCCACAAATTGTGACGCACATCTTACAGAAAGCTTTTTTAAATACGCTCCAGAACCTTTTTACAACATGGTCTAAAGCCGTATGATCATGGGCTATATGAAATGAATTTATAACAAAAGAGACAGGAAGTAAACAATATGGAACAGGAAATACGCGAGTTTATTGAATACTTACATAATACGAAGAAAACATCCCAGAATACAGAGGTTTCTTATCAGCGTGATCTGAACAAGATGGCTGCATACCTGGAAATGAAGGGGATTATGAAAGCGGAAGATGTCCGTGAATTTGATCTCATGGGATACATGGATTATATGGAGAAAGAGAACTTCGCGTCATCTACTATTTCAAGAAGTGTTGCTTCCATGCGTGCTTTTTTTCAACACATGTTTGCACTTAGGAAGATGGAAGAGAACCCCACAGATAATCTGAAATCTCCAAAGGTAGAGAAGAAGCTTCCGGAGATTCTCAGTATTCAGGAAGTTGACGATCTTTTGAAGCAGCCAGATCTGACTACGCCTAAGGGAATTCGGGATAAGGCTATGTTAGAGCTTTTATATGCCACTGGTATGCGTGTCAGCGAACTGATCCATCTGGAGACCACAGATGTAAACCTTCAGCTTGGCTATGTGGTTTGCCAGGAGAATAAAGAGCGTATCATTCCGATTGGAAATGTAAGCAAGGAAGCGTTGAATCTTTATCTTGAAGAGGGACGTAAGGTATTTGTGAAAGATGATTCAGAGCATGCGCTGTTCACAAATTGCTCCGGTAAGGCCATGAGCCGTCAGGGTTTCTGGAAAATGCTGAAAGGCTATGCTCTGGAGGCTGGGATTCACAGAGATATTACGCCACATACATTGAGACATTCTTTTGCAGTACATATGCTGCAGAATGGAGCAGACATCCGAAGCGTCCAGGAAATGCTGGGACATTCCGATATTTCTACGACTCAGGTATATTTAAGCATGAATATTAATCGGATGCGAGATGTGTATATGAAAGCACATCCAAGACATTGAGAAGAGCGGATAAGATGATAACTGTCCATGGGTGAGACCTGTGGGCAGTTTTTTATGTAATAGGAAATTCCGTTGGAATTTCCTATTACATAAAAAGCCCTACCGGGCAGGATCGCACTGTGGCGGAAAGGTAGTTGTCGCTCGAGGCGACCCGCCGCAGGCGGAGAATCCTGCAAGCAGGATTCTTTTTTATGCAATAGGAAATTTTGCAAAGTAAGATTCTTTCTTGTATTATAAAATTGTCTGACCGAAAATGCTATCGGAAGATATTAGAGTGTGCCTAAAAAAATCTCCCGCATTCCGAAATCAGAATACAGGAGATAAATAAATATTATTTCTGAAAATATACCGCAAAGTGGGGCGTGCAGATTGCGGAAATGATTTTTCAAACAGGTGCTAGCACATCTCAGCGATTGTATAAAGCAGCTTCTCAGATTCTTCCCATCCAAGACAAGCATCTGTAATGGATTTACCATATACATGATTTGGTCCGATTTTCTGATTGCCTGGCTCAATGTAGCTCTCGATCATAAGACCCTTTACCAGTCCACGAACATCAGAATCAACCTGACGGCTGTGAAGAACTTCTTTGGCAATACGGATCTGCTGCTCGTACTGCTTGTTGGAGTTGGAATGGTTGGTATCCACGATGGTAGCCATGTTCTTCAGGTTCTTAGCGGAATATTTCTCGAAAAGAAGACGAAGATCTTCGTAATGGTAGTTGGGAATAGCTTCTCCGTGTTTGTTTACAGCACCACGAAGAATGGTATGTGTCAACTCATTTCCAGTAGTTTCAACTTCCCATCCCCTGTAGATAAATGTATGGCTTCCCTGAGCTGCAACAACAGAGTTCAGCATAACACTGAAGTCACCACTTGTAGGATTCTTCATTCCCGCCGGAACATCCATACCGCTGACAGTGAGACGGTGCTGCTGATCCTCAACAGAACGTGCTCCTACAGCAACATAGGAAAGAAGATCGGAAAGGTAACGCCAGTTCTCTGGGTAAAGCATCTCGTCCGCACAGGTAAATCCGCTCTCCTCAATAGCGCGGATGTGCATTTTACGGATGGCAACAAGACCGGCAAGCATATTAGGTTTTTTCTCCGGATCTGGCTGGTGTACCATTCCTTTATAACCCTCTCCGGTAGTACGGGGTTTATTTGTATAAACACGAGGAATGATTAAAACTTTATCCGCGATCTTGTCCTGAACTTTGCGAAGTCTCAGCAGATAGTCGCATACAGCATCTTCATTATCTGCAGAACAGGGACCAATGATTGCAAGAAATTTATCGGATTTTCCGGTGAATACGTCACGGATTTCCTGATCACGTTTCTCTTTCAGTGCCTTGATCTTTGCATCAATGGGATATTGGTTGCGGATCTCGTCGGGGGTTGGAAGCTTTTTGATGAATTCAAATCCCATGGTATTTTCTCCTTTTATCGGCAAAATTTGTTTTCGATTCAATATTATAGACTATGATGGAAAAAATGTCGATAGGCAAATTGCAGGAATGATTTTTCAAACACGCTCCAGTCTGTTTAGATAAATGAAATGAAGCAAGGTAAGAATTAGTTGGGAAAGGAGCATTCCGTAAAAATATCCACGGATTCCAAGCACAGGAATGGAAAAGAAAACAAATCCAATTCGGATACACACTCCTGCAATATTGTGAAAAAGGCAGGTATCCGGGCGCCCGAGGCCGTTCAGAATACTTTCCAGTGCAGTATTTGTATAAAGAAAAGGGCAGATAAAAGCTAACGTCCTTATGTAAATCCCCGCAGTTTCACTGTGAAAAAGAAAATTTCCCAGTGATTTTCCGAAAATAAAGAAAAAGAATGTACAGAAGGCTCCGAAGAAAAAGCAGTTTTCACAGGTGCGGCGGATCACATGACGGATTTTTTTTTCATGACCGAGGGCCTGTAAACTAGCCACAGAAGGCATCAGCATAACAGAGGCAGAATTTGTCAGTGTTGCCGGGAAAAGAATCAGCGGCAGCGCCATTCCGGTAAAAATTCCGTACACAGACAGGGAATCAGTCCGATTTATTCCAGCCAGAAGCAGTCTTTGGGGAATAAGAACCATTTCGATGCCAGAGAGTAAGGTAAGCAGCAGCCGGTTGACAGAATGGGGAACTGCAATCTGGGCGATCTCTTTTATAAGAGCATTTATGGAAGTGGCAGTATTGTTTTTGGCAGAAGCTGGTTGTATATGTGAAATATATTTTACAGCAGAAGGTGAATTTCTGTGAGTGCCTTTGTTTATACGAGAAAATACTCGTAAAATACGTCGAAGCAGTCTGGCGGCTGGTTTGTAATTTTCCCTGGAAAAATCCAGCCCAAGCGCCAACATACATGCTGCAGTGGCTGTAAGCTCACTGAAAAGTGCACCTCCGGCCGCTATTACAGGGGTAATCTCTTTTTTCTGGGAAATCAGAATCAGGTAGATCACGTAAGTGCTGCCAATCCGGGAAGTCTGCTCAAGAAGCAGGATAAAAGCTGGAATTCCAGTCGTTTTTCTGGCATAATAAAAGCTGTTTACGCATGAATGCAAGGCTGAAAAAGGAAAACTAAAGGCAAGAATACGAAGCAGAACCGCAGTACGCGGCTCTTTTAACAAGGCAGAAGCCACAAAATCTGCATTCCAATAGACCAGAAAAGATAAAAGTCCGCAAAGTGCCATCGAAAGAAATGTTCCAAGAAGCAACGCATCTCTGGACTCTTTTTCTTTTCCAAGGGCAGTGAAAGAGGCACACAGCCTGGAAATAGCAGCCTGAATGCCCATACAGCAGGCTGCCAGTACGATTGCGTGAACCGGAAGCGTAAGCTGGTAAATTCCAACTCCCTGTGCACCAATAGTATGAGATAAGAATATTCTATAGAAGAAACCCATCAGGCGGCTGACAAGGCCGGTAAGAGTAAGAATCAGGGTTCCTTTGATAAAAAGTTTGTCAGACATAAGAATCCGCCTATCCTCTTCATCCTTTTAATTAGTTTATGCTGTAAATGTGCCTTGACAGAACTGTTATTATCTGGTAAAGTGGGATAGAAATCCAAGCGAAATACTAGGAAATAGAAAAGTACCTAAGGAGATAGATGAAATAACCCTTTCCCGGGAGTCTTTCATATCGAATTGATACCAATAAACCAGGAGGAAGAAAAATGGGAAAAATGATATATCTGGATAATGCGGCTACTACCAAGACCGCTCCGGAAGTAGTAGAAGCAATGCTTCCTTATTTTACCGAAATGTATGGAAATCCATCCAGCATTTACGACTTCGCATCCAAGAGCAAAGAAGGCGTCAGCAAGGCAAGAGGCCAGATCGCAGATGCACTTGGTGCCAAGAAAGAAGAAATCTATTTCACAGCTGGCGGTTCAGAGTCTGATAACTGGGCACTGAAAGCCACCTTTGAAGCATATAAATCCAAAGGAAACCACATCATCACAACCAAAATTGAGCATCATGCAATCCTTCACACCTGCGAATACCTTGAGAAAGAGCGCGGAGCGAAGATCACATATCTTGATGTAGATGAGAATGGTATTGTGAAGCTTGACGAGCTTGAGAAAGCTATTACACCAGAGACGATTCTGATTTCTGTTATGTTTGCGAACAATGAGATCGGATCTATCCAGCCGATCAAGGAAATCGCTGCAATTGCCAAAGAGCATGGCATCCTTTTCCACACAGATGCAGTACAGGCTTTTGGACAGGTGCCGATCAATGTAGATGAGTTAGGAATTGATATGCTCAGCTCCAGTGGACATAAGCTGAATGGACCGAAGGGAATCGGTTTCCTTTACATCCGCAAGGGTGTTAAGATACGTTCCTTTGTACATGGTGGAGCGCAGGAGAGAAAGCGCCGCGCAGGTACAGAGAATGTTCCTGGAATCGTAGGTTACGGCGTTGCTGCAGATCGTGCAGTCCGCACTATGAAAGAACGTACAGACAAAGAGATTCAGGTAAGAGATCATTTCATTGAAAGAATCCTGAAAGAGATTCCGTATGTGAAATTAAATGGTGACCGCACCAAACGTCTTCCGAATAATGTAAATGTAAGCTTCCAGTTCATCGAAGGAGAGTCCATGTTGCTTATGCTTGACAATTATGGCATCTGTGCATCCAGCGGTTCCGCCTGCACATCAGGCTCCCTGGATCCGTCCCATGTACTTCTGGCTATCGGACTCCCACATGAGATTGCACATGGTTCCCTGCGTATGACCTTAAGCGAGGAGACTACCATGGAAGATGCTGATTTTGTAGTAGATAAGCTGAAAGAAATCGTAGCTTACCTGCGATCAATGTCTCCATTATATGAAGATTTTATAAAAAAACAGTAACTGTTCAGTACCTTCACAGTTACACGTTTCGCGATGCACAGAAATCATGCTTTGCATGATTTCGCGCCGACATTCTCGGGTTTTCTGTGAACTACGTTCACAAAAAACACCTCGCGGAATAGTGCCTGCTGAATAGTTAAAAAAAATAAAAAATTTGATTAAAACACTTGCCAGGAGGAAAAAAAGATGTATAGTGAGAAAGTAATGGATCATTTCCAGCATCCACGTAATGTTGGAGAAATAGAGAATGCAAGCGGTGTCGGTACAGTAGGAAATGCCAAATGCGGCGATATTATGAGAATTTTCCTGGATATCGATGACGAGACACATATTATCAGAGACTGCAAATTCAAAACCTTCGGCTGCGGTGCCGCAGTAGCAACCAGCAGTATGGCTACTGAGATGGTAAAAGGTAAAACTATTGAGGAAGCCATGAAGCTTACCAACAAGGCTGTTATGGAGGCTCTTGACGGACTTCCGCCAGTGAAAGTACACTGTTCTCTTCTTGCAGAGGAGGCTGTACATGCTGCACTGTGGGATTACGCACAGAAGCATCACATTGAGATCGAAGGTCTGAAGAAACCGAAGTCTGACATTCACGAGGGTGAAGAGGCAGAGGAAGAAGAGTATTAATAGTTACTGCGAATTGCAGTAATTATAAAGTGTCGTCATCGATACAAAAGAATAATATTTTTTACAGGAAACCGAATCCTTAAGCAGATTTATTTCGTTACAGATAAATAGGTGGTAAAGATGAGGCAGACCGTAAAGAGAATTCATCAGGGCGGATGTTATCATCTGCCCTATTTTAATACAATGGCACGAACGGTTTTTTGACCTTTTGACACTGGTATCATACAATGGGAAAAAGAGTAAAACGGAAACATCCTTAAATAAAACATAAGAATGAAGGAAGTAACGATGACAGGACTGACAAACGAACAGGTACAACAAAGAATTGAAGAGGGGAAAATCAATGTCAATGAGAATCCCAACACAAGGAGCTATAAGCAGATCGTAAGGGAGAATGTGCTTACATTTTTCAACTTTCTGAACCTGGCTCTGATGATTATGGTATTGCTGGTTGGTTCCTATAAGAACTCCATGTTCATGGGAATTATTGTGATCAATACGGTGATCGGAATCATCCAGGAAGTGCGTGCGAAAAAGACGCTGGATAAGCTGGCTATCCTTACAGAGAGCAAGGCAGTGGTCTTGCGTGAAGGGAAAAAATGGTCCATTTCCACGGAGAAGCTGGTTCTGGATGATATCCTTTTTCTGAAAACAGGAGATCAGGTGCCCGCAGATGCCAGGGTGCTTGAGGGCAGTATTGAGGTCAATGAATCCCTGCTGACAGGAGAATCTGACAATCTTCAGAAAAATGAAGGGGACGAGCTTTTTTCTGGAAGTTTTGTTACATCCGGAGAGGCCTGCTGTCAGGTTATCCATGTAGGTAAGGACAATTATGCTTCCCAGATCACCAGCGAGGCAAAGGAATTTAAACGTCATAATTCCGAGTTGCGCAACTCTCTGAATGCGATTTTGAAGACCATCAGTGTGATCATAGTTCCTATGGGAATGCTGCTGTTTTATAAGCAGTATTATATTGCTGGAAACGGAATCAGAGATGCAGTAGTTAATATGGTAGCAGCTGTCCTCGGAATGATCCCGGAGGGACTGGTGCTCCTTACCAGCGTGGCGCTGACGCTTGGTGCGCTGACGTTAACCCGTAAGAATACCCTGGTGCAGGAATTGTATTGTATTGAGACTCTGGCGAGAGTGGATACCCTCTGTCTGGATAAAACCGGAACCATCACAGCCGGTACTATGTGCGTGGAACAGGTACAGCCCTATGTGGAAGGGATGGAGATCAAGGCTCCGGAAGCAGAAAATGAGAATATAAGCGAAAGTACAATAAATGGAACAGCGAATCAAGCTCAGAAAGTTCCAGAAATGGCAGCTGCAGAGGCGCAGTCTGAAGTATCCGTGGTTGCGGCACAATTGCAGATAGGAGTTGTTATGGGAACTACTGAACAGCTGTCAGCACAAGATTCACAGGGCAATGTCAATACTGATTTAGCCATCAGCGGCGCCCAGCCAGAATTGACCATGGGTGAGATCGAACGTGTCATGGCAAACATGATGTCCGTTTTAAAGGACAAGAACGCCACCGCAGATGCACTCCACAAACGCTTCTCCAGAAGAACGGACATGCCGGTAGATCATTGCATTCCGTTTTCCTCAGATCGCAAATACAGCGGTGTAGCCTTTAAAACAGAAGGAACTTATCTGATGGGTGCTGCCCAGTTCCTTTTCCCGGATGGAAATGAAAACTTGATCAAGCAGTGTGCTGCTTATGGAAAAGAAGGCTTACGTGTTCTGGTGTTGGCGCATAGCCCAAACCTGAATCGGGAGAATGAGCTTCCGGAAGGGTTAAAGCCGGTTGCGTTATTTATGCTTACTGACATTATCAGGGATAATGCCCCTGAAACCCTGGCATTTTTCAAAGACCAGGGCGTAGATCTGAAAGTGATCTCCGGTGATGATCCTGTGACTGTTTCTGCCATTGCAAAAAAAGCAGGACTGGAGAATGCAGATAAATACATTGATGCCACTACCATCACCACACCGGAGGATATGGAGCGTGCCGTTGCAGAGTGTTCCGTATTCGGCCGTGTAACTCCGCAGCAGAAGAAAGAGATGGTGCTTGCCCTTCAGAAACAGAAGCATACAGTTGCCATGACCGGTGACGGTGTGAACGATGTTCTGGCACTGAAAGAGGCAGACTGCAGCGTAGTTATGGCAGAGGGAAGTGACGCTGCCAAGAACATTGCAAATGTAGTGCTCATGGATTCCAATTTTGCCGCTATGCCGGAAATTGTGAACCAGGGACGCCGTGTGGTGAACAACATCCGTACCGCAGCCTCCATGTTCCTGATCAAAACTATTTTCTCTGTGCTGCTGTGTCTGATCACTATTTTCTGGGGCGATAGCTATCCGTTTGAGCCAATTCAGATGTCCCTGATCAGTGCCTGCGCAGTGGGTATCCCAACCTTCCTGCTCGCCCAGGAAAACAACTTCAACAAGATCGAGAGTGGTTTTCTGCGTTATGTATTTATGAATGCATTCCCAGCAGCAGTCACCATTACGGGATGTGTATTTACCATTATGCTGGTCTGCCAGAACGTTTACCATAGCAATGTAATGCTGAGTACAGCCTGTTTCCTGGTAACCGGATGGAACTACATGGCAGCTTTGAAGACGGTATACGCGCCTCTAAGCAGGTACAGGAAAATCATTATTTACGGTATGCAGTTTATTTTCTTCTTTGCAGCCGTATGTGTGCAGAACCTGCTTGCACTTGGCTCCCTGGAGTTCGGAATGATCATCCTGGTATTTATCCTGATGACCTTCTCTCCGGTTGTAATCGAAGTTATCACAGAATGGTGCAGATCTTTGTATAACAAGGCACATGAGAAGGAAAAGAAAGGAATTATTTCTCTGTTTTTGGAGAAAGTGCAGAAATAATGACTGACCTGGTCTTGAGTGGCAATCAAAAATAATACCTCAAGCTGAATTTGAAAAGAAACGCAAAAAATGCTTCATCGCTTGTTATGGCGATGAGGCATTTTTTTAACATGCTCTAAAAGCCGGGCTGATTTCTTCTGCCGGGTATGGAAAAACAGGGCTTCGTTATAACTTTACAAAGTTTGGTTTCCGATCTTTAAATACTGTATAATACTCAAATCCACATTCTTTCAGCACCTGCGCAGCCCTATCAAAAGCGTATCCTATTTTATCCGGTGTATGCGCGTCAGCACCAATGGTGATGATTTCGCCCCCTAGTTCTTTATAACGTCGGATGATATCCGTACATGGGTTTGGCTCTCCAAGACCGTAGTGATAACCGCCAGTGTTGATTTCCAGTCCTACATTTGTGTCTGTCAGTTTTTTCAGAATCGCATCCAGAATGTTCCGATATTTTTCATAAGAATAAAACTGGTTTTTGTTTGGACCATAGCGGACAATATAATCCAGATGTCCATAAGTGTCCATTTCATGAAATGCATCCAGATTCTCCAGAATGGATTCAAAATATTCAAGATAAGCCTTTTCCTCGTCCCTGTCCTGGAAAAATTCCGGGTAGTAGGGGTCAGCACCGTGGACTACGTGAGAAGAACCAATCACGAAATCGAAAGGATATTCCTTTAAAAGATTGTGAAAATATTGTTTAAGATGAAGCTGCAAACCGATCTCAATACCGAAATGGATGTGAATCTGATTCTTGTAAGTCTCTTTCAGTTCGTTGAGTTTAGTGTAATAGGCGGGAATATCCAGGGCAAATTCCAGGTCATCCGGAGTTGGTGGATAGTCTGGATCCAGATGCTCTGTAAAGCAGATTCCCTTAAACCCCAGTGCAATGGCCTGGCGGATCATATCCGCAGTGGGAGTGCCGGAATCTGCGGAAAATTCAGAATGCATGTGGCAGTCCCACAAAACTCCGGGAGAGTTGGAAAGTATTTTCATAATAACCTCCTTATAAATTATAAACCAAGAAAAGTATTTTAAAAATATATTTTCTGTAAATATAAAGATATATTTTATGGATAAGTGTACAGCGAAGGAACATGTGAAAAAAATTCTTCCTACACGAAAAAGAAAGGAAAAAACGTGCATAAATGCTGCCAATGTGTCATAAAAGGGACTTAATTGTCTCATTTGAGAGCAGTATATCATATCAGAGAATATTTGTGGCAATTTGCCTGTTATTTTTTTGAAAATAGGCTTGAATTTTTGTTCGGAATTAGGTACAATACGCTATAGGTTGATGTTTCTTTCACAAAGATTGAAGCACTCACATAATTTTTACCATTTAATTCATAGGAGGAATTTATCATGGCAGTAAAAGTTGCAATTAATGGTTTTGGACGTATTGGTCGTCTTGCATTCCGTCAGATGTTCGGTGCAGAAGGATTTGAAATCGTTGCTATCAACGACTTAACATCTCCTAAAATGCTCGCTCACTTATTAAAATATGACTCAACTCAGGGAAGATATGCTCTTGCAGATACAGTAGTAGCTGGAGAAGATTCCATCACAGTTGACGGAAAAGAAATCAAAATTTATGCAAAAGCTAACGCTGCTGAGCTTCCATGGGGAGAGATCGGTGTAGACGTAGTTCTTGAGTGTACTGGATTCTATACATCCAAAGACAAAGCTCAGGCTCATATCGATGCAGGTGCTAAACACGTTATCATTTCCGCTCCGGCTGGAAACGACCTTAAGACAATCGTTTACAATGTAAACCATGAGACTCTTACAAAAGAGGATCACATCATTTCCGCAGCTTCCTGTACAACAAACTGCTTAGCTCCAATGGCTAAAGCACTTAATGACCTTGCTGCAATCAAATCCGGTATCATGTGCACAATCCACGCTTACACAGGCGATCAGATGACACTTGACGGACCGCAGAGAAAAGGCGATCTGAGAAGATCCCGTGCAGCTGCAGTTAACATCGTTCCGAACAGCACAGGTGCTGCTAAAGCAATCGGTCTTGTTATCCCAGAACTGAACGGCAAACTGATCGGTTCCGCACAGCGTGTTCCAACCCCAACAGGTTCTACTACAATCCTTACAGCAGTTGTTGAAGGAAATGTAACTAAAGAGCAGATCAACGCAGCTATGAAAGCAGCTTCTAACGAGTCCTTCGGATACAACGAAGATGAGATCGTTTCCAGCGATATCGTTGGTATGAGATTTGGTTCTCTGTTCGATGCTACTCAGACAATGGTTCTTCCACTTGAGAATGGCACAACAGAGGTTCAGGTTGTTTCCTGGTATGACAATGAGAACTCCTACACAAGCCAGATGGTTCGTACAATCAAACACTTTGGTAAACTGCTTAACGCTTAATCAGAAGCAGAGTAGGGTTTTCGAATGCTGACAAGCTATGGCTTGACAGCATATGAATAAGACTCAGAGAAGGGTCCGGTCTGAATAGGACCGGACCCTTTTGTCTGTATAAAAAGTTAAATTTTATAAGGAGGCATAACAAGATGCTGAATAAGAAATCTGTTGATGACATCAACGTAAAAGGCAAAAGAGTCCTCGTAAGATGTGACTTCAATGTACCTCTGCAGGACGGCAAGATTACAGATGAGAACCGTCTGGTAGCAGCTCTTCCTACAATCAAGAAGCTTGTTGCAGATGGTGGAAAGATTATCCTTTGCTCTCACCTTGGAAAACCGAAAGGAGAGCCGAAACCGGAGCTTTCTCTTGCACCTGTTGCTAAACGTCTCACAGAGCTTCTCGGACAGGAAGTGAAATTCGTTCCAAGCCCGGTTGTTGTAGATGACACTGTAAAAGCAGCAGTAGCTGACATGAAAGACGGCGAGATCATTCTTCTTGAGAATACCCGTTATCGTGCAGAAGAGACTAAGAACGGTGATGAATTCAGCAAGGAACTTGCTTCTCTTTGCGATGTATTTGTAAACGATGCATTTGGTACCGCTCACAGAGCACACTGCTCTAACGTTGGTGTTACCAAATATGTAGATACAGCTGTTGTTGGATATCTGATGCAGAAAGAAATCGATTTCCTCGGAAACGCTGTAAACAATCCTGATAGACCATTCGTAGCTATCCTTGGCGGCGCTAAGGTTTCCAGCAAGATCTCTGTTATCAACAACCTTCTTGACAAGGTGGATACTCTGATCATTGGTGGTGGAATGTCCTATACATTCTCCAAGGCTATGGGCGGACACATTGGTGTTTCCCTTTGCGAGGATGATTATCTTCAGTATGCATTAGACATGATGAAGAAGGCAGAAGAAAAAGGCGTTAAGCTTCTTCTTCCGGTTGATAACAGAATTGGTGATTCCTTCTCCAATGATTGCAATATCCAGGTTGTAAAACGTGGTGAGATTCCGGATGGATGGGAAGGAATGGACATCGGACCAGAGACAGAGAAACTTTTCGCTGACGCTGTAAAAGATGCCAAGACAGTTGTTTGGAACGGACCGATGGGCTGTTTCGAAATGCCGAACTTCGCTCATGGCACAGAGGCTGTTGCCAAAGCTCTTGCTGATACAGATGCTACAACTATCATCGGTGGTGGTGATTCCGCAGCAGCAGTTAATATCCTTGGCTATGGTGACAAGATGACACACATCTCCACAGGTGGCGGTGCGTCTCTTGAATTCCTTGAAGGAAAAGAGTTACCTGGTGTAGCAGCAGCTAACGATAAATAAATAGAGCACTTAATGAAAGCAAGCTGTAAGCGCAGCTTGAATTATGTGCGAATTTGGTTCGAAGGAACTTAATGAGAGCAAGCCAACGGCGCAGACCAGCTGACTTTCATATATGGTGATGTCGCCTGCCGGCGACATGTCCGTTTAGTGAATCGAACTTCCTTATCACACAAAAGGAGATATATAAAATGTCTAGAAAGAAAATTATTGCCGGAAACTGGAAAATGAACATGACTCCAAGTGAGGCAGTTAAATTAGTTGAAACTTTAAAACCATTAGTAGCTAATGATGACGTTGACGTAGTATTCTGCGTACCGGCTATTGATATTCTTCCTGTAGTTGAGGCTGCAAAAGGCTCCAACATCCAGGTTGGTGCTGAGAACATGTACTTCGAGGAGAAAGGTGCTTTCACAGGCGAGATTTCCCCGAACATGCTTACAGACGCTGGTGTTAAATACGTAGTTCTCGGACACTCTGAGAGAAGAGAGTACTTCGCTGAGACAAGCGAAACTGTAAACAAAAAAATGCTTAAAGCATTTGAGCATGGAATTACTCCAATTATGTGCTGTGGAGAGACTCTTGATCAGAGAGAGCAGGGCGTAACTATGGACTTCATCCGTCAGCAGGTTAAAGTTGGTTTCCAGAATGTTACAGCTGATCAGGCTAAAACAGCCGTTATCGCTTACGAGCCAATCTGGGCTATCGGAACTGGTAAAACAGCTACAACTGAGCAGGCTCAGGAAGTTTGCGCAGGAATCCGTGCTTGCATCGCTGAGATCTATGATGAGGCAACTGCAGCAGCAATCCGCATCCAGTACGGCGGATCTGTAAACGCTAAGACAGCTCCGGAGTTATTTGCTCAGGCAGACATCGACGGCGGTCTTGTAGGCGGTGCATCCCTGAAACCAGAGTTCGGCGATATCGTAAACTATAACAAATAATAAAATAATAGCTATTTTTTAGCTAATGTGTCCAAGCGAGAAGTAATTAAACGCCCCTAAACACAAGGATGATTGGTAAATATTACCAATTGAATTGTGGGTAGGGGCGTTTTATAATTTACCTACTATCACCTTTTGGTATCACTTTTGGAAGGAAAAATCACTGTCATTCAAATAAGCAGAAATAATGAAATTAGGTATCGTTATTACGAGGCCGATTTCATAAATGTCCATATAAGTTGTTAAATGCCTTTAAATGCTGATAGCTAGAGCATTTAGCGGATTTCCGACTTGGATAAAACTCTATATAAATTCATGTGATTTTTTGAAAAATGGCCCACTTTGTGGCCCACTAACTTTTGATTGAAGTCCTAATATGGTAAGAAGAAGCGCCTGTAGGAACGCTTCTTTTTTTCTGTACAGGAAAGACCGCCTGTGGTGCGCTGCTGAATTTAAAAATGCCCGCACGGAGGCGGGCATGATAACAAGAAAATCCCTGGATTAGAAAATATAAAAATTTTACTCGCCAAATCGTTATCAGATTCTTCATCATTTAGAAGATAATCCATATCTGGAAGTCCATTCTCGTTTCTCCTGCTATATAATATTTTGTAAATCATTTTGCATGGATGTTCGCTGATAATAAGTATTTATGATATCCTGTAAAGTAATTGTATTCATCTTTTCTTCAGTGTTTTTTTGAATTTCATTATAGAATCCCTGCAAGGACAACTGAATATTAATGCCAACGCCACAATCAGGGTTGGTATGAGTATCTAAATGAAGTAGCGGTTTCTCGCCCTCCACTGCTTTATAAATATCCAGCAACGTAATCTGGTCTGCTGGTTTTGAAAGAGAAGGACGGGCATGTCCGGCTACACTGGTCATAAGTTCGGCCTTTTTTAGTTTTAACATGAGCTGGCGTACAAAGCCGGGATTTGTATGGATACTTTCTGCAATTGAGGCACTGGAGAGTGAGTTTTCCTGGTTGATAGCAATCAGAACCATTACATGGACAGTATCGCTTAATTTCGTTGAGTATTTCATGATAAGAAACTCCTTGTAGTATGATATAATGATTTTGGTTTCACGTTTTTGAGGCAAAAATATTTCTGGTTTGTCAAAAACATCCCAAGTTCTCAACAGCTCTTTTTAATGTGTTGAGAAATTGTACATATTTTTTATTTTGATGATTGTAAATAATATAATTACAACTATAATGAAATTTAAAGGAAAAGTCAACATAGTAATAAAACTTACGGAGGATTGTATAATATGCTGATTGTGGACAAATTAAAAGGAAATTTATATACCAGAATCAAAAAACATATGACTAAAAAAATGTATCACCTTTATTATCGTGAAAACAGGGAAGCTTCACAGTCTAAAGAAGAATATGAAGCAAATTTATTAAGAGCATACCGACATTTAGACGCATGCAGATTCAAAAATAAGGGATGGCCATGTCCAACATGCCCAAGTTGCTGTTTTTGTGGAAAAGATTATGAAACTATGACTGAGGTAATGGATTTTGTCCAGGAATGGATAAAAGAGAATCCGGATAAAGCCAGATTTATGAAAATACCAAAATCCTTGCATAAACATTGATTATTATATGATGCGATAAAATATCAACAAAGGAGAACTTATGGAATACAAAAATCAAACAGAAAATCGTGCATTTCAGGAAATGTTGCAGGCAGCAGTAAAACGGCTGCAAAATCGCTCCGGAGAGGATCTTGCTGCAAAAAGTGGGGCTGTTTTTCAAAGCAGCCGAAATGTGCTTGAAGTACAGAGCTTTTACGAAAAGATTGAAATTCAACTCCCTGAGTTTCGTATTAACTCAGACATGGACGAATGGCATTATCTGACATTGCTGCATTATCTGGATATGGCCGATGGAACAGAAGGTTCACAGAAGCTCATTACTTTTGGTAACCTGAAAGATGGATTGATTCGAGGAACCAAGTTTGACCGGACCGCAGAGCAGAAACTGGAAAAGCTTTTGCGGGATAAAGATCCTGAGAAAATTCAGAAAGCATGTAAAAACCTGGGTGCAGAATTTACAGAGACAAAGGCGGATTTGTGTGCTGTTTTTCCAGTTCTGCCAAGATATCCGGTAACTTTAAAGATATGGTTTGCAGATGAAGAATTTCCTGTATCTGGCAAAATATTTCTTCAGGATCATGCCGATCATTATCTAAGTGTAGAAGATGCGGTAACAGTTGGAGAAATTTTGCTGCAAAAATTATCGGAAGCATTTTCTTCCCTCTGATCATGAATCAGAAAACTTTCCAGTCCGGCTTTGATAAATTTGTCAATTGTTGTCTGGATCTGTTTCCAGTCATTACAGTGATTGCGGAGCATCAGTCTGTTGATGGAAAGGCAGCCATTCATTTGAAAATAAAAAACCGATTCTGCCTGTTCAAAGGTCAGGAGGCTGTGTGACATAAGCCAGGTCACATAGCCTTCTTTTGTATTTTCTGCTATTTTTTCCAGAAGAATAGGGGCAATTGCATCATCCAGAAACAGTGCTCTGTATTGTGATTCCATCTGTATTTTCTGACAGAACGGATAGGAACAGCTTTTTTGATTTAGACAGAATAAATGATCTACCGTTGTTAACATATCCTGAGTCATATCATTAAAAATATCTGATAATACATCATGGATATCGTAGTAATGAAGATAAAAAGTGCCACGGTTGATTTCAGCATTTTTGCAGATCTCTGTAACTGTAATTTTCGTAAAACTTTTCTGCTTTAACAATTCTAAGAACGTATCTTTTATGGTTTGCCTGGTATAGCGGGTACGGCGATCTTGTTTTCTCGTTTTTTCTGACATTATATACTCCTGTATTAGTTAGTATCATATAATTTCTCAACAATTTTTCTGATGTGTTGAGTAACCATACAAATCTCACAGACTGATTATTGTAATTTATATAGTAACAACTATAATGAGGTTTAAAGAAAAAGTCAACAGATTGTTCAGAATTTTAGGAGGAAAAACATGGGACATGTAATTGCAGTATCAGGAAAAGGCGGCGTAGGAAAAACAACCCTTTGTGGATTGTTGATCCAGTATTTATGTGAAAGCGGAAAACGTCCGGTCCTGGCGGTGGATGCAGATGCAAATGCAAATTTGAACGAAGTGCTCGGTGTTGAGCCGGAGATCACACTTGGGGAGCTGAGAGAAGAAATTGAGCGGGCAGGCGTAGACCCACGATATCAGATTCCGGCAGGAATGACAAAACAGGCTTATCTGGAAATGCGTCTTTCCGATGCAATTGCAGAAGAAGACGATTATGATTTGATGGTAATGGGGCGAACCCAGGGACAGGGCTGCTATTGCTTTGTAAATGGTCTTGTACAGACCCAGGTTCAGAAACTGCAAAGCCATTATCCATATATTGTGGTTGATAACGAAGCGGGTATGGAACACATCAGCAGAGGAATTCTGCCAATGATGGAAGTTGCGATTCTTGTAAGTGACTGTTCCAGAAGAGGTGTTCAGGCAGCCGGACGTATTGCAAAGCTGATGAAGGAGTTAAACTTTAAACCACAGAAAACTGGATTAATCGTGAATCGTGTTCCAGATGGAAAACTGGATGCCGGAACTCTGGAAGAAATCCGAAATCAGGGACTGGAACTGTTAGGGGTTGTACCACATGATGACCAGGTATATCAGTATGACTGTGCTGGAAAGCCAATCATACGGCTTCCGAAAGATTCTCCTGTAAGAAGTGCACTGGGAGAAATTGTAAAGAAGATAGGATTGTGAGTTGGAGGATTGAAAGTTTGAAGATTGAGTGAACAGAAATATTATCTGATTTGATATAACCAATTGAAAAGAAAGGAAAATCTTCATGAGAAGTCATTGGACAGAAATAGAAAAATATTTAGAAGACCAGAAGATAGCGCAGGAACTGATTGGAGAACTGAGAGATTTTCACATGCGCTATGAGATAGAGAATCAGGTAAAGGAACGGGTAGAAAAACCGGATATCCTATTTTATGGGAAAAAGATTCTGGAAATGTCAACAGCAGCGCTTCTTCAAGGAGATAATCTGTTACTTTCCGGTGCGAAAGCTACAGGAAAAAATGTGCTATGTGAGACATTGGCATGGATATTCGGAAGACCGGAATACGACATTTCTTTTCATGTAAATACAGACAGTGCCGATCTGATTGGAACGGATACCTTTATAAATAATGAGGTTCGCCTTCGGAAAGGCCCCATCTATCAATGCGCGGAATTTGGAGGATTTGGAATCCTGGACGAAATCAATATGGCAAAAAATGATGCGGTTTCTGTACTGCATGCCACACTGGATCATCGGCGCAGAATCGATATTCCAGGATATAACAGGATTTTACTTCATCCGGCAACACGATTTATCGGCACGATGAATTATGGTTACGCAGGTACCAGAGAGCTAAATGAAGCATTGGTTTCAAGGTTTATGGTAATCGATATGCCTGAAATGGATGAGGATAGTGTCCTTTTTGTATTAAGGCAACATTTTCCAGATGGGGAAAAAAGTGCACTGAAAGCTTTTGCAGGACTGTTTCTGGATTTGCAGATCAAAGCTTATCATGGAGAAATCTCAACAAAATCTCTTGACCTGAGAGGATTGGTTTCTGCTGTAAAAGCAACAAGAAGCGGACTTTCTCCAATTGATGCAATCCAGATGGGAATCATAAATAAAAGTTTTGATGTATTTGAAAAAGAGATCGTAGAAGATGTGGTTTCTACCAGAATCCCATCTTCCTGGACCGGAAAAGACATATGGGGGTAAACTTGTATGGAGGATGTCAGATGGCCGGCGGAACAACTGGAAGAACATCATCTGGAGATCAGCAATCGTATCAGAAATCTTTTTTGGACAGTCAGTGGTGATTATGATATAGAATTTGAACCGGACACAGAAAAATATGTTTATTCAAAACAAACGGTTCTATATGAGGCAGTGAAGCAGGGTGCCTTTGCACGATATTTTGATCAGAAGAAACTTGGCATGTATTTGATGAAAAAATTATATTTTTCTGCTGGAGAAGATATGCTTTTGCCTCTTGCTGGATTATGCATGGATGCTGCAGTGAATCGTTTTATCATTCGAGAACGTTTGGGAACAAAGGAAATCAGAGAACGGGCGTTCAGAGAATTGGAAAAGGCCGAGAAAGAACAGGTATCAGACAAAGCTGGAACAGACCTGATTCACAGGATTAGGCTTCTGTATATAAGGCATGTTCTGGAGAACACAAACGATGAGGGAACGGATCCACAGGCAGAGATTGCATTGTACAAAATTCTTTCTCTGAAGGATGCGGAAAATACGGAAGATGTCATAAACGTGATAGAGGAGATTTATAATCATGTTCTGGATCCCTCTTTTGAAAAAAGAAATGGAAATCTGGAGAAAATTCTGAATTTACCGGATATGGCATTGGCCAATGACGCGTGGCAGGAATGCATGACGGATGAACAGATGGAAGACATCATTCAAAAATATCTTTCTAATCTCAAAAAAAAGATGATGAGTCTGGATATCAGAAACAAAAAGAAAAAAAGATTTTATTTCTCTCCGGAAAATGAAGAAGTTCCGGAAAGCTCGGAGAATATAAATCCACAGGCAGTGCGACGGATACGGGAATATGTGGAACTGAATTACGGAAAATCGTATCTAAGTGAATCGGAGCAGGCCAGAGTCAACCGGAAATTTTGTACAGGAATCCACAAAAACTGTATCCTGTATCTTACAGATGGAATTTTACAGAACCCTGTGATAAAAAATAATCAATACCGTTTTTCTCAGCTGCAGTTTGAAAAAAATAAAGCCTATTATGGAAATAATCACTGGATCATCAAAAGAAATATTTCTGTGTTGGCAGAGTCACTGAAACGGGCGTTTATAATCCGAAAGGATGATTTTGTCAGCAGATCTGATGCAGGGCAGCTTGTTCCTGAGAGGTTATGGAAAATTGGAAGAACAGACGATGACAAGTTATTTAATAGAAAAAAGAGATCAGAAGATTCTGAGTTTGTAATAGACGTCCTGATTGATTCCAGTGGTTCCCAGGCTGGCAGACAGGCTCAGGTAGCGGCGCAGGGATATATTATCAGTGAAGCATTAAGCCAGGCAGGAATTCCTCATCGGGTGACAGGATACTGTGCTTTCTGGGGATATACAGTACTTCAGAGATTTCGGGATTATGAAGATCCAAGGGAAACAAATGAAAGAATCTTTCAATTTCGGGCATATGCCAATAACAGAGACGGGCTTGCACTGAAAACAGTCTCTTCCTCTCTCATGGAGCGACCGGAAAAAAATAAGATTTTAATCGTATTAAGTGATGGAAAACCCTGTGATATGAGCATACAACGACCAGGAACCCGACAGCCCAGGATCTATGACGGAGAAGGAGCTGTGAAAGATACTGCATATGAGGTGCGTCGGGCCAGAAATCAGGGAATTTTCGTAATTGGTATTTTTGTAGGGAATGAAGAAGAGCTCTCTGTGGAAAAGAGAATCTATGGAAAAGACTTTGCCTATATTCGTAATATCAGCAATTTTTCCCGTATGGTAGGAACTTTTTTGCGAAGACAAATTGATATGGAATGAAAATGGAGGAATCACTATGGGTAAAATTGAATTTTCCACTTGCCAGGATGTAAGAAATCAGAAAAAGATACAGGAATTAGATTGTCCACGCTGTCATGAACAGGGAGGCATTGAAGCCTTTGTGAAAGACGGGATACTAGCAGAGGACGGAGTATGCGATAACTGCGGATATATTCTTTCAGAAGGAACAGAACTGGAGGAAGTGGAGTAAGACAGTTTGAAGTATGGTCATATGTAATTCTTATTATTTAGAAAAAAGAAGAGGAGTAAATATAGAGATGAAAATAGCAGTTTGTGGAAAAGGTGGATGTGGAAAAAGTACAGTAACCAGTCTGTTGGCTAAGGCTTTAGCCAGACGAGGAAAAGAAATTTTGGTAATTGATTCCGATGAATCTAATTATGGTCTACACCGACAGCTAGGTATGAAGCTTCCCAGAGATTTTACAGACTATTTCGGTGGTAAGCAAAATGTTTTAAATGATATGATGTTATCAAAATTTACTCATCAGTTTTTTGAGAAAACCTGGACTATAGATGATATACCGGAAGATTATTATAGTCTGAAGGACGGTGTAAAACTGATGACCAGTGGAAAAATTCATCAAGCAAATGAAGGGTGTTCTTGTGCTATGGGAACTGTTATGACTCAATTTATCCAAAATCTCAGGCTTACAGAAGACCAATTTGCGCTAATGGATATGGAGGCTGGTATTGAACACTTTGGACGTGGAATTGATAACGGTGTAGATTTGATATTGATAATCATAGATCCATCCTATGAATCCCTACAGCTTTCCAAAAAAATCGGGGAATTATCGGAAAGTATTCGAAAACCATTTTATTACGTTCTCAATAAAGTAACAAAAGAGAATCAGGAAATGATGTATGAAGCTGTATGGAATTCAAATCGAGTCGCTGTATCTCTTAGTGCGGATCCTGGCATTATGGGAGAGGGGCTGATGGGGAAAGAACTGTCAGAAAAACCAGATGCTATTGAAAACTTAACAGAATTCCTACTTTCTATTTAACAGAATAAGGAGATTTAGAATGTTACAGGATTACTATGAAAAACATAATCTGGAAATGAAACCATATGAATACTACCTTGCGGAGTTTCAGAATGTAAATCCAGAGGGTGTTACAAGTCGGCTGGATATACCATTTGATGATAATAGCAAGTCATTTATAATAAAGTTTATGCAGAACACATACACGATCAGTTATCCAGAGTTCGAAATTCATTGCATAGATAAATCAGATAAAGATGCGATTTTGTGTAATGATATTCATGCAAAAATCTTGATGTTACGATATTTTTCGGAGGGAGATTATATGAAAGCTACGGGGAATTTTTTGTCCTATCGTGATCTTCCTTGGGGAGAGGTTTATTATAGGCAGTTTTATGGGCGTTGTATTATGAGGCTCGCGAAAACATATGGAAATAGACAAGATGTTTTTGAAAGATTAATGGAAAAATTGGCAGGGATACGCCAAAAGTATGGAGATGTATCCTACGAATTTGAAGTTTTTCGTGAATTAAAATTATGTTTTATTTTATGGTCAGGTGATGAGGAATTTCCACCTTCTGCACAAATTCTTTTCTCTGATAATTTTCCAATGGCATTTGCAGCTGAGGATGTAGCGTATCTTGGAGATGTTATATTAGATTATATGAAACAAGAAGAAAAGGATACCTGAAAAAGACGAGGGAGTTAAAGGAGGAAAAAGAGAATGATCAGTGTTGAAATGGAAGATGTTTTGGCGGTATTACAATTATGCAAACCATATATTATCGGTATTATTGCTGCACTTGTAATTGGAATCGTAATTATGGTTGCATGCCGCAGGATGTCCAGGGACAAAAGATTTCTGATAAGAGGAGAAGCTGTGATCGCAATGGTTCTTGCTGTTGTTGTCTGCGTGAATATGATCTGTTTTGGACCAATGGCTACATTGATTGGACTTGCAATGGGAAATGGAACTTTAAGCGATGAAACAAATGAAGAAGCTGCGGAAGTGGCAGAAGAAATTATGGAAGACGGAATTGTTCTTCTGAAGAATGAAAGCTTGCTTCCTTTAAATGAAACAAAAAAACTGAATATTTTTGGCTGGGAATCTATTAATCCGGCTTACGGAGGAGCTGGTTCCGGTGGAATTAATGATCTGTATGATATTGTCAGTCTGAATCAGGGACTTGAAAATGCCGGATTTTCTATTAACCAGAAACTGGTTGATTTTTATAACAATTATGGTGCAGATGATCCGGAAATGTCTATCCAGAAACAGAGCTGGACATTACCGGAGCCACCTGTAGATACTTACAGTGATGAGCTTATTAAAAGTGCGAAAGAGTATTCTGATGTGGCAGTTGTGGTTCTTTCCAGAAAAGCAGGTGAAGGTCATAATGATATTCCTATGGATGTAAGAAAAGCAGCATATGATAATAATTCTGATGAATATGATGATTTTCCTGAGGGAGAGCATTATTTACAGCTTTCACAAACTGAGAGAGATATGGTGGATATGGTTTGCTCAAACTTTGATAATGTCATTGTAATTTATAATGGAGCAAATCAGTTTGAACTTGGTTTCGCAGATGAATATCCTCAGATTAAATCTGTTGTATGGTGCCCAGGAACGGGAAATGTGGGATTTAATGCACTTGGTAAAGTATTTTCAGGTGAAGTCAATCCTTCCGGAAAAACACCGGATACATTTATTTATGATATGACGACTGCTCCGTGGTGGAATAATGCAGAAAAAACAGAGTATACAAATCTGGCAGATATGGCTGTTGAAGGAATGAACGCAGGAACTGCGCAGGTGTATGCTCCGGCATTTACCAATTATGTGGAAGGCATTTATGTAGGATACAAGTACTATGAAACAGCTGCACAGGAAGGTGCGATTGATTACGACAAGACTGTACAGTATCCATTTGGATATGGTCTGAGTTACACAGAATTTGAACAGAAAATGGGTGAACTGGAGGAAAAAGACGGACAGATTTCTGTAGATGTAGAAGTAACCAACTCCGGAGATGTTGCCGGAAAAGATGTAGTAGAAGTGTATTATAAACCGCCATATACAAATGGAGGAATTGAGAAATCTTCTGCAAATCTAATTGAGTTTGAAAAAACAAATCTGCTTCAGCCGGGAGAATCTCAGACTGTTACAGTTACATTTAGTATAGAAGATATGGCCTCCTATGATGAGAATAATGCAAAAGCGTATGTTCTTGAAAAAGGTGACTATGTAATCTCTATTAACAGTGATTCACACACTGTGCTGGATCAGAAAACTTATACTGCAGATAAAGATGTAGTATATAAGGGAGAAAATAAAAGAGCATCAGATGATACTGCAGCAACAAATGTATTTGAAGATGCAAAAGGCGATGTGACATATTTATCACGAGCAGATCATTTTGCAAATTATGAAGAGGCTACAGCAGCACCGGCATCTGCAGAGCTGGGTGAGCCATATGTTTCTGAATATCATCTGAACAGCAATTTTGATAAGACTACATATCTCAATGATGAGGATGTAATGCCGACAACGGGAGCAGATAATGGACTTACATTAGCTGATATGCGTGATGCTGATTATGACGATCCTCGTTGGGAAAAACTTCTGGATCAGCTTACTGTTGATGAAATGGCAAATATGATTGCAATGGCAGGTTATCAGACAGCAGCCATGGATTCTGTGGGAAAAGTGGCTACACTTGATTTCGATGGACCAGCAGCAATTAATAACAACTTTACAGGAGTTGGTTCTATTGGATTTCCAATTGAAGTTGTGGTTGCTTCCACATGGAATAAGGAACTTGCACAGGCCTGGGGTGAATGCATGGGCAAGATCAGTCAGGAAATGGGTGCAGAGGGCTGGTATGCACCAGGTATGAATACTCATAGAACCGCATTTGGAGCAAGAAACTATGAATACTTTTCAGAAGATGGAGTTCTTGCAGGAAATATGGGAGCAAAAGCAGTAGAAGGAGCAAGAAAATACGGAGTTTATTCTTACATTAAACATTTTGCTATGTATGAAGGTAATGCCAAAATGGTAAGTGTCTGGTCGAATGAGCAGGCAATCCGGGAAATTTATCTGAAACCATTCGAGATTTCTGTAAAACAAGGTGGAGCAAATGCGGTTATGGTTTCCTGGAGTTTCCTTGGAGATAAATGGACTGGAGAATGCAGTAACCTTATGAATACAGTTCTCAGAGATGAATGGGGATTCAGGGGAATGGCGCTTACAGACTTCTTCCGAAACAATGGTCATGGATTTATGAATGCAGATGCAGCTTTGGCGAATGGAGTAGATGTAATGTTGTCTACATTCAATGGAGAAGAGAACAATGTAGCCAATCCAGAGCATCCAACATCTGTACTTCAGATGAGAAATGCCTGCAAAAATGTCATGTATACAGTTGTAAGCAGTTGGGCTTATGATGGAGAACACGAAGAAACAGGTATGGAAAACTGGAAAAAAGCAGGAATTGGTATCGACACTGTAATAGCCCTTTTCATGGCAGGAATGGAAGTACTGGTAATTAGAGGATATAAGAAAAGAAAGAATGCTGAATAAGGATGAAAGTGGGATGGAAAACAATTATGAAACAGTAAAAATTGGTTGAAAAGATGACAATAGAAGAAAAGGCAGCAATCCTCAGTGGAAAAACTGTCTGACAGACCAGAGAAATTGACAGGTTTTCCATCTCGTGTTGTGCTGCTGAAACAAAGGAAAATGGCCGTTTGATTATGGGTGCTGAGGATGTATGGAATGTTTCGCTGACAGCACCAGAGGCGAAGCTTTATCTGACACATATGGATAATGTTGCTCATGCATCAGTTACACGCTTTACGATGCGTGGCCAATTAACAGCGTACGGTGTTTCTAACTATGATATGCTGGAAGACGGGGAAACTGTTGTTTACTAAAAGACAGTCAGCTCTGTGGAGAAGAAATTTTTTTGTTTTCACAGTCCTGACAGATGCCATGAAGCATATCTCCGCTGCAATGCAGCCGGAAGCCATGATCTTTATACAAATGCTCTTTAAATTCATCCATAAAGTCACAGTCAAGATGCACAACCTTGCCACATCTGATGCATTTCAGATGTAGGTGTTCTGTGCATTTTTTTTCTTCTCCTGCAAACTGAAACACAGCTTTATCACTGTTCAGATCCGGATATTTGATTACAATATGCTCGGCGCAAAGCTTGTCAAGATATCGGTATACAGTTGTTGTATTTACCTTAATTCCTTCAGTTTTTAAATATTTTTCAATATCAGCCACACTGACAGTGACAGCCTTCTGGGACTTCAAATACTCCAGAATAATCTGTCTTGTTTTTGTAGTATAGGGTTTTCGCTCAGCCATTTTCTTTATTCCTTTCATATGTGCTTTTTTCTATTGTATCTTTTTATTTCGCCTAAGTCAATTATACTCCAGAAATGCAAATAATTTGCAAATATTATTGACGGCCGGTATTCTATGCGTTATTTTAATAAACGCAAATGGTTTGCGCTTATTTTAAGCGGATGAGATAATATGCTTTTGAAATTTTATTTTCAGGCACATCAGGTTTGTGCAGAAAGGATTTTATTATGAGAAAAAAATTATTAACTAGAACAGCACTTGCAGCTACAATAGCACTTGGCATTGGTTCTTTTAATCTGGCATATGCAGCAGAAACTGAGGATACTTCTTCTGGAAAAAAAATAAATGTTATGGCAAGCTTTTATCCTATGTATGATTTTGCAACAAAGGTTGGAGGGGATAAGATTGAGGTTACCAATATGGTACCTGCCTTCTGATTTGACGCAGGATGCATGGATAAATGTAACAGGTACATATCACTATGACAAACATAAAGGGATGGAAATTACTGTCACTGATATAGAAGACGCAGAGCCGTCAGAAGAGGAATATGTTTATCCTATTTATTAAACAGAGATAGCTTGATTCAAGAAAACTATTTATAAGGTATATATTTTGCTCCATCAGAATGTTTGAAACAGAGCTTTGGGGCCTTTTATCTATCATTTATTAACTCCGGAAATAGAAAATAATTTTGTGTAAATGCAAACTATTTGTATTATAGATGCTGGCGCGGGACAGAAAAAAATGCCGTTATTGTTCACTCCGTTCACAGTAACGCGCTTCGCGATGCACAGAAATCATGCTTTGCATGATTTCGCGCTGCAACTCTCGGGTTTTCTGTGAACTTTGTTCACAAAAAACACCTCGCGGAACGTTACCAGTGAACAGTATCAAAATGCCAACAATATTTGCAAATAATCTGCAATTTACATTGACCAACATCGAATAAAAGCGTACAATGCGATATTGGCAGAAATATTAATCTGGAAGGAGAAAATAAATTCAATGAAATTTTGTCTATCTCATAAAAAATATCTTTTAGCTGGCATTTATATTATCTGTGTTATATTTACCTGTTTTAATGCCAGATTCTATCACACTCCTCTGGCAAAAATATGTTCTGTATCAGAAATGGAAACCATGAGCAGAGAAGGAACCAGAGGTGCAGAAGAACACTATTATACTCAGAAAATTACAGCCCGGATATTGAACGGTGCATATAAAGGTAAAGAAATTACACTTTCTAACGAATACACTTCTTCACAGGTTCAGACGCAGAAATACCATAAAGGAGATACGGTACTTCTGAATGGGTCAAAAGACAGACCTGGAAAAACTATACGTTCTGTAAAACGTGACATCTATCTGGTCGTACTGGTGGGTGGTCTGATTATTCTTCTGATCTATATTACGAGAAAACAGGGGGGTTATACGATCGTATCAGTGATACTGAATACATTGATTTTTGCGTACGGATTTCAACTGTTGGGAGATGGAAAGAATATTCTGAGAATATGTAATGTAATTGCACTTCTTTTTTCGTTGACTACATTGATCTGTCTGAATGGAATTCACAGGAAAACATGGGCTGCTGTTCTTTCGACTTTATGTGTTCTTTTCCTGATTATGATGCTGTTTGATTTTTCTATTCACAGGTATGGAGATTTAGATTATTCTAATCTGGAATACCTTGGAAGCATGAGTAATTCAGCCGACATATTCTGGACAGATATTATGCTGACAGGGCTTGGAGCGATTATGGATGTAACAGTCACTATAAGTGCAGCAACTGGTGAAATTGTTCGCAAAAATCCATCAGTTTCTATAAGAAAGCTGATACATTCGGGAAGGGAAATCGGATATGATATTATGGGAACCATGATAAATGTACTGCTATTTGTTCTTGTAAGTGGCATGATTCCAATGTTTATTCTTAAAATGAATAATGAGATCAGATTTATAACGCTTGTAAGATATCACATTCCATATGATATCTGTCGCTTTCTGATAGAAAGTATTGGAATAGTGTTGGCAATACCAGTATCTGTTTTAATTGCTTCGATTATTATGAAAATACCATCACTGAAAAGGAGTGGAAAATAATGATTCTTTTTCTTACATTAGTGCTGCTTTTTTTGATGATTACAATTGGAGGAGAACGTGGAGCTGTTTCAATCATGGCACTGGCAGGTAATATTATTATTCTGTTTTTTTCGGTTATATTGATGTCAGCTGGTTTTCCCGCACTGCTTCTGATACTGGCGGCAGGAGCAGGTGTCTGTTATAATTCTCTGTTTTATCAGAATGGAAATAATGTCAAAACGCGAGCTGCCTTTCTGGCTACACTGTTTGTAATGCTGATTCTGTTTATTCCGATTTTTGCTATTACGTGGAGAACAGGAAGTTATGGCTTAAATGAACTTCAGATTTCAGAAGAGGATTTTATGTACTATTACAACACAGATATCAGTATTAATATGCTTCATGTGGCTGTTTTTGTAAGTGTTTTCAGCACTCTGGGAGCTGTCATTGATACTGCACTGTCTGTGACGTCATCTGTGTATGAAGTCTGGACTCATAAAAACAGTCTGGTAGAGAAAGAACTTACTTCAACAGGGTATCAGGTGGGAAAAGAAATTATAGGCACAACAGTAAACACGTTGCTTTTTGCATATCTTGGAGGGAGTATTTTATTGTTTTCCTATGTGCAGACACAAAAATATAGTCTGGAAATCATTCTCAATTCCAGATTCCTCTTTCAGGATGTTGCGATTATGCTATTTGGTGCTATTGCCTGTCTTGTTGCAGTTCCAGTATCAATTAAATGCATTATCTGGCAGATCAGATATATTAATCCAGATAAAAAGCAATTAAACGCTTAAATTACATGGTAATCAGAAGATGGGAATTTCATATATAGTGATGTCACTGATAAGAGAGATGCCGGTTGTGTGTAAGATTCTTGCATAATGGTATCTACTTATCGTCAGTAAGCTGAATAGAAATGAAAATTACCATATATTTCGTCAGATTATACAGAAAAATGGAAATTTTGAACCGCAAAAAATTACAATTTGAAATTAATCAAATATTGTAATCAGCCTATGATTATGGCATAATGATTAAGGATATGTAAAAATTGAGAAAAATCCACGTTAACAAAAGAAAATACTTTGAAAAGAAAGGTCGCCTCTGCAGAATTGGCAGAGGGAAACGACAACAGAGGATTAGAACATGGCAATTTTTTCAATGGTTTTATCTTTGCTGTGCGGAGTATCATTTTTCCTTTTTGGAATGTCGCTGATGGGAGACGGACTGAAATCCGTTGCTGGTAATAAGCTGGAAGCATTCCTTTACAAAATGACCAATACCCCGCTGAAGGGAGTAGCACTTGGAACAGGTGTTACCAGTGTAATCCAGTCATCATCCGCCACTACCGTTATGGTAATCGGTTTTGTAAACTCCGGTATGATGAAGCTGAAACAGGCAATTGGTATTATCATGGGTGCAAATATCGGAACCAGTATTACAGGATGGATTCTGTGTCTGTCTTATATCCAGGGCTCCGGTGGAATTGCAAGTATTCTTTCTACAGCCACTATTTCAGCAGTAGTTGCTGTAATCGGTATCATGCTTCGTATGGTCTGTAAGAGATCTGTATACCGAAATATTGGAAACATTATGCTGGGCTTTGCTATTCTGATGAATGGTATGCAGATGATGAGTGGAGCAGTTTCTCCTCTTCGTGAAAGTCCTGTATTTATTGATATGCTGACAATGTTTTCCAACCCAATTGCAGGTATTCTGGTAGGTATTGCATTTACCGCAGTGCTTCAGAGTGCATCTGCAACAGTTGGTGTGCTGCAGGCTCTTTCCGTAACCGGAATCCTCACCTTTGCAAGTGCATTTCCAATTGTTCTTGGTATCGGTGTTGGTGCTGCATGTCCGGTACTGATCTCTGCAGTTGGAGCGAATAAGAACGGTAAGAGAACAGCTCTTGTATATTTGCTGAATGACTTATTCGGTCTGATCCTGTGGTCCATTGTATTCTATACCTTGAATGCGTTCATTCATTTTGGATTTTTGGATATGATCATGACTCCGGTATCCATCGCATTTTTGAACACCATTTTCCGTGTGGCTACCGTTGTGGTGCTTTTCCCGTTTATTTCCAAGCTGGAGAAACTGGTTTGCTATCTGGTTAAGGACAGCGCAGAGGAGCTGGAGGACGAGGCAGACTTCGATCTTCTGGAAGAGCGTCTGTTAAATTATCCTGCACTTGCAATCGGACAGTGTCATCGTGCTATGAATGGTATGGCCAAGAAGCTTCGTAAGAATGTAAACAGAGCTATGAACCTTCTGAATGATTATCAGCAGGATAAATATGACAAGGTACAGCGTAAGGAAGACCTGATTGACAAATATGAGAGCCGTCTTGGAGAGTATCTGATCCAGCTCACCAAACGTGAGATGAACACCGCCCAGACGCGCCAGACCTCCCTTTATCTGCACACTATCAATGACTTTGAGAGAATTGGCGATCACGCTTCCTACATCGCACATATGTCCAATGAAATGCATGATAACCACACTAATTTCTCTCAGACAGCATGGGATGAGCTGAATGTAGTTATGGATGCAGTCCGTGAGGAAATCAATGTGACCTGCAATGCATTTATGAACGATGACAGAGAAGCCGCACAGCGTGTTGCACCACTTGGCGTGGTAATCACCAGACTTTGTGATGAACTGAAGATGCGCCATGCAGAGCGCCTCAGCCAGGGCAAATGCGGACTGGAAGAGGGAACTGTGTTCAGCGATATTCTGAACAGCTTTGGACGTATTGCTTCCCACTGTGCAAGTGCTATGACAGCACTTATGAAAAGTGGGGAAGAGACAACCGATATCCACATTCACAACTCCAGAATTTATCCTACAGACAGTCTGGAATATTACACTTATTTTAAGGAATACAGACAGAAGTATGATATTGGCACAGAAGTGGAGCATAAGCTGAGTATGGAGCCGGAAGAGGTTGAATAAATAATTTTTAAGATAAAAACACCGTCAGATGAAAATTCGCAGATAAAATGCGAAAGTCACCTGGCGGTGTTTTTTATGCAGCAGGGTTCTTTATGGAAAAATTAATACCCTGGATTAATTAAAAAACAATATGAAAAAAGAACAAAATGCTCTAAAAATAATTCCAGACTCTCTCCACTCAGCCGAAACAAAGAATTAGGCATCCGTGCAAAAAAATAAAAATGTAAGTATTTTTATTCTTTTTCAAAAAAACGTGTTTATCAGAGCTGAGACACGTATAGTTTATGTATGGTTTATACTGTGGGAGTCTGAAGCACCAGTTATTTCGATGGAGTGTGAGCAGGATGTGATGCGGCTGCCTCTTTTTGGGCTGTTTTCGCATCCTCAGTGATATCAGGGTTATTGGGTACGTATTCTACTATATCATCCAGATCACAGTTAAGAACAGTGCATATTCGGTCTAATGAAAAGATTTCTACATTTTCATTGTCGCGAAGTCTGCGCAATAACCTTTTTTCGATTCCACACTCATTAATGAGATAGTACTGTGAAATATGGCGTTTTTTCAATGTCTCCCAGAATCTGTCGTATTTTATCATCACTCAAATTCCTGTCCATTTTGTTCTTGCCATATCTCTATTATGGGTTTAAAATGAAAAACATAACAGGGTGATTATAGCCACCCTATCTGGGAGGACTAAGATATGCGAAAAGGATTAAAAATAGCAGGTTCCACTGTATTTGCAGCTGCATTGTCTGCGTGTCTGTTTTATTGTATGGTAGCAGGGGCGAAATCTGGCGCTGTGGTATATGTGGTTATGGCTGCACTGTTGTCTGTTATTATTTCGGTAACTCTGTGTGCAGGGTTTCATTATATCCGCCATCTTCAGAAGCTTTTGAAGGAGCTCAGTGAGAAGTAGTTTTTATGTAAGAAGTAGTAAACAGTGGAAGTACGATTTAGATCGTGTTGTTGTATAAGGGAAACAATAACTCAGAAAGAACTGGCGACAATAGGTATCAGGAATAATAGAACAGCTGTGATAGATAGAAAATCTGTCAGAGCTGTTCTTTTTGTAGCTATAATAAAAAAGAACATAATAAAAAAGGCGCTGGCATTTAAGCCAGCACCCTTTAAAGCAACAGAGCTGTATAAGCGGATTATTTCTCCACCAGAAGTGATTTACCAGTCATCTCAGCTGGCTGCTCCATGCCCATAAGCTGAATCAGAGTCGGGATGATGTCTGCCAGGCAGCCGTTCTCACGAAGCGTATATTTCGGGTCTGCATTAACCAGAATGAACGGTACCGGATTGGTGGTATGAGCAGTATATGGCTCGCCTGTCTCATAGTCTACAAGCTGCTCTGCGTTACCGTGGTCAGCGCAGATGAACATCTGTCCGTCAACCTCCTTCAGAGCCTCTACAGCCTTTCCTACACACTCATCGACAGCTTCAACAGCTTTGATTGCAGCAGCCTCAACACCTGTATGACCAACCATATCCGGGTTGGCGAAGTTGATGATGATCACATCATATTTCTCAGATTTGATTGCTGCAACAAGCTTCTCGCAAACTTCCGGAGCGCTCATCTCTGGCTGCAGGTCGTAAGTCGGAACCTTCGGGGACTTCACAAGGATTCTGTCCTCGCCCTTGTTTGGCTCCTCAACGCCACCGTTGAAGAAGAAGGTTACGTGAGCATATTTCTCTGTCTCAGCGATACGTGCCTGAGTCATGTTGTGAGCTGCAAGGTACTCGCCGAATGTGTTGTGAAGCTGAACCTTGTGGAATGCAACCAGCTTATTTCCAATGGTGTCATCGTAATCTGTGAAGCATACATATGTGAGGTCAAGGCGTTTCTCTCTTGCGAAACCTGTAAATTCGTCATCGCAGAATGCTCTTGTGATCTCACGTGCACGGTCAGGACGGAAGTTGAAAAATACAACAGAATCTTTATCAGAAACAACGGCAACTGGTTTGCCATCTTTCTCAATGACTGTTGGAAGAACGAATTCGTCTGTCTTGCCGTCGTCATAGGATGCCTGTACAGCCTCAGCTGCGTCGGTTCCCTTAACACCCTCGCCCTTGGTAAGTGCGTTGTAAGCAAGCTCAACACGATCCCAGCGGTTGTCACGGTCCATTGCGTAATAACGTCCGGAAACAACACCAATCTCACCTACGCCAAGCTCATCCATCTTCGCCTGGAGCTGCTGGATATATCCTTTTCCGGAAGCCGGAGGGGTGTCACGGCCGTCCAGGAAGCAGTGTACATAAACTTTATTAAGTCCCTCTTTCTTAGCCATTTCAAGAAGACCAAAAAGGTGAGTAATGTGGCTGTGAACACCACCATCAGAAAGAAGACCCATGAAGTGGATCGCGGAATCATTTTCTTTGGCATTCTTCATAGCTGCAAGAAGTGCTTCATTTTTGAAGAAATCTCCGTCCTGAATCTCTTTGGTGATTCTGGTAAGCTCCTGGTATACGATACGGCCTGCACCCATATTCATATGACCAACCTCGGAGTTACCCATCTGACCGTCCGGAAGACCTACAGCCAGTCCGCTTGCATTACCTTTTACAAAAGGATATTCAGCCATCAGCTTGTCCATGACAGGTGTGTTCGCTTCGTATACAGCGTTTGCGTCATGTCTTTCATTCAGGCCATATCCGTCAAGAATCATTAAAACCGTTGGTTTTTTGCTCATAATGTGCTCCTTTATATGATAAAATTTCCCTTTTGTTGTTCCTTATATATAGTATCAAAAATCTGGGATTTTTCAATCACAATTTTTTTTATTTCTGGAAACTATTTTTAGCAGTATTTACTATGGGAGTTCTGATGAGAAAGAATTCTGCCTTGGCAGGCTTTTTATATAACAGCTTATTACATAAAAAAGGCACGAACGAATCGTGCCTTTGACTGTATGCTTAAGATAAACATATGTACAATATAATTTTGATTTTTCTAATTACTTCCTATAAACTCGGATAGTCTTTGAAATACGCTTTACCGAAGACTTATTGGAAAGCTCCTGTACCGCTGTCTTGAAGTCACCCTCACGAACCTTGGAAGTGATCACAACAACCTCTGCAAGATGGTCGTCCTGGTTCTGGCTGTCCTTCTGGATGATCTGGGCAATGCTTACGTGATATTTGGCGAAAACCTCTGTCATTTCAGCAAGTACACCGCAGCGGTCTTCTACATGAAGGCGAAGGAAGTAACGGTTGTAGGTATCTTCCATTTTTTTCACAGGAAGCTGTTTATAGCAGGTACATCCGATACGGCCGCAGCAGCCTGCTTCCATATTGCGCACAATATCAAAAATATCTCCAACTACGGCGCTTGCAGTAGGAAACTCACCTGCACCCCGTCCGAAGAACATGGCATCCTCTACAGCATCTCCATGAACAAAGACTGCATTATAGGAATCATTAACGGTTGCAAGAGGATGATCATTTGGAATCAGCATCGGGCAGACGTAAGCTTCTACACCGGACTCAGTATTGCGGGCAACACCAAGAAGCTTGATGGCACAGCCCATCTCTTTTGCATAGCGGATGTCCTTGGCGGAAATTTTTGTGATTCCTTCGATATAAACATCATCAAATACCACTCTGGAATTAAAAGCAACGCTGGCGAGAATAGCCACCTTGCGTCCTGCATCAAGTCCATCAATATCCGCAGTAGGATCCGCTTCTGCATAGCCAAGCTCTGTGGCAAGTGCCAGTGCATCTTTAAATTCCATATTCTCCTGGGACATTTTTGTGAGGATGAAGTTGGTAGTACCGTTTACAATACCCATAACCTCGCTCATGTGGTTGCCTGCCAGGCACTGCTTCAAAGGACGGATAATAGGTATTCCGCCTGCTACAGCTGCTTCAAAGAGAAAATCCACATGGGAAGCTCTGGCTGTGTCCATAAGTTCTTTTCCGTGGACGGCAATCAGATCTTTGTTTGCTGTTACTACGTGCTTGCCTGCGTGAAGAGCATCCAAAATATAGGTTCTGGCAGGTTCGATTCCGCCGATCAGTTCGATTATAATGTCAATGGAAGGATCTGCTTTAATATCCTCCCAGCTATTGGTAAGGACAGCCGGATCATCTACCTTGCCAGCTGCCTTTTCCAGGTTGCGGACAAGTATTTTGCGTATTTTAACCTTGCAGCCGATCTTGGCTGTCATTTCTTCTTCCTGGTTCTTCAGAACCTTGTAAACACCGGTTCCAACTGTTCCAAGCCCAAGCAGGGCTGCGTTTATAACTTTTTCTCCCATGGGGAACTCCCTTCTTAAAAATAGTAGTGCTGCCGTTTGATCGTGGTTCCCGTTCATAGTCTGGCAGCAGATATAAACGTAAGCGCGAAAAAGACAGATGTCTTTCACACGTTAACATTTCGTTATGTGGTTCTTATAGTATGGCAGAAAATGGTTTTTGTCAAGCGCTTAAATAATGTAATTGTTCAGTACCTTCACAGTGTGTTACTGTTCTCTCCGTGACCAGTAACACGCTTTGCATAATTTCGCGTTGCAATTTTCGGGCTTTCTGTGAACTTTGTTCACAAAAAAACGTGCGGAACAGTACCTGCGGAATAGTTGCAAAATAATAAAAATAGGGGCTTGAAAGTAGAAAAAATATCGCCTATAATCCTCCTAAAATGATATTTTTTTTTGTGGAGGAAAACAGAATATGCAGACAGATATGACTGTGGGAAAGCCCATGAAAATGCTGTTGAATTTTACTATTCCTGTATTTCTGGGAAATGTTTTTCAACAGCTGTACAGTATGGCAGATGCAGTTATTGTTGGAAAGTTTGTTGGAACCAAGGGGCTGGCAGCGGTAGGCGCCACTGGGACCATTACGTTCCTTATTATTGGATTTCTGATGGGGCTGACTACAGGATTTACGGTTCTTACTTCTCAGAAGTTCGGAGCCGGCAGAATGGATGAGATGCGTAAGACGGTTGGAAATGCAGCGATTCTTTCAGTGGTCATCGCAGTTGTTATGACAGCTGTAAGTATGCTTGGAATGCATAGGTTGCTAGTGTTTATGCATACGCCAGAGGATATCTTTGACGGAGCATACGGCTACATTATGATCATCTGTGCGGGGATTTTTACCCAGGTGCTCTATAATCTGGTGTCAAGTATTCTGAGGGCACTGGGAAATAGTAAGACGCCGCTTTATTTCCTGATCCTGGCGGCCGTGCTTAACATTGTGCTTGATCTTGTATTTATTATCTTTTTCCACTGGGGTGCACCGGGAGCTGCCTGGGCTACCGTCGTCTCTCAGGGCGTGTCCGGGTTGCTTTGCCTGATTTACATCTGGAAGGCAGTGCCGGAGCTTAAGATGAAGAGAGAGGACTGGCATTTTGACAAATATATTGCAGGGAAACAGATCAGCGTGGGAATTCCCATGGGTCTTCAGTTTTCCATCACAGCGATCGGCACCATGATGGTGCAGAGCTCCCTGAATATCCTGGGCTCCTATGCAGTGGCTGCATTTACAGCCGGTTCCAAGATTGAGAGTATTTTTACCCAGGCCTTTGTAGCAATTGGAACTGCCATGTCTACATACAATGCGCAGAATATCGGAGCACGTAAGCTGGATCGTGTTCGAAAAGGATTTCGTTCTGCAGATGTGATCGGCTGTACATATGGGGTGCTCGTAGGTTTTATTCTCTTTTTCGTAGGAAAATATTTTGCCTATCTGTTCATTTCTGATAACGCAGAGGTGGTAATTCCTATGGTGGAAACGTATCTGCAATGCGTTGGGATGTTTATGATTCCCCTGTATGTAGTCAATTCCTACAGAAATGGATTCCAAGGAATGGGATACGGACTTCTGCCTATGCTTTCCGGTGTTGCAGAGCTGGTTGGAAGAGGTATCATGGCAATTGTTGCTTCCAATAAAAAGAGCTATACCATGGCATGTATGGCAAGTCCTTTTGCATGGATTGTAGCAACTGTCCTTCTTATTGGACTTTACTTCTATGTGATGAAGGATATGAAAAAGAAGTTGTGCCTGTAAAATTGAAAAACAGGGATTACAAAGCAAAAGGAAAAGTTTAATAGAATAAGTGTATCAGATAGTTTTATTAAAGGGATTCTTTTGAAGGAAATATACATTTTAAGATACAAAATGGAAAATATATGTTATAATGAAGCAAGGTTTCGCCATTAGATGGAGAAGCCTTGTTCAAACAGTGTTTTTATCAGAGGAGAGTTTTATACATGAGTAAGGACAACAAGCATACTCAGGGAAGCCCGGGAGACTTTGAAGATAAAATAGATTCGGCTATGGCAGGTCTTGAAGCAGATCCGGATGAGGAATTCCACGGCGCAGACTTTTATGATGAAGATGACCAGGAGAGCGATTTTGATTCCTGGGAGGGGGAAGACGATTCCGATGCAGAAGAACTGGCTGAGCAGGATTCTGAAGAGGAGTATCCAGAGGAAGAAGAGTACGACCAGGATGAGGCAGAGCTGAGCACGGAAGAAGAGGACTTCTGGGACGAGGAAGAGACAGAATCTGAAGAAGAGAATTCAGAGGAAGAAGATTCAGAGAGCGAAGATTCAGAGGACGCTGAATCTGCAGATGAACCGGAAACATCTGAAAAAGAGCTTCAGGTGGAAATTATTCCGCCCTATTCAAATAAAGGCAGAAAGCACCGAAGAAAAGATTCTGCCGGTGCGGCAGCACCTAACCAGCCTGAGAAGCAGACTTCTAAGAAATCTGCCAGACCGTCTCCGAAGCCGGCAGCCAGATCTGCCCGTCCGACGAAGATTTCCTATGTTCCTATTACTGATGAGGAACTGGATGAGAAGATCATCCCTGTTCCCAGAAAGAAGCATAAGGGACTTAAAGTTACGGGAATTGTGGCAGCTATTCTTGCGGTGACAGCAGGATGCGCTTATGGAGCAGTGAGTTACTATTATGCAGACAGATTCTTTGAAGGAACCTATATTAACGGAATCAACTGTTCCAATAAGACTGCCTACGAGACAGAGCAGCTGATTGCAGGCAATGTGGAGGATTATTCCATTGAGGTTACCGCGCGGAACCAGGAGCCACAGACCATCAGCGGAAACCAGATCAATTACCGCTATGTGTCTGATGGAGAAGTTCTGGATCTTTTGAAGCAGCAGAAGCCATATGAATGGGTAAAAGGGTTCATGGAGACCAGAAGCTATACCACCCAGGAGAATGTGACTTTTGATAAGAGTTTGCTTCAGAGTGAAGTAAAGGAATTAAAGTGTGCACAGGCAGAAAACCAGGTTGAGCCGGAGAATGCATATGTGGCGCTTGAGGGAAGCGAGTTTACCATTGTTCCTGAGACTGAGGGCAGCAAGCTGAAGGTGAAGGAAGCCTATAAAGCGCTGGATACCGCCATTTCCGGAAGCCAGACCTCCATTGATCTGGGAAATACGCCGGATGTATATGCAGTGGCAGCAGTGACCAGCGATGATCCTACCCTTCAGGCCACCAGGGATGCTTATAATAATTATACCAAGGCCAGCATTACCTATACATTTGGAGAGCAGACAGTCACTCTTGACGGAAGCACCCTTAAGGAATGGCTGCAGTTTGATGACAAGGGACAGCTGGTGCAGGATGATGCTTCCTTTACCCAGCATATCAAGGATTTTGTGGCACAGCTGGCAAGTGAGCATGATACAGTTGGAACAACACGTTCCTTTAATACGACCAGTGGCCGTACCGTTTCTGTTTATGGCTCTGCATATGGCTGGAAGATCGATCAGGACGCAGAAGCAGCACAGCTGACAGAAGAGATCCGTACAGGCACTCAGACTACACGGGAACCGGTATATTCCATGAGAGCCAATTCTTATGGATACAATGACATTGGAAGTACCTATATCGAGGTAGATTTGAGTAGTCAGCACATGTACTATTACCAGAATGGCAGCATCATCTTTGACTCTGACATTGTTTCCGGAGATATCCGTTATGATGACAGAGCCACACCTCCGGGAATTTTCACCCTGTATTATAAGAAGAGCCCGGATGTGCTTCGTGGAGAGAAGAAGCCGGACGGCACTTACGAGTACGAAACCCAGGTTACCTACTGGATGCCGTTTAACGGCGGAATTGGTTTCCATGACGCTACCTGGCAGGCATATTTCGGTGGTGACCGCTATACCTACGCCGGATCCCATGGATGTATCAATATGCCGCTGGATGCAGCAGCTACTCTTTACAGCATTATTGATACCAATGTGCCGATCGTGTGCTTCTACTAAAAGATCATTTATCTGACCGGAAAATTGCAGTGAGCAGTAACAATTAGTTTTTGGTCACTGAGTACGAACAAACACGCTCTAGATGGATGAAAAGACAGCTGCATGTCTTTGAGACCGCGGGCAGCAGCATAACACAAAAGAAGTGGAGAATAAGTTAATATGAATATGGATTCATTTGATATGATACTGACTATAGCAGCTCTTGTAATGGGAGTTATGCTTCTTACCGGTCATGGAGATGTTCTTATGAAAGGCGGAAATGCCGCTGAGCGTAAGAAGCTTTACGATGACAAAAAGGTCCAGCTGGTTTCCGGCGTGACCCTGCTCATTTTTGGAATTCTCACCGGTCTGGATATGGTGATCAAGAGCTATGTGTACGATATCATTTATCTGGCAGCAGTAATTGTTATCTTCATTATCATGGTAGTAGTGATTCGCAAGAAATGTAAGAAATAAGATGAAAAAGAAGCACTTGTATATCTGGAAATTGATATACAGGTGCTTCTTTTGTAATCCGGATATTGAGCTGCACTGGAGCCTGTTTGAAAAATCATTCCGGCGATCTGCTGTTGAATAACTGTGTGTCACATTCTCGTTACTTCAGTGATGAGTCAGGCACACTATTTTTTGAAAAGTAAGGAATGCTAATAAAATTTGTATAAATAATTAGAATAATTTCAACAAATCCGCCGGCTTCTCAATTACATAATCCGGTGTATCTACCTGTCCGAATCCATAGGAAGCAAATACAAATGGTACCCCTGCCTCCTGACATGACTGGTAATCTCCGAAGGTGTCTCCTACATAAACAGGTGCTTTCAGCTGATACTTCTTAGCAATAGAACGGATATTAGCTGTCTTGGCTTCCCCGCTGTCTCCAGGACACAGATGACCTGTGAAATATTTTCCCAGCCCTGTTTTCTCAAAAACAAGTTCAATATATCCAGCCTGGCAGTTGCTTACTACAAAAAGCGGGTAGCGTTTGTTAAGCTCCTTCAAAGTTTCTTCCAGTCCGTCGTAAACAGGTGCCCCCATCGCACGCAGCAGATCGTGCTCAGCCTGGCAGCAGATATCGATGACCCGAAGCTGCTCCGCTTCAGTCTGTTCTGGAAGGATTGCCTTCGCAATATCCGGGAGAAGTCTGCCAAACAGCCCTTTCAGCTGATCAGCTGTCACACGGACATCAAGATTCTCTTTTTCTAAAGCCTTATTCCACGCCATAGCTACAACGTCGGTGGAATTCCATATAGTTCCGTCAATATCAAAAATAATACTGTCCATTTGAGGTTTTTAGTCCTTTCTGGTGTGCTTAAAATTCTTAAATTGCTTCTTTTCTCATTCTGTTTTGAAATCTGACGGTTTCTATTCTATATAGGAAAATCAAAAAAATCAATCTCCTAATATGGGATTTTTCAATTTTAACTGGCTTTTTGCCGATTTTATGTTATGATAGGAAAGGTGACTGTTGCTTTTGAACTATTGGTCAGTTTTATATTGCAGTGAAATAGTTACATTATTTCTTGAGACTGTCATTGAAGAAAGCCTTTTTCAGACACGTTTTGGGAGTCAGGCAGCAGCACGAGGTGAACTATGAAATACGAAAATATTACAGAAGGCCGTTTCCTGGATCGTCCGAACCGATTTATCGCACATGTGGAGATTGCGGGACAGACAGAGACGGTTCATGTAAAGAACACAGGCAGATGCAGGGAGCTTTTGATTCCTGGTGTTCAGGTTTTTCTGGAAAAGAGCAGTAATCCGGCAAGGAAAACAGCATACGATCTGGTCTGTGTAAATAAAGGCGGACGCCTGATCAATATGGATTCCCAGATTCCCAATAAAGCCGCCCTGGAATGGGTAAGGGCAGGACATCTTTTTCCGGAGGAAGTGCAGGTAACTCCTGAGAAAACTTATGGAAATTCCAGATTCGATCTGTATGCCTGTTCAGATAAGAGAAAGGCTTTTATTGAGGTCAAGGGTGTAACCCTGGAAGCAGACAATATTGCCCGTTTTCCAGATGCTCCTACTGCGAGGGGCGTGAAGCATCTGGAAGAGCTGATCCATTGCATGAGGGAAGGATATGAGGCTTATCTGCTTCTGGTGATCCAGATGAAGGGAATTACAAGATTTGAACCAAACTGGGATACGCACCGGGAATTTGGGGAAACCTTACAGAAAGCGAAAAAGGCAGGGGTGCATATTCTGGCCTATGACTGTCTGGTAGAGCCGGACGGGATGGAAATACAGAATCCAGTGCCTGTGTGTTTGGAGGAAACTAGATGACAGATGAGTTTATACAGCCTCTTCTTGCCTGGTATGATGAGAACAAAAGGATTTTGCCCTGGAGGGATAAGCACAACGCTTATTACACCTGGGTATCCGAGATCATGCTCCAGCAGACCCGCGTGGAAGCTGTAAAGCCCTATTTTGAAAGATTTATCAGGGAACTGCCGGATATCCCGGCCCTGGCAGTCTGTCCGGAGGAAAAGCTGTTAAAGCTGTGGGAAGGTCTTGGATACTATAGCCGTGTGCGGAACATGCAGCTGGCAGCCAGGGAAATGGTAGAAAAATATAATGGCAGACTTCCCGAAGACTTTTCCCTTCTTATCTCGTTAAAGGGGATAGGAAGTTACACTGCAGGAGCTATCGCTTCTATAGCGTATGGCATTCCGGTGCCAGCCGTAGATGGAAATGTTTTCCGTGTAGTCACCAGAATGACGGAAGATTCGGAAGACATTACCAGACCTGCATTTCGCAAAAAGACAGAAAGCGCATTGCAAGAAATTATCCCGAAAGACCGTCCAGGTGATTTTAACCAGGCAATGATGGAGCTTGGAGCAGTAGTGTGCGTCCCCAACGGACAGCCCAAATGCGACCTTTGTCCGGTGAGAGGCTTTTGCCAGGCGGGACTTCACGGCACTATGGAAAAGTTTCCGGTGAAAGCACCAAAGAAGCCAAGAGTGGTGGAAGAGCGAACCGTTCTGGTTATTCAGGATGGAAGCTGCACTGCGATCCGCAAGCGGCCACCGAAAGGCCTCCTTGCCGGATTATACGAGCTTCCCAATACAGAAGGATACCTGAACCGTGAGGAAGCCCTGGAATACGTGAAAGAGCTTGGCGCAGAGCCCTTATATATAGAAGAACTGCCGGAGGCCAGGCATATTTTTTCCCACATTGAGTGGCGGATGAAAGCGTACCGGATCCGCGTGTCCTCCCTGGAGCAGACACATGTCCCGGGAATTCTTTTTGCAGATAAAAAAGAATCAGAGAGAAACTACGCCATACCTTCTGCGTTTGGCGCTTATGAAAAATATATGTAACGGTTCTGTTGGCGTTTTTGAGAACATAACTCAAAGAAAAAAAGAAAAATACATCGCAAGGTGCGTAATTTTAAAATACAGAATCGTTACACTACATGAGGAGGAAAATAAATGAAATTACTGAGCATAGCAATTCCATGTTATAATTCTGAAGCTTATATGGAGAACTGCATCAAATCCCTTTTACCAGGCGGAGATGAAGTAGAGATCCTTGTAATTGACGATGGATCCAAGGACAGAACAGCCGAGATCGCAGATGAATACCAGGAGAAATATCCAGGCATTGTCCGCGCCATCCATCAGCCAAACCTTGGCCACGGCGGCGCTGTAAACACCGGCATCCACAATGCCCAGGGTCTCTATTTTAAGGTTGTAGACAGCGATGACTGGGTAAATGAAGAATCCTACAAAGAGATCCTGAAAACTCTGGAAGAGCTGGTAAAAGGCTCCAAAACAGTTGACCTTCTCATCAGTAACTTTGTATACGAGAAACAGGGTGCGACCCGCAAGAAGGTTATGCAGTACCGTCACTGCCTGCCAGTGAACCAGATTTTCACCTGGAATGAAGTAGGTCACATGCCAAAGGGAAAATATCTTCTCATGCACTCCATGATCTACCGTACCCAGCTTCTCCTTGAGTGCAACTTGACTCTGCCGGAGCATACCTTCTACGTAGATAATATTTTTGCCTTTGATCCGCTGCCGTATGTACAGAACATGTACTACCTGGATACTAATTTCTACCGTTACTTTATCGGCCGCGATGACCAGTCCGTAAACGAGACAGTTATGATCCGCAGAATCGACCAGCAGCTCCGCGTAAATAAACTGATGGTAAATTCCTACACCAGCTGCGGCAGCATGAATAAACGCACCAGAGCCTACATGATCAGTTATCTGGATATTATTACTACCATTTCCTCCATTATGCTGATCCGCTCCGGCACAAAGGAAGCTCTCGACAAGAAGAAGGAGCTTCTGGAATATATCCGCTCCACGAACCGTGCCCTCTACGGAAAACTTCGCCACAGCCTCATGGGTAACTTCATGAACCTTCCAGGCCGCGGCGGACGTAAGGTGTCTGTAGCTGCATACAAGCTTTGCCAGAAGTTCTACGGATTTAACTGATTAATGATCAGGGCGCTCTGGAGACTGTTTGAAAAATCATTCCTGCAATCTGTACGCCCCACTTTGCAGCATATTTTATCTATATTCGGTTGTCGCCGCTCGTATTTTTGTTAAAAAAAACGCGCCTTCCCATTTCTGGAAGTGCGCGTTTTGTTTAATAATGTTTCCTGCGATTATTCCGTCCAATTCTCTCTACTGCCATGCCACTTGCTTCTTCTCCTGCCTTCTGCGGATAGAAAAACAGATATCCAAACAGCGCCAGCGTAGCACCACAGCACACATCAATTACGGAATGCTGCTTCAGGAACATAGTAGACATGATAATAAGTAATGTAAGAACCAATGATCCATACCTTACCCCTTTGTGGTCTCTCAGCGCCTCACAATTGGTAAGTGACATATGAACTGCCAGAGAATTAAATACATGAATACTTGGCAGAACATTGGTCGGTGTATCCGTCCGATACAGCCATCTTACCATATCTGTAAACACGTTTTCCCTTGGAAACTCTGATGGTCTTAAGTGCAGTACATTTGGATATGCATAAGACACGATCAGGAAAACAGTCATACCCATCATCATATTGAAAATCAACTGATAATATTCTTTTTTATTCTTGTTCCTGAAGATAAAGTATAAAACTGTGAGAATCTGATACGGAAACCATAATAGATAGGGGACAATAAAATACTCACAAAATGGTATGTAATCATCAAAAACAGTGTCGATCACATGAAATCCCCATACCGGCCTGCACTCCAGATACTCAAAAAAAAGCATATAAACAATGGCATACGCAAGTATGATCAGACCATGCCTGTATTTTTTTATAAATTGTACCAAGTCTTTTTCACTCCTTTTCCAATCTGGGTTACCGGTCTTGTAATTCCGGATCCCCCAAATCGTGAGAGATTATACCACAGGTAAAATGATTTTTAAAGAGCTTTTTTCAATGGAAACTGTTAAATCTTCGCGAATTCCGCCAGATTCCCCATCAATATGAATGGGAAGAGCGGACGCACTATGTACATGGATATCGCTGCAGGTGAGAATATGTATTCCCCTGATGCCCACATGCTTTCCGAAAAAAGCAGTAGGCAGGCAAAATAAAAGCTTTATCTTACGGATACCTTCCACAAGGATCACGTCCAGAAGCTGGTCGTCAGGCTGAGCATCCGGGCAGAACTTAAAACCGCCGCCTTCATATTTCTGATTCATAACCGCTGTAAAATATACGTGGTCATAGGAAAAAGTATTCTCTCCATCTAGGGTCACTGTCATTTTTCCTGGATTAATAAAAATCAGCTGCTTCAATGCAATGAAAAGATAAATCAGCTTTCCCAGCCCAAGACGATTGAATATCTTCTTTAAGGGCGTTGCCAGAACCTCCTGGCATACGCCGGCGTCATATCCGATTCCCGTGCTGATACCGAATCGGGACTTCTTATTATTGCGGAGCAGGTAAGGAACATCCATTTTGCTGATATGCTCTGCCTTTAGGATATATTCCAGTGATTCCATTGGATCAAAAGGGAGTCTCATGCTTCTGCAGAAATCATTGCCAGAGCCGGTTGGAATGTATCCGAAGACTACCCGGTCAAAATCGGTGATGCCGGTGAGCACCTCGTGAATGGTGCCGTCACCTCCCACTGCAATGATATATACAGGCTCAGATTCAGTGCCAAGAGCACAGGCATCAGAAGCAATCTCTGCGGCATGTCCGGAATATCTTGTAAGGCAGTACTGGAAATCAATTCCCCGAAGCATAAGCTGCTGATGAATTTCATTCCAGATGGAACGTCCCCTGCCAGAGCGGGAATTGGGATTAACAATAAAATAATACATAACTTCTCCTAGGTTTTTAGAACATGTTTGCAAAATCTCCCATAAATTGTGAAGCACATATCAGGGAAAGTATTTGGGGGCATGCTCTGTGGCAAAGAACCTGAAGCCTTGCGATGTAGATTCTCTGTCTTTTATGGTTACATAATAGCATTGGTGGGATCGTTTTACAAATTAATTTTAACAAAATATTCTTAAAAATTTCTGAAGTGTGTTATAATGTAACTATTCCTTAACAATTATGGAGAGGATTTCACTGTTTGCTTAAGCAGACATCATCAAATACGAAAATAATCAGGAGTGTATACATGAAATCACTTGTAATTGCGGAAAAACCGTCCGTCGCCAGAGACATTGCCCGTGTTCTTGGCGCAAACCAGAAAAATGGTGGTATTCTCGAAGGCAAAAACTATGTAGTAACCTGGGCACTTGGACATCTTGTAACCCTGGCTGACCCGGAAGAATATGACAGAAAGTATGAAAAATGGGAAATGGCGACCTTGCCTATGCTCCCCAAGGAGATGAAGCTGGTAGTCATCCGCCAGACAGGCAGGCAATTTTCCGTAGTAAAGACTCAGCTTTTCCGAAAAGATATTGGAGAAATCATTATAGCCACAGATGCAGGACGGGAGGGTGAACTTGTTGCCCGCTGGATTCTGGAAAAAGCAGGCTGCCATAAGCCAATTAAGAGACTGTGGATTTCCTCAGTCACAGATAAAGCAATTAAAGAAGGATTTGCCAATCTGAAAGACGGGCATGACTATGATAATCTTTACCGTGCAGCTGTTGCAAGGGCAGAAGCAGACTGGCTGGTGGGAATGAATGGTACCAGAGCTCTCACCTGTAAATACAACGCCCAGCTTTCCTGTGGCAGGGTGCAGACCCCCACCCTTGCCATGATCGCAAAGCGCGAAGAAGAAATCCGCAAATTTGTGCCAAAAGAATATTATGGTATTTCTCTGGAGACCCAGGATGTGAAATGGACCTGGAGAGATGAGAAAACAAAGAGCTTCCGTACTTTTTCCAGGGAAAGGGCAGAGCAGATCAAAGGCAGGCTGGAGAACGCTGCTCTTGAAATAACCAGTGTAGAGAAAAAAGCAAAAAAGACTATGGCCCCGGGCCTGTACGACCTGACAACTTTGCAGAGGGAAGCCAACCTGAAATATGGTTTTTCTGCAAAAGAGACCCTGAATATTATGCAGCGCCTTTACGAAAACCACAAAGTACTCACATATCCAAGAACCGATTCCCGATACATTGGAAAGGACATTGTTCCTACTATTAAGGAAAGACTGAAGGCCTGCGGAATCGGTCCGTACAGAAAGCTTGCTGGCGCACTTATGAATAAGCCAGTGCAGGTGAATGGAAGCTTTGTGGATGATAAGAAGGTCAGTGACCACCACGCGATCATTCCGACAGAACAGTTTGTTCAGCTGGACCACATGACAAATGAAGAACGGAAGATTTATGATATGGTTGTCCGTCGTTTCCTTGCAGTTCTTTATCCTGCAAGTCAGTATGAGCAGGTGACCATGGAGGCGAAAGTGGCAGGAGAAACTTTTGCCGCCAGCGGCAAAGTGATAAAGAGCCTAGGCTGGAAGGAAGTTTACGAAGACGGAGCAGATGATGATTTGGAAGATGAGGCGGATGATGAGAAAAAACTGAAAGACCAGCGTCTTCCGGAGATGAAAACCGGAACCAGACTAAAGATTTTGAAAACTTCCTTAAATACAGGAAAAACAAAACCGCCAGCAAGATTTACAGAGGCAACTCTTCTTGCAGCTATGGAAAATCCGGTGAAATTTATGGAGACAAGGGATAAAGAAGCGGCGAAAACCTTGGGAGAGACTGGGGGGCTTGGAACTGTTGCCACAAGAGCAGACATTATTGAGAAACTTTTCCATTCCTTTATGATGGAGAAAAAAGGCAATGAGATCCATATTACCTCCAAGGCAAAACAGCTTCTGGAGCTGGTGCCGGAAGACCTGAAAAAGCCTGAACTCACAGCTGACTGGGAGATGAAGCTTTCCCAGATTGCAAAAGGCAGGATACGTCAGGGGGATTTTCTTCACCAAATCCGTGACTATACCTGTGAAATTGTAGATGAGATCAAGACCGGGGAGGGCACGTTCCGCCACGACAATCTTACAAATAAAGTATGTCCGCAGTGCGGCAAAAAACTTCTGGCTGTCAATGGCAAAAACAGCAAAATGCTGGTATGCCAGGACCGTGAGTGCGGTTACCGTGAAACGATTTCCCGCACTACTAATGCCCGTTGTCCGAAATGCCATAAACGTATGGAAATGTATGTGAAAGGTAAGGAAGAGATATTTGTCTGCCAGTGTGGTTATAAGGAGAAGCTTTCCGCGTTCCAGGCAAGACGCCAGAAAGAGGGCGCAGGAGTAGGCAAGCGTGATGTGCAGAACTATCTGCGCAGGCAGCAGAAGGAGGCAAATGAGCCGGTGAATAATGCTTTTGCACAGGCATTGTCTGGAATTAAGCTGTAAATACAGAGGATAGATAATACGGAGATGCTGTTGATGGCAGCATGTTATATTACTGTTCACTGGCAATGTTCCGCGAGACGTTTTTTGTGAATATCGTTTACAGAAAAAACGGGAATCTCAGCGGGAAATCATGGGAATGCATGATTTCTGTGCATCGCGAAGTGAACCGTAACCTTGTTTGTCCACAAAAAAATAAAAGAAAGAGGAATTTGCATATGCGCCGAGAAGTATCTTTGGAAGAGATTTCCGACGGAAGACTTTATGAATTAAACGATATGGTAAAGGCAGACTGCCAGGATTGTGCAGGATGTCATGACTGCTGTGAGGGAATGGGGGATTCAGTTGTGCTGGATCCCATGGATGTGTACCGCCTGTGCACGAATCTGGGAAAAACACCGCAGGAACTGGTAAGCACCGGGCTGATTCAGTTCGATGCCATGGATGGGAATATTCTGCCTCATCTTTGCATGAGTGGAAAAAAACAATGCTGTGTTTTCCTGAGTGAACAGGGACGGTGCAGCATCCATGACTTCCGTCCTGGTTTCTGCAGACTTTTCCCATTGGGACGTTTCTATGAAAATGGAGGATTTAAGTATTTTCTGCAGATCCATGAATGTAAGAAGACAAGCCGGAGCAAGATCAAGGTAAAGAAATGGATCGACACTCCGGATCTTCGCCAGTATGAAAAGTTTGTAGCTGACTGGCATTATTTTTTGCTGGATGTGCAGGAGGTTCTTTATAATGCCACAGATGCCCAGCTGATCAAAAATCTGAATTTATATGTGGTGAATCGTTTTTATATGAAAACATATGAAGTGGGCAGAGATTTCTATGAGCAGTTTGAAGAAAGACTGACAGAAGGAAAGCAGCTGTTAAGTCTGGCATAATTGAATTGAAAAACTCCCGGAACACTTGAGCCTGTTTGAAAAATCTTACAGAAAGCTTTTTCAGACATGCTCTAGAGCGCCCGGGAGTCTTTTATTTTTAGATTGCAGTATTCCATTAGAAGCTTTGGGAGGGACTATGGTGTCTGCGCACTAAAAATCAGAAATATATATCAAATGTTAAGTGAAAATCAAATTGTTGAAAAGTAGTCCGTATAATAGAATACACGAATTTCTCCATTTTGGCAAGAGATTTTTTGTAAAAAACTAAGAAATGCCAAGATATATAAAAAATAAGATAGTTACTGGTCACAAAGTGAACAATAATACAAGACAATGCTGAATTATGAAACAGGCCAACTCATTCTGGACATTAGAGAAAAATGTTGTTATAGTAGGTAAGAGAAATTAGAGAAATATATCCCTTTAAATACACAGGAAAGAGGAAAAAGCTATGCCAGTATTTGATTTCAGCGGTGCTTCTGCAAGTAAAGCGGAGGCAAAGTGTACTTACACAACATTTCACAGCAGCCATACGAAGCCTTCACCGGAGCAGCCGATCATGGTGCTTGACAATAAAGAGAGACAGTGGAAACATCATTCCTGCGGTGTGTTTACCAATCCGGTAAACCGTACTGCTTTTGATTTTAAGGAAGAAGACGGTAACCATACAGCAGATGTGGTGAAAATTGATTCCAGATTTACCAGTCTTTTGAAATGGCTGGGAGACAGCAGGATCAATGTACGTTTGTCTGGTACTAACAGGGAGGACGGATATGCGGTATACCGCATTCGCGAAACTGCTTTTGGCGGCGGCACAAAGCTTTCTGCAGAGGATGGCTTTCTGCAGTTTATGATTGAGAGACTTCTGGAGAGTAATGCACCTGCTGAGGCAGAAGAGGATGAGGAACAGGAGGAAAACGGTGATGAGATGAAGCTTACCAGCATTCAGAGTATTACCGATTTTATGACCTGCGCAGGCAAAACACTGCCGGATAATATCAGACTCTGGACCAGAAGAAATCTGGCAGTGGCAAGATCCAGTGAAGTTTCCCAGGAAGAGCGCCATCATGCACAGAGGGCTCTTTCTATTATGTTGAATATCCAGTGGAAGAACAATTATTTTGAAGCAATCGATCCTGTTGAGGCAAGGAGAATCCTGGATGAAGAGCTTTATGGAATGGAGCGTGTGAAACAACGTATTATCGAGACGATTATCCAGATCAACCGTACACATACCCTTCCGGCCTACGGACTTCTTCTGATCGGACCTGCCGGTACTGGCAAATCCCAGATAGCCTATGCAGTTGCAAGAATCCTGAAACTTCCGTGGACTACGCTGGACATGAGCTCAATTAACGACTCTAAGCAGCTTACCGGAAGCCCCCGTATTTACGCAAATGCAAAGCCCGGAATTATTATGGAGGCATTTTCCATGGCTGGTGCCTCTAATCTGGTATTTATTATTAACGAGCTTGATAAGGCAAATTCCGGCAAAGGAAATGGAAATCCGGCAGACGTACTTCTTACCCTTCTGGACAATCTTGGATTTACAGATAACTATATGGAGTGTATGATCCCAACTGGCGGTGTTTATCCAATTGCTACTGCAAATGACCGTGACCGGATCAGTGCACCGCTGATGTCCAGATTCGCAGTAATTGATATTCCGGACTACACAGCTGAGGAGAAGAAAGTAATTTTTTCCAGATTCTCTCTTCCGAAAGTTCTTAAGAGAATGCATATGGAAGAGAGTGAGTGCATTATCACAGAGGGTGCGCTGGAGGCAATCATCCAGCGTTATTCCAATACTTCAGGTATTCGTGATCTGGAGCAGGCAGCAGAGCACATTGCGGCAAATGCACTGTATCAGATCGAGGTCAACCATGTAGAGAAGGTAGAGTATACCAGAGAGATGGTGGAGGAACTTCTGAAATAGAAAAGATGAATTATTATATTCGATAACAATATTCGCAAAATAATCATAATATAAAAATATACAAGAGAAACATATAACAGGAGTGATAAAAATTGGAATTCTGGGACATCTATGATATTAACAAGAAACCTACAGGCCGTACCATGAAGCGAAACGACTGGTGCTTAAAAGACGGGGAATACCATCTCACCGTACTTGGAGTAGTGGCAAGACCAGATGGTACGTTTCTCATTACCAAACGTGTGATGACAAAAGCCTGGGCACCAGGCTGGTGGGAAGTTTCCGGCGGTGCAGCACAGGCAGGGGAATCTTCTTATGATGCTGTACTCCGCGAAGTGAAAGAGGAGACAGGCCTTGATGTAAGCGGTGCGCAGGGCGGCTATCTTTTTACTTACAAAAGAGAGAATCCAGGGGAGGGAGACAACTATTTCGTAGATGTTTACCGCTTTGTGATGGATGTGAAAGAAGAAGATCTACACCTTCAGGAAGAAGAGACAGACGGCCACATGTTTGCCACTCTGAATCAGATCAAGGAATTTGCAGCCCAGGGAAAATTCCTGCACTATGACAGTATTCAGGCTGCCTTTGAGAATCTGTAGATTTATTATATATTCTGCAGGAAATAACTGTGATATGCAGGGAGATTTTTTTTACGAATTCTGATGAAATGGGAATATTAATTAGAGCGTGCTGGTCAGACTGCGAGCAGTACAATTCTGTTAAGGGTATGTAAAATATAATTGAGATAAAAATAGTTTCTTGTAATTTGAAGAAAGGTGTATTATAATAAGCAACGAAATCTGAATAAAGACCAGGGGAGTTTCAATTGAGAAGCTGAGAGTAAGGTAGTCCTTAGACCCTTTTAACCTGTTGGATCATGCCAGTGTAGGAAGTGTTTAACGATGTAATTAGGAGCATTTGTCTGGATGGCAGGTGCTCTTTTTTCATACTGACTGACAGAGCCTGTTCAGTTCCGTCACAGTTTCAAGAATGGTTCTTATTCGATTTTTAACGCAAAGTCCTGTTTATGGGACAGAAAATAGGAGGAAAAGAAAATGAACGCAAGTGTAGCAATTCAGGTACTGCCAAATGTACAGGATGAAGAGGAAGTTATCCGCATTGTAGACGAGGTGATCGCCTACATCAGATCCACTGGTCTGAACTATTATGTAGGACCATTTGAGACCACCATTGAAGGTGATTACGACCAGCTGATGGATATTGTAAAAGAGTGTCAGCATGTAGCTGAGCGCGCAGGCTGCAAGGCTATGAGCGTATATGTTAAAATTGCATATAAACCAGAAGGGGATGTACTTACCATTGAAAAGAAAGTTACCAAACATCACCAGTAAGATACCTCCAATTGCAGCCATGGCCGTGATTCTGCTTGGCTGGGAAGTGGTAAGCATTTCGGGAATTGTTCCATCCTACATGCTTCCATCTCCGGTAGCAGTGCTGACAGCCCTGTTTGGCGATCTGCCAACCATACTTTTCCATGCGAAATTCACTTTGCTGGAATCCTTTTACGGACTTCTCATTGGAATCGCGCTGGCATTTGTGTTTGCAACTATGATGGATCGGTTCCGTGTAATGGATCAGGCATTTTATCCGATCATGATCATTACACAGACCATACCGACCATTGCCATTGCGCCAATTCTGGTGCTTTGGATGGGGTTTGGAATGGCACCGAAGATCACTCTGGTTGTGATCACCACTTTTTTCCCAATTACAATCGGACTGCTGGATGGATATAAAAGTGTGGATCCGGATGCCATTCGTCTGATGAAGGCCATGGGAGCCAGCCGGGCACAGATTTTCCGCCATGTGAAATTTCCAGGTGCTTTGCCCCAGTTTTTTTCCGGGCTGAAAATATCTGCTTCCTATGCAGTTGTAGGAGCAGTTGTTTCTGAGTGGCTGGGTGGATTTAACGGACTTGGTGTTTATATGACCCGTGTAAAAAAAGCATATTCTTTTGATAAAATGTTTGCAGTTATTATCTTCATTGTGATCATCAGCCTTTTACTTCTTCTGGCAGTAAATATTGTCAGCCGGATCACAATGCCATGGCTGCAGGTAGAAAAGGAGAAAAATCATGAATAAGAATCTGAAAAAAGTAATCGCACCAGTTGCAGCGGCAGCTATGGTGTTTGCAGTTCCTACAGGTGTATACGCAGAAGATGGTGCGCAGGAGAAAATCACATTCTGCCTGGACTGGACACCGAATACCAACCACACCGGACTTTATGTAGCACAGGCAAAAGGCTACTATGAAGAAGCTGGTCTTGATGTGGAGATCGTTCAGCCACCGGAAAATGGGGCAGCCCTTATGTGTGCAGCAGGTCAGGCTCAGTTTGCGATTGAGGCTCAGGATACCATGGCTGCTTCCCTTGCACTTGACGAGCCTCTTGGAATCACAGCGGTTGCAGGAATCATTCAGCACAACACCTCCGGAATCCTTTCCCGAAAAGGTGACGGAATTGACAAACCTGCCGGACTTACCGGAAAAACCTATTCCACATGGGATTCCCCAATCGAGCTTGCGATGCTGGAAAATGTTGTAAACGGTGACGGCGGAGATTTCAGCCAGGTTACCCTGATCTCTAATGATATTACAGATGAGCCAGCAGCACTTGCTGCCAAGCAGACGGATGCCATCTGGGTATTCCAGGGCTGGGGCGGAATCAATGCTGATGTAGAAGGTGTAGACTGCGACTATTTTGCATTCTCTGATATCAACCCTGTATTTGACTACTACACACCGGTTATCATTGCAAATAACGACTATCTTGCTGAGAACCCGGATCAGGCGAAGGCATTTATGGAAGCAACTGCAAAGGGATATGAGTTTGCAGCAGAGAATCCGGATGAGTCAGCACAGATCCTCATTGACGGCGATAATACAGGTTCTCTGAAGGATGCTGAAGACCTTGTAAAGAAGAGCCAGGAATTCCTTTCCACAAAATACATTGACGACGCAGAAAGCTGGGGCGTAATTGACGCAGACAGATGGAATGCATTCTACAAATGGCTGTATGAGAACCAGCTTTGCGACAAGGATCTTACTGGAGTCGGCTTCTCTAATGATTATCTTCCCCAGTAAGGAATGAAAGAGAAAGAAATTAACACATAGAGCTATTCTGTTAGGAAAATTTACCCCGATTTTTGTGGAAAATGGAACTGGTTATAGAAGTAGCACTGTGTATAAGGAACGAATATGTCATCAGAACAAAATAAAGTGATTTTAAGAGCAGAACATATTTCAAAAACATACGGTGAAAAAAAGGTTTTGGAGGACATTTCCATTTATCTGGAGCAGGGGGAACTGGTTTCCCTTCTGGGAGTCAGCGGTTCCGGAAAGACCACATTGTTCAATGTGCTTTCCGGTATTATCCCACCTGATGAAGGAAAGGTCTATCTGAAAGATCAGGATGTGACTTCCACACCTGGAAGCATCAGCTACATGCTGCAGAAGGATCTTCTCCTTCCCCACAAGAAAGTGATCGACAATGTAGCACTTCCCCTTGTACTGAAAGGCGTGAAGAAAGCAGAAGCCAGGGAAAAGACCAATCCGCTTTTTGCAGAATTTGGTCTGGAAGGCACCCAGTATCAGTATCCAAGCCAGCTGTCCGGTGGTATGCGTCAGCGTGCGGCTTTGCTTCGAACCTATTTAAGTTCCAGCGGAGTTGCCCTTCTGGATGAGCCTTTCAGTGCACTGGATACATTGACAAAGGCCAGCGTGCATAAATGGTATCTGGAAGTTATGCAGCATATTGATCTGTCTACCTTGTTTATCACCCATGATATTGATGAGGCCATTCTTTTGTCCGACCGGATTTACATTCTGAACGGAACTCCGGGAACCATCAAAGATGAGATCGTGATCCAGGAGAGAAAACCCAGGGCAGCGGATTTTGCATTGTCAGAAGAATTTTTGGAATATAAGAGACGGATTATCAGTAAGCTATAGTTTTTTTGGTTGATGAAAATAAAACTTCCCGGCAGGTTTCATACTACCTGAGTTTGAGCGCTCAGAAGCAGAAGCCTGCCGGGATCTTTTTATATAAAATATCCAGTTGACTTGCTATTGTGAAGCGGACACAAAAATGATACTATTAGTACTATAACTAAGAAGGAGAAAAGTGTAGGATGAGGAAAAATGAAAAAAGAAATGGAAAAGCACTGCTTCCTATAGTAGTGTTTGTTGTTTTGTATCTGGGGCTTGGCATATTATTTGAGTATGGCCTGGATATCGAGATGGGATTTTATAAAATCCCCGTTGTTGTAATATTTCTGGTTGCATTACTTGTTGCCTGTATACAGAACCGCGAGCTTAAATTGGATGATAAGCTGGAAGTTATGGGGATGGGAATCAGTGATCCTAACATTATTACAATGATCATAATTTTTATGCTGTCAGGTATTTTTGTAGGTATAGTCGGAAGAACATCTGCAAACAGTGTTGCATATTTTATTTTGTCACTGGTTCCGCCTCAGTTTGCAGTTGTTGTGCTTTTTGTGGTCAGCTGTTTTGTTTCTCTTGCAATGGGTACCTCTGTAGGAACAATTACGCTGATCGTTCCAATTGGAGTTGCAGTGGCAAGAGTATCCGGATTTGCACTGCCGGTTTGTATTGGTTCCGTCATGAGCGGCGCCATGTTTGGAGATAATCTGTCATTTATATCAGACACAACCATTGCTGCATGTAATGGACAAGGCTGTGAAATGAAAGATAAATTTAAGGAGAATTTCTTTATTGCACTGCCAGCTGCTATTGCCAGCATTATTATTCTGCTGGTTTTGTCTGTTAAAAATTATAATGGTGGATTCATCGAAGAAAAATATGATTTAATACAGATCATTCCTTATATTCTGGTTCTTATAGGTGGAATCATCGGATTTAATGTATTTTTCGTGCTGATTACAGGTATTCTAAGTGGCTCAGTTATTATGATTGCAACAGGAATGATAGCACCCACAGACCTGATCGGAAATATGGGAACCGGTGCTGCCGGGATGTTTGAAACCAGTATGGTTGCGATTCTGGTAGCTGCAATCTGTGCCCTGATCAAGGAGTATGGTGGATTTTCCGCTTTATTATACTGGATAAAGAAAGTGTTTAAAGGAAAAAAAGGCGGGCTCCTGGGAATGGGACTGTTAGTTGGGCTAATGGATATTGCAACTGCCAATAATACAGTTGCGATCGTTATGGCGAACCCGATTGCAAAAGAAATGTCAAAGGATTACGGTATCAGCGCCAGAAAAGCTGCTTCTATCCTGGATACATTTTCCTGTATTTTTCAGGGGATTTTACCATACGGAGCGCAAATGCTGGTTGCTGTTTCTGCTGCAGCCAGTTTAGGAGAAGTGGTCAGTGCATTTGATATACTTCCAATGCTGCTGTATCCTTATATGCTGCTGCTTAGTTCACTTGCTTTTATATTTACCATGAAAGTTCCGGATGGCAGACAGTGAATGGAGAAGCCTAAGCCTGTGCTCACACATACCTATCTGCTCTGCAGAATTGAGGAAGCGTATGAGCTCTTTGAAAATAAGAGAGATGGCGTAATTAAAGTGGCTGTGGAATGCTGAATAAAATCCGCAATCTGCACGCCCACTTTGCGGTATATTCTACCCGAATTCGGTTGCTGCCCGCTATGGCGCCCTCATCCGGATAAAATCTTCCACAAATTGTGACGCACATCTTGCAGAAAGCCTTTTTCAAACACTTGCAAGTAAATTATTACCTATAAAACAGTAATAAATTCTGTGAAAATTGTGCAATAGTAATGATTCGTATATTGTGAAGCGGGCACAAAAATGATACTATCATTATATAAAGAAGCAGGAGGTAAGTACGTGATGAAGAAACTTACAACAGCAAAAATATGGCAGTTTGCAGCAGGTCAGTTTGGATGGGCAATGTTGTCCGGAATCATTTCAAACTGGCTTGTGTATTTTTATCAGCCAGATGAAACCGCCATCAGCCAGGGGCAGAACGTATTTATTCCACAGGGACTGGTGGTGCTTGGCATTTTCACTATTATCGGAGGAATCACAGCCTTCGGGAGAATTTTTGATGCTTTTACAGATCCTATGATCGCGTCCTGGTCGGACCGGTGTACAGCCAAAGATGGACGGCGAATTCCATTCCTGAAATGGGCGTCCTTGCCTCTGGCACTTTCCACAGTGCTGGTGTTCTGGTCCCCGATTAATGAGAAAAGCTGGCTCAATGCAGCGTTTTTGCTGGTGATGGTTCTGGCCTATTACCTTTCCATTACAGCTTATTGCACACCGTATAATGCCTTGATTCCGGAGCTGGGACATACTCAGCAGGAGCGGCTTAACATTTCTACGGTGATTTCCTTTACATTCATTGCAGGAACTGCAGTTGCATACCTGGCACCAACTATCTGGGGTGCATTTATCCCGGCATTTGGACGTGTTGGCGCCATCCGTGTCACCTTCACGCTGATGGCAGTGGTGGCATTTATCTGCATGCTGATACCGGTATTTTGCATTCGGGAAAAGGATTACGTGGACACAGTTCCAGCAAAAGAGTCTGCTTTTCGCTCCCTGACTGCTACGTTTAAGAATGGAGAATTTTGTAAATTTGTGGGCTCCGATATTTTTTACTGGATCGCCCTTACCATGTTTCAGACAGGTCTGCCTTTCTTTGTGACCAGCCTTCTGAAGCTGCCGGAGACGATGACAACCCTGTATTTTGTGGGGATGACAGCATTGTCTTTGGTATTTTACATTCCGGTAAATAAGCTTACCCCGAAACTGGGTAAGAAAAAGATGATTCTATTTGCATTTGCTGTATTCAGTTTGGCTTATTTCTATACAGGATTTATGGGAAAAATGAGCTTTATTCCGGAAACCGTACAGGGATTGATCCTGACGGTGGTGGCAGCGCTGCCGATGGCGATTTTCGGAATTTTGCCCCAGGCGGTTGTGGCAGATATCGCCCAGAGTGATTCCATCACATCCGGAAGCAACAGGGAAGGAATGTTTTATGCGGCAAGAACCTTTGCATTCAAACTGGGCCAGAGTCTTTCCATGCTGATCTTTACTGCTGTTTCTACGATTGGAGCAGGAGAGGGAACTGGTTATAGAATCGCAGCCTTTGGCGCAGCGGTGTTTTGTATGGTGGGCGGAATTATTCTGGTGTTTTATAATGAGAAGAAGATTAATGGGATTATTGGGGGATAGTAATAAAGTATTAAGCCCTTCGTAAATTGTAACACACATGTCGCAGCACGCCTTTTTCAAAGATACTTTTGAATAAGTTGTGTTATCAGGAATGTGTGAATCGTGATGATTGTTTTTTATGATTTTATAAGCTGCTTGTAAGAGGAGTTTTGGAATGAAAATAATACAGGAAAACGAATATTTAGATACTATGAAAAATGAGGTGGAACCTTATTTAAAGGCTCATTGCCGAGAGGGGTACATTCCAGGAGCAGAAGACATTTACCATGAGAAAAATGGAATTATAGGAAAAATCCATGTGAAACGTTATCTGGCAGATGATCCAAAAGGGGTGGTTGTAATCAGCCACGGCTTCACAGAAGGTGCGCCAAAATATGAGGAGATGATTTACTATTTTTTACAGGCTGGCTATCACGTATACATGCCAGAACATATGGGACACGGCCAAAGCTACCGCCTGACAGCAGATCCTTCATTGGTACATATTGATATCTGGAAGCGGTATGTAAGGGATTTTTTGAAAGTATGCCACGAAATCAAAAGGGCATACCCGAAGCTGCCCGTGAACCTTTTGGCCCACTCCATGGGCGGTGCAATCGGCGTAATCGCCGCAGCCTGGGAACCCACTCTTTTTCATAAAGTGATATTAAGCTCGCCTATGATCAAACCGCTCACCGGAGGTGTGCCCTGGCCGTTGACCGTACTGATCGCCAATGCAGAATGCCTTTTGGGAAAGGAAGAGTCCTATGTCTTAGGCCAGAAACCCTACGACGGAACCGATACCTTCCAAACCAGCGCTGGCACCTCCGAATCTAAATTTGCAAGGTACAACGACCTGAGAAAAGAAAAACAGTTTCTCCAGACCTGTGCACCATCCTATGGCTGGCTGAAAGCAGCCATAAAAATGAGCTGGTATTTAAGATACCACGGCTGGAAGAAACTCCGGTCTCCTCTGCTCATTTTCCAGGCCGAAAAAGACGATTTCATATCCGTCCGCGCACTTCAGAAATTCGCAGCGAAAATCAGAAAGCGCGGTGTAGCTCCCTGTGAATATGTCTACATGCCCGGGACGAAGCATGAGATATATTGTGGCGGGGATGAGACGATGGAAGTATATTGGGATAAAATAGAAAAGTTTTTGGAAGAAAAATAAGTTTGGCGTTGCCTATAAACGAAAATTAGTCTCCTTAATCAAATATAAAAAATCTGGTTGAGGAGAAAGTTTTGCTTATAAAGTAAATAAAAATGTCAAGCTTATAAAGTAAATAAAAATTGATAAAACAGCGTACTTTTGTTAATTTTTATGAACATAAAAAATCAATAATTATAAGAAAGAAGTTTATCAGCGTAGGAAACTTTACTTTGCGTAGGTACTCAAAAAGTCAAATTTGTTATAGAATCTGCACATGGAGGTAGATATTATGAACCAATATGTTACAGGAACCATAATTAAAGAATTACGTGAAAGAAACAAAATGACACAATTACAGCTTGCTGATAAGCTGGGAGTCACAGACAAAACAATTTCCAAATGGGAAACTGGAAAAGGCTATCCGGATATTACGCTGCTGGAGCCAATTGCAGACGCTTTTTCCATATCTGTCACAGAACTGATCTCTGGCAGTACCGTGAGTAATGCAAATGTGTCAGCCAACATGCTCCGCTCAAAATTTTACGTCTGCCCTGTATGCGGCAATGTGATCCATACCATGGGCGAAGCTGTCATACATTGCCACGGCGTGCAGTTGGCGCCCGCGGTCCCAGAAGAAACTGACGAGAATCATAAAATTTTTATCGAAAAAGTAGAAGACGAATACTTCGTCTGCATTGATCATGATATGACGAAAAAACATTACATTTCTTTTATCGCAGCTGCATCTTCAGACCGCATGCAAATGGTTAAACTCTACCCAGAAGGAAATGCTGAAGCTAGGTTTAAAATCAACGGTGTGAAGAGAATTTTCTTCTACTGTAACAAAGAAGGGCTTTTTTCAATAAATGTGGTGAAAGGACTAGACGACAGGGAGAAGTCCTATGATGATGTGGAAGAACGACGGGAACTGGAGAAAGTAGCAGGGATATTGTTTAGGTAAGGGAAAAAGAAACAAGTAAGTTACTGCTTATTGTTAACGTTCTGAGAAGCGTTTTAGGTGAATAAAGTTCACAGGAAAAACGAGAATTTCGGCGCAGAATCATGTGAATGAACTTCTATGCTTTGCGAAGCGTGCTGCTGATCAAGAGCGAATAGTAACTTGTGAATTGAAATTGAGAGGTTGTATATTAATGAAAGAATATACAATCTCTTTTTTGTATGTTACTATTAATGAAAATAGATTGATATTCATTCCATAAAATATCATCAGATCGGGCAACAACAAATGAACTATAAGAATGTAAAAATAGATAAAACGGCAAAAATTGCGAAGCAGTCCGTAATCATCGGTGATGTAACAATCGGTCGCGACAGCTGCGTGCTATACTACAGCGTAATCCGCGGAGATGACGCGCCAATCGTAATCGGTGAGGAAACCAACATCCAGGAAAACTGCACAGTCCACGTCAGCCGAGGCCTGCCAGTCTATATTGGGAATAATGTCACAATCGGCCACAATGCTGTAATCCATAGCTGCACAATCGGTGACCGCACTTTAATTGGAATGGGCGCCATAATCCTTGACGGAGCCAAAATCGGCAGCGACTGCATCATCGGCGCCGGAAGCCTTGTCACCAAAAACACCATCATCCCAGACGGCTCCCTGGTAATGGGAAGTCCTGCGAAGATTAAGAGAAATCTTACGTGGGAAGAGAAGATTGGGATTGTGGAGAATAGTAAGGAATATGTGAGTGTGGCGGAAGAAATGTGGAAGCAGGGAGTGTTATAAACAAATTAATATTGCGAGATGTATGTGGTCACATCTCGCAATAATGAAACTATTGATTTTCTTTATCTATAAATTTTTTATAGTGTATACGCATATATGATTTCATGCATTCGCCCATAGAAAGCTGCGTTGATTCTGAAATACTTAGTGCTTTTCGCTGTTCATTGTCAATTGATTCTGAGATACATATATTTCCGGTATCAGGGTTAAATGATATTAGGTGGCGGTCAAATAAAGCATCATGATTAGCACATAAAAGTAAACCGTTATTTGCATCTATACGTTCTTCTCTGGAAGATTCAGACCATTCTTTAATGTGACTTGCACGTAATACCGATGTTGTGGAAATATTGCAAAGGTTGCAGTGATGGCGTTCAAGAAGAAGTAGTCTTCGAAAGGAGCCTTGTGAAACGCGTGTTTTTACAATTCTTTCAATATCTGTTCCAGCATTCGGGGTATTATTAAGGGTATTTTGCAATGCAATTGTTTTAGCATCGTCATACATGACATCTTTTGAAATGATTTGATGTTGTAATTGAATTGCTAATGCTGAATTATATGAAGGATTTAGTACTGCAAAGTTTATATTATGAGAACCATGTGTGTCAGTAATAGAATATAGGTGATTGCACAACTCTGAGGGGATGAGTATGGCAAGGTAGCGCAAATAATCATATCTCAGCATGACAAGAGCATCGTCCTGGAAGGCATATCTTTGGAGTAAAGTAAAGGCTTCTTTCGAATCTGGTATATTAATCTGAACTTGCGTGCCCTTGTGTCCGTATTTTTTGTATGCAGAACTGTGAAGGGTTAAATCCCAATTTGATAGATAAGGTGGCACATCAATTGAATGGCGAAAAAAATATGTGTTTCCATCTGAAGAGAGACGGCTTAAAGGATTGTTGATAGCACAAAGATAGCTCAAATTATTATCATATAAATCTATGTCAATACTCTGAGGAGGAGTTGTAGTATTACTCAGACCTTCAAAGAAAAATAATTTCGCTTGTTCTCCTGTGACATCTATATGTGTCTGGTTGACTTTTAGAATAGTATTATTGGCGCTGATTCTTCGTTTCTCTTTTATAATATTCTGATTGGAAAGCTTCTTCACAAATACACCCTGGAAAACATCTGGATTAAGTGGAGTATCTGGAATATGTATATAATTTAGAAAATTATTTAATAGATCAATAATTAATTTATACATGTGCATATATTCCCTTCTTTAATTTTGTATATATTATAGCAAACAAGATGAAAAGTGTATACAGAAAATTATATAAAAGAATCTATTTACACCCTGATAAAAACATTATATAATACCTATATTAAATGGAGGAAATTTTAATGACGAATATAAAGAAAAATAATTGCGGAAGACCTGCAGGAAGAATAAAAACTGCAAAAATAGAAATATCAATTGAACCGACAGTAAAAGATGAATTTATGACATTATTGCGTAAAGAAGGAAAAACTGCTTCTGTAGAAATTGGGTTATGGATCAGAGAGTACATAAAAAATAATAAGCTTGGGGAGGAAGAATAGATGAATGTTGTATCACTCTTCAGCGGACTTGGAGGACTTGATAAAGGTTTTGCAGATACCGGTTATAATATTGTCTGGGCAAATGATTTTGATAAGTACGCGGTACAGACATATAAGGCTAATTTTGGTGATCATATTGTTTTAGGAGATATAAATGAAATTCCATTAGAAATTATACCAGACTGTGATATTCTTATAGGGGGATTTCCCTGCCAGCCCTTTAGTATGATGGGACAACAAAAAGGTTTTGAGGACACAAGAGGAACCTTGTTTTTTAGAATAGCAGAAATAGTGGATGATAAAATTAAAAGAGGAAAGAAGCCGAAAGCGATTATTCTTGAAAATGTCCGCTCTTTACGGACTCATAATAATGGAAAAACATATAAAGAAATACACAGAGTATTACAAGACGTGCTCGGATATAATGTGTTTTGTGATATATTAAATTCAGCCGACTATGGAATACCACAGACAAGAAATAGAACTTACATAGTGTGTTTTGACAACCAGAATGCAAAATTCATATTTCCGCAAAAAGAAAAACTTAAAAAAACTTTACAGGATTTATTAGAGCCGGAAGTTGATAATAAGTATTTTTTGTCAGATAGAATATTACCCACAATATTATCTAATGGAACTGGTGGATATAAAGCAAAATCAGAAATAGATCTTGAGATTGCAAGACCTTTATGTGCAACTATGGCGAAGATGCACAGAGCATGTCAGGATAATTATGTCACACAAAAGGGAAAGATAAGAAGACTTACGCCGCGCGAGTGTGCAAGATTGCAGGGATTTGAAGATTCTTTTGTGATTCCAGTGTCTGACAGCCAGGCGTATAAGCAATTTGGGAATGCAGTTACAGTTAATGTGTCAAGAGCTGTTGCCCAATCGGTAAAGAGTACATTTATAAATCTTGGAGAGTGGGTAGACTGATATGGAATACAAAAACGATAAATGTGAGTTTACTGCGTTTGTAAAAGCAGGACTTGATAGTAAAGAGCAGGAAAATATAGAAATTTGTATTGAAAGAGTAACGAAAACTGTAAAAGAGGACTTCCTTAATGCAAGGGCCAGATTATATAAGGACGAGGTAAAGAACGATGCAGAAGTTATGACTGCATTCAGAAGATTATCCGTTATATGTAATGAAAATGTACAGCAGTGTTATGAATGTCCTGTAAGCAAATATTGTAATACTTATATTGAGAACGCCAGAAAAAATGTTAATGATGATTCACTAAAGATGATAGATTTGTTTTGCGGAGCAGGTGGGTTGTCGTTAGGATTTACACAGGAAGGATTTGTTACTACCTTGGCAAATGATATCCAGGATTGTTGTGTGGATACATATGCACATAACCATCCGGAGACACCCAGAGACCATATTATATTGGGAAACATAAAAGATGTGGTAAACGAGCTTGATGAATTGCTGGATGGAAGAAGTGCTGACATTGTTATTGGTGGACCACCTTGCCAGGGATTTAGTATGGCTAACAGACAGAGGCTGATAGACGATCCGAGAAATCATCTTTATAAAAGTTATGTTGAAGCAGTAAAAAAAGTTCAGCCTAAATTTTTTGTCATGGAAAATGTCAAAGGGATGCAATCTGTAGCAGAACAGGTAAAAGATGATTTCCGTGCAATCGGGTACTCTGTAGAGTGCCATATACTAAATGCAAAGAATTTCGGAGTGCCTCAAAATCGTGAAAGACTAATATATATAGGTAATTGTCTTGGAATTGATAATGAGAAAATCTTCAATGAGATATTTGAACTTAGCGAAAAGATACCGGAATATAATCTGGGTGATGCTTTATTTGGACTTAGGAAATTGGAAGCTTCAAGAGTGAAAAACTCTACAGAAAGCGGCTCGATAGAAAGTGGATACAAAATAGAAAAGAATTATTGTACTGAAACAAATGATTATATTTCTTATATTAATCAAGGCAGAGTAATTGATGTGGTTTCAAATCATAAGGCCAGATACAACAATGACAGGGATATTGAAATTTTTGGACGAATGGAACCGGGAGATCGTTCAGATGACCCTAAAATAGCAGATATCATGCCTTATGCCAGAAGAAATGGAATTTTTAAGGATAAATATTTTAAACTGGAAAATGATAAGGTTTGTAAAACGATAACTGCGCATATGAAATTTGACTGCAATATGTATATACATCCTACCCAGGCAAGAGGATTAACGCCAAGAGAAGCGGCAAGAGTACAGTCTTATCCTGATGATTATTTTTTCAGAGGGGCATATACGAAGACATATATGCAGATAGGAAATTCTGTTCCGCCACTTTTGGGAAGGGCAATAGCACAAGTGATAAAAGGCTATATGAAAGGCGGTAATGCTTGATGAATTTTGTAGAAGCAATAAGAGTAATAAAGAATATAATTCCACAGTGTTCTGCAAACGAATATGATGGAATACTGGTAAAAAGACTGGAAGCGTCTAATACCCTGGATGAGGGGAGAACAACTAATCAGACACACATAGCAATATCTGGAGAACAGATGAATATGTTCCCGTATCTCATGGCTGATGGTTATTTTAACTGCGATTATAGTGAAAAAGATGAACAGTTAAAAAAATATTTTATAACACAGATCCCACTTTACATTTACCAGGACAATATTTCATATTTAGAGGCTGATGAGAAAAGCGGAATCATTTTTGACGAAAATAAAAAAAGTTGTGTTTGTGCAAGCGTGGTAAGAAGTAGGAGAAAAGAACAGGCAGATCAAGTACAACTTTCATTGATTACTAGTGATGATGTGGATTTTGTTAAGTTTAGAAAGTTGTTACACACCGGAGACTTTCTGGTGATCTTGAAACATAAAGAGAGGTTGAGTTATGATTGTATTGGAATAAGAGCAGCTGATGAAAATAATGGAGAGTATCATCTTTCTGTGCTAAACAACAAATTTTACAAATTACCGACTAATACGAAAGTTGATATAAAGAAATATATTAAAATTAAAGATTCCAAAGTTGAAAATAGAAATTTTACAATCTCGGAATTAGGAAACATTCTTAAAGAAATGTATAGTAATGCAGAAAATAAAATGCAAGTGGCTTCTATCCATATTTTCGGAATAAAGTACGGAAAAAACATTATTCAAAAGGCATTCAAATCATTGGATATAGTTAAAGCTGCTGGAATAAATGAATCATACTCTACAGAATTACAAAAGGCTTTGAATATATACAGATGTCTTGAACAGAATTCATATGGTATTTATATTTCAGATGAGAATGCGATAAAAGAAGAAAAAGAAGTTTTAGGCGAGAGAAAAACAGGAGCAGAAAATATACTTTTGTATGGAGTCCCAGGATCTGGTAAAAGCCATGAAATAAAAACAAAATATTGTAATGATGAAAAAATGATGGAAAGGGTTGTTTTTCATCCCGATTATACATACTCAGATTTTGTGGGGCAGATATTGCCGAGAGTGGAAAAAGATAAAGACGGCAATGAGAAGTTAAAATATGTGTTTACACCAGGACCATTTACCAGAATGTTAAAGAAAGCACAAGAAGATCCCAGTAATCATTATTATCTTGTTATAGAAGAATTAAATCGTGGCAATGCACCTGCAATATTTGGAGAGATATTTCAGTTACTGGATCGAAAAGATGAGGATGAATTTCCTGCAGAAGAAGTTGGGGAGAGTGAATATGGAATTTCAAATTATGATGTTGCAAAAGAGGTATATGGGGATGAAAATCACCCGGTAAGGATTCCTTCCAATATGAACATTCTGGCAACAATGAATACGGCTGATCAGAATGTGTTTACACTGGATACTGCGTTCTTGCGAAGATGGAGTACAAGACAGATAGAGAATAATTTTGAAAAATCTGAACATTCAAAAGATATGATTGATGGTACAAAAGTAAGTTGGGGGACCTTTGCTACTGTAATTAACGATATGATTATTGATAGTAATACTGACATGGTAAGCTCTGCAGATAAGTGTTTGGGAATATATTTTGCAAAGAAAAAAGAATTGGATGCAGATAAGTTCTCTGAAAAAGTGCTTAAACATCTATGGGATAATGCTTTTAGAATGGATCCGACAGTAATATTTAATGAGAGCTGTAAATCTCTGGAGGATGTGGTTAGTAAGTATGAAACAAGTGAAGCTGATAAATTGGAATCTGTATTGAGAACAGAAGTCTATGAGAAGATGCTTTTAAAAATGAAGCAGCGAAATATAGAAAATGATGAAAAGTAGGTGGTGATTTTTTGAGGAAAGTTGATATAAGAAGCAAGTGCAGAGTGAATTCTAATTGTGAAAAGGATACATTTGTTGGATTGAGATGTAGTGATGGCGATATTAGTATCAACTTTCCGATAGGTTATCATATATCTGAAGACGACAATGAACTTCGCAAGGACATTATGTTACTATTTACAACACTTTCGGCTAATACAAAGCGAAAGGAATCAGATGTTCTTAGACAAGGAAATGCTTTTGATGAAATGGAATTTCCGTTGCAGTCATATTTATATCTTATAAAAGATTTTTTTGCAAGAGGTTATTATAAAGAACAGGAAGTTTCATATAAAGTTGCTAAAAAAGGAAAAATAAATTGGAACAGAACAATAAAAACTCAGAAGTCTTATGTACAGGGTACAGATGTATTTTATCTGGATTTTGTAACAAAGAACGATCGTGTTAAAGAAAATGAACTGATTACATTAATACATGAGTATTGTGTGTATGAGAGTTTTGAACAAATGGGATGGCTTTTTACCAGAATAATGCCAGAAAAACCACGAATTATAAAGCGGGACAGAATCTTCCGTTCGGTTCTTAAAGAAAAGCTTGCAAATACATATAATGATAAAAATCGCATATTGTTTAGACATATGTTGGCAATTATTGATTTTGAGGGAGATAGAAATTCTGACAAGACTTATAGATACGGAACTTATCGCTTTGAATATGTCTGGGAAAAAATGATTGATAAAGTATTCGGTATAGAAAATAAAGCTGATTATTTTCCGAAGACTTCATGGTGGATTGATAAGACGAAACATGAAAATGCTTCTCTTGAACCAGATACGATTATGATAAGTGGAACAAATGTGTACATTCTTGATGCAAAGTATTATAAATACGGAGTAACTGGAAATACCAGGGATCTTCCTGAATCAACATCAATTAATAAACAGATTACATATGGGGAGTATGTAGCTACTGAGAAAAAATTTAAGAAAAAACATGGAGATAACATGAGGGTGTATAATGCATTTCTTATGCCTTTTGATTCGTTGAAAAGGAAATGTCCAGATAATTCCCAGATGCTTAAAATAGGAGAAGCAATAAGTAATTGGAAGGATAATTCAGAAGAATATCAGAAAATACAGGGAAGTCTCATTGATGTTAAATCTTTAATGAGTATAAATGTCCGGCAGGAAATGAATGAAATAGAAAAATTGGCGAAGTTAATTGAAAGCTGATTGTTGAGGTGATTTTGTGACTGATGTTTTAACAAAAGAACAGCGGCATAAGAATATGAAAAATATTCGCGGAAAAGATACCAGGATAGAAGTTATATTAAGAAAAGCCTTATGGAATAAAGGTTATCGGTATCGGAAAAATTACAAAAAATTACCTGGAAGTCCAGATATTGCGTTGACAAAATATAAGATTGCGATATTCTGCGATGGAGAATTTTTTCATGGAAAAGATTGGGAAAAGTTAGAATTGAAATTAAAGAATAGTAATAACAGTGAATTCTGGATTAAGAAAATATCACGTAACATGGAGCGAGACGACGAGATAAATAAAAAGTTAAACTATGAAGGATGGACTGTTATCCGATTTTGGGGAGAAGATATAAAGAAATATACGGATGAGTGTGTTAAAACAGTGGAAGAGGCAATATTTGATGTGATTATTTGTGATAATGATGAAGGTTAAATTTGGAGGTGCTGACATTGCAGATTGATAAAATTCCCAAAATATTTATATCATATTCATGGAGTAGTGATGCACTTGTACTTGAGCTTGCGAACAGATTGGTTTTCCATGGGGTAGATGTCGTCCTTGACAAATGGGATTTGAAAGAGGGAAATGATAAATATGAATTTATGGAAAGGTGTGTTAATGATTCGAGTATTACAAAAGTACTCATAATTTGTGATAAAGCATACGCACAGAAAGCAAATGACCGTACTGGAGGTGTAGGAGATGAAACAGTAATTATTTCCAGTGAAGTGTACGGAAATGCAAGACAAGAAAAGTTCATCCCAATTATTGCAGAGCGAGATGAAGAGGGAAAGGAATATGTACCAACTTATATAAAAACCAGAATATATATTGATCTTTCGAATCCGGAAAAATATGAGGAAGAATATGAGAAACTTCTTCGAAATATATATGAAAAACCTCAGTTTGTAAAACCACCTCTTGGAAAGAAACCAGAATGGTTGGATGAGGAAAAGACTAATTTTTTTCCAGTAAAAGATTTGATTCGTCAAATCAGAGGAGGTAATACATCAATTAAACGAAAGAGCTGCATAGCAAGATTTCAAGAAGCATATATTGAGGTTTTAAAATCTTATTATATTTGTAATGTAAAACCAGAAGAAGCATATAATAATTTCCTAAATACAAAAACAGTACGTGATATATATTTGGAATTTGTAGAAACGATTGCCGAAACCGAAAGCAATTATGCGGAGACGCTTGCAGAATCTTTTGAGTACTTATATAACAAATTAACTTGTGTAAAAACATTTAATCCACAGGCATATTCTGCAAATAAGAATGATTTGGATGTATATAAAATTCTTTTGTGGGAATTGTTCATCTGTGTTATTGCTTATTTACGTCATATTAAAGACTATGAGGCAATAAATATATTGCTAACATATACATAT